>Ga0302156_10000660_pt1 | contig 32142 bp, 28 predicted proteins | sample I_Bog_N3_2_FD_193503 | JGI IMG/M metagenome (GOLD analysis project Ga0302156, IMG submission 193503) | Peat permafrost microbial communities from Stordalen Mire near Abisko, Sweden - I_Bog_N3_2 | ecosystem: Environmental > Terrestrial > Soil > Wetlands > Peat | place: Sweden: Abisko, Stordalen... | reverse complement strand
GGCTGAAAACCGCATAAATTGGGGTTATTTGGAGGCTAGGTGTCGAGGAGGACATCTTCACCCTCAACCGCTTCGTCCCGCTGCGCCTCATCCAGCAAGCGCAATCCTTCCATCAGCAGGCCCTGCGTGTTCAGCGTCGTCGTCTCCTCCGACGACTTGCCGTTGAAATCGATCTGGAAATTTCCCTCCGTCCAGCGCAGCACCTTGAAAACCGCTTCGTTCCCCGCAATCGAACCATAAACCGCGTGCTGGATCTGCCCCTGATTGACGTAGATTTCGCACTTGTCAGCGGCATTGGTCATGGTGAGCAGGCAACTCTTGCGCCCCATCTCCAGCGACTGCACCAAGTCGATTACATTCATCTGCGACAGGCTGCCGCGCAACAAGCCGTCGGACGATGCCGCCTTGCTCAGCTTTTCCAGCGCGATCCGGTCGACCACGCGTTTGATTTTGTGGGTTGCATCTTTCAGGAAGAAAGGTTTTTCCAGATAATCTTCGATCGGGTCCTGCATCGACAGCCGTTCGCTGATGTCGGCTTTGCTGGCCATCATGATGACGGCGATTCCCGCCGTCGCCGGTCGGCTCTTCAGCTTTTCCAGCAACTGACGTCCGTCCATGCCCGGCATCCGGTAATCGCTGATAAGAACGTCGGGCACGTCATCGACCGCTTTCAACAGCGCATCGGCCGCGTCGTTCGCGACCGTGACCGTGCCCATCGCCGACAGCGCCTGCCGCAGCATGCTCAGCACCATCGGGTTATCGTCCACCAGCAGGATTTTGACGTCGCTCGCCATAGCTGAAGACAAATCAAGAAATCGACAAACTAGTTTCGCTTCGCGCTTCTCCGGTAGTCCCCGCTCTTCCCGCCCGACTTCCGCTGCAAGACCACTTCGCGGATCTCGATGCCCTTGTCGAGCGCCTTGCACATGTCGTAGACGGTCAGCGCCGCCACGCTGGCCGCGACCAGCGCTTCCATCTCCACGCCCGTTTCCGCCGTGGTCTTCACTTTTGTGGCAATGGAAACGCCATTCTCGCACACGCGCAGGGTCACAGCAATGTGCGACAGCGGCACCGGATGGCACATCGGAATCAACTCCGCCGTGCGCTTCGCCGCCATGATTCCCGCGGTTCGCGCCACTTCCAGCGGATCGCCTTTGGGATTCTCCGGTAGCGCCCGCAGCACCTTCGGCGACATCACGACGAAGGCGCTGGCCTCCGCCTCGCGCGCCGTACGCGGCTTCGCCGACACATCGACCATACGCGCCTGGCCCCGATTATCGTAGTGAGAAAGCTTCTTGCTCATCTTCAATAGGTTATCGTACGGCGCATCTTCACCGCAGCAACAGCGACACCCACTCCTCCGCTTCAATCCGCACGCGGTCGGGAGGAATCACCACATAACAGTTTGCCCGAGCCAGCGCGGCGATGTCGCCCGATCCCTGCCACCGCGCCAGTTCGACCTCGGCATTCTCAAACTCTCCCGAAACCACCGCTGGAAGAAACCGCTTCAATCCGGTCTTGGTCCGAATCTCGGATTTCAGCCGCGCGCGAAGAAAAATCAGCGGCTGCGGCGTCATCCCTGCGAGCGCGTCCATCATGGGCTTGACAAACAACTCAAAAGTCACCATGGTCGACACCGGATTGCCGGGCAGCCCGAAGAAGTATCGCTTGTTTGGCGCGGACACCCCATTCGACGCTGGCGGCGATTTTGCTGCGGGCACGCGGGCGGGGGCGCCTGCGCCACATGAACCGAATACGACCGGCCGGCCCGGCTGAATCTCCGCTCCCGTAAAATAGAATTCCGCCTGCAACTCTGCCAGCGCCTGCTCCACCAGATCGTATTTCCCCATGGAGACGCCGCCGGTTAGCAACAGAAGATCGCACTGCAATCCTTCCTCGATCAACGCCCGAAGCCGACGAGGCTCATCGGGAGCAATCGCCAGCCGCACCGCCTCTCCGCCTGCCGCTTGCACCTGCGCCGCCAGCGAATATGAATTCGAATTCCGAATCTGGGCCGGGCCCGGCGTTGCGTCAATCTCTACAATCTCGTCGCCAGTCGAGAGAATCGCAACGCGCGGCTTGCGGAAGACCTGCACGCGACTCTGGCCCACCGAAGCCGCAATTGCAATCCCTGCGTGATCCAGTCGCCGCCCCCGATCGAGCAGCAGTTCTCCCGCGCGCGCTTCCGCACCACGCGGAACAAAATTCTCGCCCGCGCTCACGCTGCGCTGAACCTCCACGCATTGGTTGCCCCATCCTGACGTCGCGTCTTTTCCGACGCTAGGGTGGGACCGTTCTGCAACGATCGTGTGCTCCACCATCACCACCGCATCCGCCCCAGGCGGCAACGCGGCCCCGGTCATGATCGAGACAGCCTGCCCATGATCGACCGTCAAATTGTCCGGCAAATCGCCCGCCTTGATTTCTCCAATTACGTCGAGCCGCGCTGGCGTCTTCGCGACGTCCGCCGCCCGCACGGCATATCCATCGCGCGTCGCCCGCGCAAACGGGGGAAAGTCGCGGTCCGCTACAATCCCCTCCGCCAGAACCCTGCCTAACGCTGCCAGCAGATTGACGGTCTCGACTTCTGTTGGAGCTACGCTGAGCGCATGCTGCTCGACCAGGTGTCGAGCCGTCTCAAAGCTCACCACCCGAGCCGAAAGCGCGACGGAAGGGAGATGCGAAGAGGACATGCCAGAATCATACCCTGCCGAAGTTTGCTGCGGCTTTGCCTTTGAGGCTTGTTCTGAGAACTGCCAACTGCCAACTGCCAACTGCCAACTGGGTACTGCCTTACCGCGCCAGTTCCTGCCCCAGCACCGTCGCATTGCTGGCGAAGCAAAGGCCGGTGTCCAGATCCACCAGGCCCGAGCGGACCAGTTTCGCGATCTCGCCATCGAAGTGCTGCATGCCTTCGTTTTCGCTGGCCTTGATCGCGTCCAGCAGGGTGCGGCCCGGCCGCTCGCCTTGTTCGACGCAATCGCGAGTGCGCGAGTTGGATTTCAAAATTTCCACAACGGCAACGCGGTCGCCGCCGGCGGTGCGCGGGATCAGCCTCTGGGCAATGATGTAGCGGAAAGTCTTGGCGAGACGTTCTCTTGCCGATTGCTGTTCGGCCGCCGGAAACGTGGCGACGATGCGCTCCACCGTCTTCGAGGCATCGACGGTGTTCATGCTGGAAAGAACGATGTGGCCGTTTTCGGCGGCTTCGAGAAGAATCTCAAGCGTCTCGTGGTCGCGGACTTCCCCCACCATGATGACGCGGGGCGCCTGCCGCAGCGCGGCTCGCAGCGCCAGGGTAAAATTGGGCGCATCGCTGTGCAGTTCGCGCTGGTGTACCGTCGATCTCTTGTGCTTGTGCAGAAATTCGATCGGATCTTCCACCGTCAGGACGTGATAGCAATATTCGCTGTTGATCGAGTCGATCAACGCGGCCAGCGTCGAGGACTTGCCCGACCCCGTGCCTCCCGTCACCAGAATGATCCCGCTGCGTACTTTTGCGGCTTCTTCCAATTGCGGCGGCAGCCGAAGAGAGTGGAATGTTGGAATCGCGGTCGGAATGACGCGCATCACAATCGCGCAACTTCCGCGCTGGATGAATACGTTGACGCGGAAGCGGGCCATTCCCGGCAATCCATAGGAGATGTCGCAAGAACCCTGCTCGCGAAGCGCACTGATTGCCTGCTTGTTATTGCCGATCAGGTCGGCGGCGATGCGTCGCGTGTCGTCCGCCGAAAGCGTGCCGCTTCTCGGCATTTCTACCCCCACCAGTTGTCCGTGAATCTCGACCTGGGGCGGTCGCCCGGGAGAAAAAATCAGGTCGCTGACCTTCTCCGACACGCGCAACATGCCGGCCAGCAACACAGAGGTTGGGATGGAGTCCGTCCCACCGATGCCATCGAAGGCAATTGCAGTCGAGGAACTCCCCGGAGCAGCCATTTCAAACACTCCCAGTTGATCGGCATTAGCACCACAGGGGAGAAATGTTGCGAAGCCGGGAACCTTGTCTTGACTGTAACGCGGATGTGCGGAAGCGCGAAGGACAACTAGGTCATAGACCTCGGTAACTGAAGGACAGCTGCCAGTCCCCAGTTGCCAGTTTCCCTAAAGCGCCTTGCTGGCAACTGGGTACTGGCAACTGGCAACTGGATTCCGGACTAGGCTAGTTTTTCTTGGCTGGTTTCTTCTTGTTGCCAAACCCGGTTTCCACGGCCGCGCCGATGCTGGCAAGCATGTCCTTGGCCGGTTGGGCAAACGTGCCCGTGGGCTCCAGTTCAAGATACTTCTGAAACGCCTCGGCCGTGCCGTCGGGCGCGACCGCCTTGCCGTCCTTTCCGATGGTCTCCTTGGCGATCAGATTGACACCCTTCCAGTAGTACGCGGCAGCTTTGGTCGGATCGGCGGCAACCGCTTTGTCAAAGGCCACGATGGCCTCATCCGCCTTGCCAATATTGGTGTAAACCGCGCCCACGTTGAAATAGTATCCAGCTGCGCCCGGGGGATCCAGTTGGGCGGCCTTGGTGTAGTTTGTTACCGCATCGTCAATCTTGCCCGACTTGGAATACGCCTGGGCCAGGTTGTTATAGTAGGCGGCCATTTTCTTGCCATTTTCAGGATCTTTCTGCGCCTGCTCCGAAGCGCCGCGCAGCTCAATGGCCTTTAGGTAATCGGTTTCGGCCAACTCATACCGCTTCTGTTTTTCCGCGGAGTCGGCCTGCTTGGGCGCGGAGTTGAGATACGCGTTGCCCAGTTCGTACCAGATCGGATCGCGGGTGGCGTCGATCTGATTGGCCTCGTTCAGCGTGGTGATCGCAGTCTCATAGTCTTTTGCCTCCTCCGCCGTCCGGGCGGCCTTGAGTTTGTCGTTCAGCGTGCCCACGACTTTCTTGTCGGCCTCGGCTTTGGAGTTCGCCTCTTGTCTCGCCTTGGCTTGTTCCGGGGTCAATCCCTGGCCCTGGGCTGCGGCCGCTTGTTCTTTCTTCAAGTCGATGTCCTGCGTGGTTTCGTCCAGACCGACCATGATGCCGTTGATGTGAAAAAGTTCCTTGCCGTCTTTCTTGAGAACGACGTTGTACTTGCCCGGGCTGATGCCGAGCGAGAAGTACTCGCCTTTCTTATTGGTTTTAAGGTCGTACTTGTGGCCGGTTTCGCTCGACGTCCACTCTACTTCTCCTTGGACGATCGGATTGCCATCGGCATCTTTGCAAACTCCCTTTACCGTGCCCGTGGTTTGGGCGGACACCAGCGGAGCCGCCAGCCCCATGGCGAGAACCAGCAACAGTGGAAGAATCCAATATTTAATCATGGCGTAGCCTCCCGGCTTTGAATCTGAATTTACTAAAGCTTCCTTGCGGCAACGGCTTCCACGTACGGAATTGGGTCTTCCGCCCCCGCATCGCGAAATGCTCGCAGGCGCAGCACACAGCTGTCGCACACACCGCAGGCGCGATCTTCGCGCTGATAGCATGACCACGTTAAACCGAACGGGGCATTTAGTTCAAGGCCAAGCGTCACAATCTCGGCTTTATGCAGCGCAATCAACGGCGTCACTATTCGGATCGTCCCTTCCTTCGAGCCCGCCTTCACCACTTCGTTAAACGCTCGATAGTATTCTGGCCGGCAGTCGGGATACCCGGAACTGTCGGGCTCGACCGCTCCAATGTAGATCCGTTCGGCCCCTAACACTTCCGCCCAGCTGACGGCGATGGCAAGAAAATGCGCGTTGCGGAACGGGACATAGGTCACCGGAACGCTCGCGCCTATATTGGGAGCCTCGGGGACGGCAATATTGGGATCGGTAAGGGCCGACCCGCCAATGGCACGTAAAGCCTCGTTGCGCACCAGCAGCCGGTCGCGAATTCCCAGCCGGTCGCAGATGTTCTCAAACGACCTCCGTTCGCGCTGTTCGGTGCGTTGCCCGTAGCTGACGTGGAGAGCCGCAGTCTCATGGTCGCGCGCCGCCAGTGCTGCGCACACGCAGGAATCCATGCCTCCGCTGAGGAGGACGACGGCGCGGGTTCGGGTGCCCTTGGATGTCGATGTCATGTCGATGCAATCGGGTGCCAGACGAGCTTCGCGATCATTTTATGCCAACTGGCGGCGTTTGGGCCGCCGCGAGTCCGACAAGCAACGCGCGAAATTACGTCTTTATTCCCACTTGTTACTGACTTGATTCTTAACCATGCAGGGTCTGCCCACGGCACGCTCGCGCGATTCCTATTCGTAGCGCAGGCTGTCGACGGGATCGAGTTGGGCGGCGCGAATCGCCGGCAGCGTGCCGAAAAGAATGCCAACCAGAGAGCAAACCACGATGGCGATGATGGCGGAGAGGCCGGAGATGGGGATGCGATAAGCCGTGAGAAAGCGGACCGAGAAGGGAATTGCGAGTCCAATGACAATGCCGAGAACGCCGCCGCTGAGCGAAATGAGAATGGCTTCGGAGAGGAACTGGAAGCGGATCTCGCGGTTGGTGGCGCCCACCGCCTTGCGGATTCCGATCTCACGCGTACGGGAACTGACCGTGGCCAGCATGATATTCATGATGCCGATGCCGCTGACCAGCAGCACCACTGCGGCAATCAGCAGGAGCACCACCGTCAGAATGTTCGCCGTCTTTTCCGCCAGGCTCACCAGTTGCGTCAGGTTCTCCACGTTGTAGACCGACTCCGGCCGGTGACGCGCCTGTAGAACCCGCTTGATTTGAGCCGTCGTGGCGGCAACTTCATCGGGGCTCGCCACCGAAAAATAAATCTGACGTACGGCATTGGACGGAAGAAAAAACCGGCTCACCGAGTAAGGGATCGCCATGGTGTTGTCTTCCACTTCCGATTGCCCAAATGTCTCCACCCGCTCCTTGAACACTCCGATCACGGTAAACGGCAAACCGCTCAGCTTGATCGTGTGGCCCACCGCGCTCTCCGGCGATCCAAACAGCTTGATCGCCAGTTTTTCCGTAATCACGCCAACCTTGTTGCGGCTCTGCGAGTCCTGTGTATCGAAGAACCGGCCCGCCAGCACCACTAAGTTCCGCACCTGACTGTATTCCGGGTACACCCCAAGAATGGAGATGTCCTGTTCTTTGCCGTTGCCCACGCTGATGCGGTCGTTGAGCGAAACGAACGGTGTTGCGGCTACCACCGACGGCACCTGCTGCCGTACCGCGGCAACGTCGTCCACGGTCAACTCATCGAGCGCCACCGCCGTGATGCGATGCCCCGCCCCGGAGTAGCTCGCATAAACCAGGTTGGCGCCGATGCCTTGAATCTGATCCAGAATGTACTGCTTTCCAGTCATCCCGATGGTGACCACCAGAACCAATGAAGCCGTGCCAATCATCATGCCCAGTGCGGTCAGCAGGAAGCGCACCTTGTTGCTGAGGTAGGTGTCGTAGGCAAACCGCAGGCTCTCGCTCACCACCAGCGCAGGCGGGTGCGGCTCATCGCTCGAAACAAAGTTTGAAGAGGAGTCCGGGACAGAGTCCGAAGCGGGCTTCGGAGCAACGTTCACAGCGTGGGCTGGCGCCGACCGAGCCACCTCAGCCTCTGCGAGCTTATTGTCCTCAAGGTTCACAGTCACAGGATCACTCTTTAAGATGCTCAAACGCCTGACAAGATGCTACAACGCGCGAAGGCTGTCACCACTGCTCAGAAGGGTACTCTTCCTTGGTCTCCCGAAGCGTTCGGTCACAAAATAGGCCGCCAGCACCACAATCAGCGGATCTACCGGCCGGAAGTAATACGTCTCCGGATGCGAAAAATAATAAGCTAACGGAAAGAAGACAAACACAATCGCAAATCGCACCGCCAGACCTGAGCCCGTGTTCGCTCGATAAAGCCGCCGCAGCCCCGCCAGCGCGAGCACTGTCATCGTCGTGCTCAAAAATATATTGGGCACATCCAGCGGCTCTTCGGCCAGATAGGCGCGATCAAAACTCCAGTATCCGGTCCAGATATAAACAACCCGCCGCACAATTCGATAGGCGTATTGCCCCGGATGACTGCGAATATACTCTTTACCCTGTTGCGCTTTGTGCGCCATATACGCGAGTTCGCCGCGCTGCGCGTATTCCGCCAGCTCCGCATCGCTATGGTTTGGATGCAGGCTGCGGTCGACCCAGTGCATTGAGTCGGCGCTATTGCCAATGTACAGCTCCAACCCGAATCCGCTGCGTATGGGAATGAACTGGTGGAACGTCCGGTAGTCGCGCACAAACCAGGGCGCCATCACCGCGATCGCCCCTAGCGCTGCCGCCATCATTGGAAGCATCCAGTTCTGCCGACGCCGCAAGCGCCGCCAGCAAGTCCACAAACCAAACAGCGGGATGACGGCAAGCACCACCGGCTCCGTCAGCGCCGCGAATCCGCCCAGCGCGCCAAAACCCAGCCACTGCCACACGGTCCCGGATTCCTCCAGCGCCAGCGCCCACAAGAAAAGCACGGCCAGCAGCAGCGTCACCAGACAAGTCGACCAGGCCCAGTCCGCGCCGTAATAAATGCCATACGGAGAAAATGCCCAGCCCCATCCTGCCCACTTTGCCGCGCGCGCACCAAAGCATCGGCGCGCCAGAAGAAACACCGGAATGCAGGTGAGCGCCGAAAACAGACTGTTTAGCGCCAACGCCGCCACAATCGACGCGAGCGTGTACGTCCCAAACAGCCGAAACACCACCGCCAGCAAGTACGCGTATACCGGGGCTACCACCGTCGTCGGTCCCGTGTCGGCAAACACATTTCCGAACCCGTGGCCCGCGACCAGCGAACGCGCTACCCGCCCAAACGCCCAGTGCTCCAGCACGAACGGATCAAGCCAGTCGCGATAAAGAAACGGAATGACAGCGAGCCGTACCGCCAGCGCCGCAGCCACCATCGGCCCATATGCGCGTACTCCGTTTTTTTCCGCTTCCAGCGTTTCACTCATTCCGTCACCCCCTGCAGCCTATAAATATTGTCATCCTGAGCGAAGCGAAGGACCTGCTACTTGCGGCGAACTCCACTTCGCTCAGGGGGTGCGACTTTCGTACTTTCTAGGCCTTCAGAGTTCCACCCTACCCACTACTCCACCCGGCAGACCATCGCCTGCGAATTCCGGTAAGGGCACGGCAATCCCGCCACGCCAGGCGCGGCCAGAACGACCCAGTCCACGCCGAACTCCGCTCTCAGGCGCAAGAAGTCCGCACGCTGAAAATCGCGCCATCCGCGTTGCGCGTCCACTTCTCGCTGCCAGCGCGGAGCAAGCCTCGGCACTCGCGCCACCATTCCCGCGTCCTTTACCCCATCCGCCAGCACGCTGCGTTCGGCCAGCGCGCGAAAGCCATGGTAGTCCTCGCCCGGCAATTCCATGTAATGCGGATCGAGCGCAAACTCGCCATCGACGGGCGTATTACGGCTGATCCAGCGGAACGCTTCCACCCAGCCGTTGCCCGAAGTCGCACCTGGCAGTTCCAAATGCGGAGTCGCCGGATACATCTGCCGCTGCGCATAAAACATCCCCGCGCTGAGCGGCACAAAAAGCAGCAGCCAGCGCAACGCATGTTTCTTTAGAACATACTGCCCAAGCAATCCACCCGACAGCAGCACGAACAACAGATACACAAGATGCAGAAAGCGCATCGGCTCGAGCGGACGAAGACGCTCCAACCGGGATGGCAGCAACATAACCAACGCCACCGCCAACTGAAATACGCCAAAATACACCAGCCTCTCGGAGACGCGCGCCAGAACGGCCTGCCGCCCGCGTTGGGCCAGCGCCCGAAACCACCACAGCAGCGCCAGTGGCGCAACCACGCCCAGCCACTCGTACCAAGGCCAGCGCAGCACAAAGTAAAACGACCGCGTCGCCGCCGCCTGTCGCCACGCATCCGAAGCCGGCTCGAAAACCCATCCCAGGGGCAGCAGCAGCCCCGCCAAAACCGACGTGCGCGGCTGCTCGGTCGCCATACGCTTCGCCGGATTCCACAACAGAAACAAACAGTACGACGCGCCGAACGCCGCCATGATGGCGTGCACGAAGAACGCCGCCGTCAGCATCGCGCCCGCCACCAGCAGTCGCTGTTTGTTCCGGGGTCCGAGCACCGCCGCAATCGCCGCCAGAATCAGCGCCGTCGCCAGCGCCCGCGGGTGCAGATGTTGATCCGTCAAACTCAGCCCGGTGCCCGACACCGGAAGCGTCAGCAGGACCGCAACCAGGGTCACTGCGGCCCACTGTGCGTGCGCGTCCGCGAAACATCGCCGGCTGATTCGCCAGCAGCCCCACAAAATCAGAAACGTTACGCCCCACTGCCAGAATAAAATTCCCCACTCCAGGGGAACATGCGTCCATCGCAAAGAGAGCGCGATCAGCTTGTCGAATACAGTAGCCTGAAACTGCACTCGGAAAAAGTCGGCGTCGTGAGGAAACAACGATGGATTCAGATTCTGCTTGATCGCCGCCAGGTAGAACGCATCGTCTTCCAGCCCCGGATGGTATCCCTGGATCAGGATGGCGAACACGGAGAGCGGCAGCAACGCCAACCAGCGCAAGCGCCGCCCTGAAACCGACCCTGACGTCCCGGCGCGCGATGCGAGTTCGTTCGGCAACGTCAACCGCCGGACCGGCCGTCGTTGGTTGTTTCGCTCATTCCCGGACTGTAATACGGCGCGTCGAGTCCCGGTCCCAGACAGCGGCCTTTCCGGTTGAAGATCCCGAAGTGCGCCAGCCCTAATTTTTGCAGGCGGAACTGCACCGACGTCAGCACTACGCCCAGCCCATACTGCACGCTGCGCCGGAAATTGATCGAAGAAGCTTCCGGGAAATATTTCGTCGGGCAGGAAACTTCTCCCATGCGGAAGCCGAACATCACGCATTGCGCCAGCATCTGATTGTCAAAAACAAAATCGTCCGAATTCTCCAGCAGCGGAAGCTCCTGGAGCACGGTGCGGCTGAAGGCGCGGTATCCCGTGTGATACTCCGACAACTTCGCGCCCAAGAGAGTATTTTCAAAAAGCGTCAGAAAGCGGTTGGCAACGTACTTCCACCACGGCATGCCGTCCTGGCGCGCCTGCCCTCCCAGAATTCGCGACCCGAGCACCACGTCATAGACGTCGTAAGCAATCATGCTCGCCATGGCGGTTACCAGCAGCGGCGTGTACTGATAGTCGGGATGCACCATGATGACTACATCGGCGCCGGCCGCCAGCGCTTCGCGGTAACAGGTCTGCTGATTGCGTCCATAGCCATAGTTGCGGTTGTGTACGAAGGACTGCAGCCCAAGACGGCGCGCCACCTCGATGGTGCGATCGGTGCTGTGATCGTCGACCAGAATGCGGATATCGACCAGGTCGGGTAATTCCCGCACCGTCGCTTCCAACGTCTTCTCCGCGTTATAAGCGGGCAGCACGACGGCAATGCGTTTGCCGTTGATCATGCGGTGTTTCCCTCGCGATATGCCGTCCAAATCATAACCGGAAACGCCGGCTTCCGTAACCTGTTCGTGTGGAGACTGTTCGTGTGGAGACGGGCTCCTTGAACTATTGGCACACTATCGGCGAAACTAAAACCATGCCCCCTCGCACTCTGTTCGACAAAATTTGGGATGCGCACGTGGTCGCCGCTCCCGAAGGCCAGTCGACGTTGCTCTATATCGACTTGCACCTTGTGCATGAAGTGACTTCGCCGCAGGCCTTCGACGGCTTGCGCGCGAATGGACGAAAGGTGCGGCAGCCTCTGCGCACGGTCGCGACCGTCGACCACAATATCCCGACCACGCCGCGGGGCCTTCCCATCACCGACCCGATTGCGGCCAAGCAGATTGAAGCGCTGCAGAAAAATTGCCGCGAATTCGACGTCCCACTCTTTGATATGGACTCCGCCGAACAGGGAATTGTCCACGTCATCGGCCCGGAACTCGGCATCACCCTGCCCGGCATGACGATTGTCTGTGGCGACAGCCATACCTCGACCCACGGCGCGTTCGGCTCGCTGGCCTTCGGCATTGGCACGTCGGAAGTGGAACACGTGCTGGCCACGCAATGTCTGCCGCAGAACAAGCCGAAGACGATGCAGATCCACGTCAGCGGAAAACTGGCGGAGGGCGTGACGGCGAAAGATTTGGCGCTCGGAATCATTGGCCGCATCGGCACCGACGGCGCTACCGGACATGTCATCGAGTACGCCGGCGACGCGGTGCGGGCATTGTCGATGGAAGGCCGCATGACGCTCTGCAATATGAGCATCGAGGCGGGAGCGCGCGCGGGATTGATCGCTCCCGACGAAACGACGTTTGCGTATGCCAACGGCCGGCGTTTTGCCCCGAGAGGCAAAAATTGGGAAGACGCGGTTGCATACTGGCGCACATTGGCCGGCGATCCCGGAGCTAAATTCGATCGCGTGATCGAGATCGACGCCGCTTCGCTTGCGCCGTTCGTTACCTGGGGAACGAACCCTGGAATGGTGGCGGCTGTAACCGCGCGCGTTCCCGAGTTGAGCAGTTTCGCGCAGGAGGCTGACCGGCGCGCAGTGGAGCAGGCGCTGGCCTACATGGGTCTTGATCCGGGAACCCCGATTGAAAACATTTCCGTCGATCGCGTGTTCATCGGTTCGTGCACTAACTCGCGCATCGAAGACCTGCGGGCGGCGGCGCGAGTGGCGAAGGGACAACATGTCAATGCGAAAGTGCGGGCGATGGTCGTGCCGGGATCGCAGGCGATCAAGCACGCGGCCGAGCAGGAAGGCCTGCATCGCATTTTCCTCGATGCCGGGTTTGAATGGCGCGAATCGGGATGCTCGATGTGTCTCGGCATGAATCCAGACATCCTGCAACCGGGAGAACGCTGCGCTTCCACCAGCAACCGCAATTTTGAAGGTCGCCAGGGCCGCGGAGGACGCACCCACCTGGTCAGCCCGGCCATGGCAGCCGCGGCCGCAATTACCGGCCATTTCACCGACATAAGAAACTGGCAGTTTCAATAGATAGAACCCTGGGCGTCCCACGTCTCGCTCTTCGGAATGTGGGCCGCCGGCGAGGATTCACCATGCAGCCATTTCGCAAACACACCGGCGTCGTTGTCCCGCTCGACAAAGTAAACGTGGACACCGATCAAATCATCCCCAAGCAGTTCTTGAAGCGCATCGAACGCACGGGCTTCGGCGAATTCCTGTTCCACGATTGGCGCTTTTCCGGAGAGGGAAACGAGCGCCCAAAGGAGTTCAGAAAAGAGTTCAGAAAGAAGACCGGCGATTTTGTGCTCGACCAGCCGCGCTATGCCAAGGCCTCAATCCTGGTTGCGGGCAAAAATTTCGGGTGCGGCTCCTCTCGTGAGCACGCCGTCTGGGCGCTGGCGGATTATGGTTTCCGGGTGGTGATCGCGTCCTCGTTCGCCGACATCTTTGCCAACAACAGCCTGAAGAACGGCCTGCTAACCGTCGTTCTCAAAGACGAACAGGTCGCAGAGATCATGCGCCGTGCGAAAGAGGTCGACGGCTACCAGCTCACCGTCGATCTCGAAACTCTCCGTGTAGAAGACGCCCAAGGATTCGCGGCCACCTTCGCGATGGATGAATTTTCCCGCCATTGCCTGCTAAACGGACTGGACGACATCGGGCTGACGCTGCAACAGGAAGCGCAAATCGCGGCCTATGAAACAAAGCATCCAGTTGCCGCGGAGATGAAGACGATTGCCACGATTTTGTGATCTCGAAATCGCGAAATTGTGTAATCTAAGTGACGAAACCCGCGGCCGCTCAAAACTACAAAATCGCTTTCTCTAGGTCACACCTCATGTTGAATCAGAACAAATCTATTCTTGTCTCCACCCTCAACCTGCTGGCTCTGCTTGCGGTCGCCAGCGCCCAGAATGCGCCCTCCGCGCCCAAGCAACTCACCATCGAACAGATTTTTGCCGATGGCGGAATCACCGGCCGCGCTCCCGAGACCATTAAGTGGAGTCCCGACGGCACCAAGGTCTCATTCGTCCAGCGCGACGACATGGGCGATCACGGCGAGCTCTGGTATGTCGACGCCGTGACGGGCGAGAAGAAAGTGCTGGTGAGCGAAGTCAAGCTTTCTCAGTTGGCGCCTCCCGCCAGCCGGATCAAAGACGAGCGCCAGAAAGAATGGGCGACCCGCTATCACGTCGCCGCCTATACCTGGTCGCCCGATTCCAAACATCTGCTCTTCGATTCGCAGGGGCAACTCTGGTACTACAGCCTGGATACGGGCACCGCGGTGCAGCTTACGTCTTCTCCCGACGCCAGCGAAGACCCGAAGTTTTCGCCGGACGGCAAACGGCTCGCCTACGTCCGCAAACATAATCTCTATGTGCATCCGGTGTCGGGAGAGGAAGGCGAACGCCCGCTTACGCGCGATGAAAAAGAGAAAGACAGGAAGCGCGACAAGGACGGAACCGACGGCGACAACGGTAAAGATAACGACAAGGCCGGCAACATCCTGAACGGCGAAGTCGACTGGGTTTACGCCGAAGAGCTGGCCGTGCGCAGCAACTATTTTTGGTCGCCCGAAGGTCGCGAAATCATTTTCCTGCAAATGGATGAGGCCCGAGTTCCCACCTATCCCATCACCGACTGGCTGCCGACGCATGCCCATGTCGAGCAGCAAAAATACCCGCTGGCGGGCGATCCGAATCCCAGCGTTCGCTTGGGAGTAGTGGGCAGCAACGGCGGCAAGGTACGCTGGATCAAACTCACCGACGACGATGATACCTACGTCCCGCGTTTCGGTTGGATTCGCGAAGGCTGGGCGTGGGCCGAGGTCCTGAATCGCAAGCAGGACGTGATGGATCTTTATTTTATCGACGCAAAATCAGGCAAGTCGCGCAAAGTGCTCACCGAATCGGAGCCCGACGCCTGGGTCGAGGTCAACGACAATTTTCGCATCCTGAAATCCGACGGGAGATCGGACGCTCGCTTTCTGTGGACCAGTTGGCGCGACGGACACACCCATATTTATCTCTACAGTTTCAATGCGTCCGATCCGATAGCTTCCGATGCCAAACTCGAACGCCAGCTCGAAACCGGGGAGTATGAGGTGCTTGCGGTTGACGGTGTGGACGAGGCGTCGGGCACGGTTCTCTTTACCGCCAATCAAGGAGATCCGCGGCAGGAAAAACTGTTCTCCGTGAAACTGGATGGCTCGGGGATGCAGGGACTCTCCGCGGAGGACGGCAACTACACCGCGGTGTTCGCCGATGACGGCAAGCATTTTGTGGAGACGCACTCCGCGACGCTGACGCCGCCGCGCATTTCGTGGTGTACGCCGGGCGGAAGTTGCCAGAAAATTTGGGCGAGCCGCAGCGTGACCGATTACGATCCAATTGCGCCAAAGCCGCTGGAATTCAAGGCCGATGACGGCACCGTGTTGTATGGCTCTCTGCTTCTGCCGCGCAACGCCGACCCGAACCAGAAGGCGATTCCAGTTCCATTGATCGTCTACATCTACGGTGGTCCGGCGGCGCAGGTCGTCCAGGATTCATGGGGCGGCAGCACGGCGCTGTTTCACCAGATTCTGGCGAACGAGGGATTCGCGATTTTCTCCGTCGACAATCGCGGCACCCCCAATCGCGGCAGAAAATTTGTGGCTGCGACCCGTCGGCAGTCTTTCGGCATCGAACTGAAAGACCAGCTCACCGCGCTTGACCAGTTGTACGCGCAATATCCGCAGCTCGACCGCGCCCGCACTGCGATCTGGGGATGGTCGAACGGCGGTTCGATGACACTGTACGCCTTGACGCATTCCGATCGATTCAAAGCCGGAATCTCGGTGGCGCCGGTGACCAGTTGGCGCGATTACGACTCGATTTACAACGAACGCTACATGGGCCTGCCCAAAGACAACCCCGCCGGCTACGACGACTCCATCGTCAGCGCCGCGGGCAATCTTCACGGGTCGCTGCTCCTTGTGCACGGAACCAGCGACGACAACGTGCACTTTCAGAATACAATCCAGATGACCGACGCCCTGATCAAGGCCGGAAAACAGTTTCGCCTGATGGTCTATCCCGGCAAAACGCACGGCATCGCCGGATCGGGAACGCGCACCCAGTTGTTCCACATGATGGATGATTTCTGGAATAAGGAGTTGAAGTAGATTTCAGCCATCAGCCGTCAGTTCTCAGTTTCGGCTCTGGGCGAAGGTGAGATTTTACTGATAACTGATAACTGAAAACTGAAAACTGAAAGCTGCCCTTATGCATCGCACAACGCTCGGCGATTTCGAACTCACCGTCGTCTCCGATGGAACCTACTTCCTCGATGGCGGAGCTTTCTTCGGCGTGGTTCCGAAGACAATGTGGTCGAAGAAAATCATGCCCGATGCGCAGAACCGCATCGATACAGGACTGAATTCTCTGCTCGTGCGCACCGGCGACAAGAACATCCTGATCGAAACCGGCATCGGCAACAAACTGCCGGAGAAGATGGCGCAGATCTACAAGCAGCCGGCCAAGCTGCTCGAGAACCTCCACGCCGCCGGAGTCGCCCCGGAAGACATCGACATCGTCATCAACACCCATCTCCATTTCGATCACTGCGGATGGAACACGGTTCGGCGCGGCGATCGATTCGTGGCGACGTTTCCGAAAGCGAAGTACTACGCACAGCGGCAAGAATGGGAGCATGGCCGCCTGCAACTCGAGCGCGACGCCGTCAGCTACATGAGTCCGAATTACGATCCACTGCTCGAAAGCGGCCAGATGGAACTCCTGAATGGCGATCGGGAGATCGTGCCCGGCATCTCAGTCAAGGTTTTCCCCGGGCACACCGCGCACATGCAAGCGGTAATTGTCGAGAGTGGCGGAGGCAACGAAAGGAAGACGGCCTGCTACATCTCCGACCTGATCCCAACTTCCCATCATCTCGACCTGACCTGGGTGATGGCGTTCGATCTGTTTCCGCTCGAAACCATCGTCAGCCGCAAAAAATATTACGCGCAGGCGATTGCCGAGCGATGGCTGACCGTGTTCACGCACGATGACCAAACGCCATGGGGATATGTGGAACGCGGGGACCGAGGCCGTCTAGGGCTGGCCAAAGTCGAGTAGCAGCGTCCGCGCGCCTGGCCGCTACCCGAAGCGATTGATCGACTGTTTCTCTTTGATTCCTGGAGGTTCCGTGTCCAAGTGGCTCCATCCGCGATTGCTTGCCGCAATTCTCATCGTTTCCGCCATCGCACTCGCCCAGACTGCGCCTCCACCGCCCGATCTCGATGCGTACGTCGCCGCTGCCATGAAGACCTTCGACGTTCCTGGCATGGCCGTCGCTATCGTGAAAGATGGCAAGGTCGTGGTCGCGAAAGGTTACGGAGTGCGCAAACTGGGCGAACCCACTCCAGTCGACGAGCACACCATGTTCGGCATCGGATCGAACACCAAGGCCTTTACCACGGCCGCACTGGCCGGACTGGTGGACGCCGGCAAGCTCTCCTGGGACGATCCCGTCTATCAGCGCCTTCCCGGCTTCGTAATGTACGATCCCTATGTTTCTCACGAGATGACCATCCGCGATTTGCTCACCCACCGCAGCGGCATGGGCCTGGGCGAAGGCGATCTGCTGTTCTGGCCGCAGTCTACCTACACGCGCGACGAAATCGTTTACAAGCTGCGCTTCATGAAGCCCGCGTCCAGCTTCCGCAGCCATTTCGCATACGACAACCTGCTCTACATGACGGCGGGGCAGATCATTCCCGCCGTGACCGGAACTTCCTGGGACGACTACATCCGCCAGCACATCTTCGCGGTGCTCGGCATGGAGCACTCCAACGTCAGCAACGCTGGCTTCAAACCCGGCGATGACTACGCTTTCCCGCATTCTCGCATGGACGGCAAGCTTCAAGTCATTCACTTTGAAGTGCTGGATAACGTCGGTCCCGCGGGATCGATCAATTCCTGCGCCGCCGACATGGCGAAGTGGGTGCAGCTTCAGCTCAACCGCGGAAAATTCATCGACCACGACGGACAATTGTTCAGCGAACGCCAGTCAAAAGAGATGTGGTCGCCGCAGACCATTCTTCCGATCGGGGATCCACAGTCCCCTTTGGCGGGATTGAAACCGAATTTCGCGGACTACGCCCTGGGCTGGGGTTTGCGCGACTACCACGGCCGCAAGCTCGTGGGCCACACCGGCGGCGTGGCGGGCTTCGTCTCCCGTGTGATGCTGGTGCCCGAGGAAAATCTTGGTGTCGTCGTGCTGACCAACGCGGAGCAAGACGGCGCCTTCGATTCCATCCTGTTTCATGTGCTCGATCACTACTTCAAGCTGCCGCCCACCGACTGGATCGCAGCCTACAAGGCCGTCGACGACGCGGAGGAAAAAGAAGCCGCGGAAACCATAAAAAAAGCGGAAGGCGCCCGCGCCGCCGATTCCAAACCCTCACTGCCGCTGGAGAAATATGCCGGCCTCTATAACGACGCCTGGTATGGCCCCATCACCATCCGCGTGGAGAACGGCGGATTGGTCATCACCTTCGACCACACGCCATCGATGATCGGCGACTTGCAGCACTGGCAGTACGACACGTTCAAAGCGCACTGGCGTGATCGCACCATCGAAGACGCCTTCGTCACTTTCTCGCTGAAGCCCGATGGCAGCATTGAAAGCGCGCGCATGGCGGCCGTTTCTCCGCTCGCCGATTTCAGCTTCGACTATCAGGATTTGCTGCTTAAGCCTGCGGTAAAGAAGTGAGAAGATGCATCTTCGATTGGGCGAGCGGGTAAGACGCAGGGTTCACTGCGCTGGACTGCTGCCGCGCTCCGCTTCCGCGACCGTTTCGTAGAACTGAAAGAAGTTCTCCACGCGAGTGACTTCAAGAGCCTGATGGATGCGCTGATTCACGCCCACCAGCCCCAGGCTGCGTCCATCTTTTTGCCGAGTCACATACGCCCCAACCAGCGCCCCAATCCCAGCCGAATCCGCCAGTGGAACATCCGTGAAGTCCAAAATGAGCGCCCGCGAAACGTCGGAGCGCAGTTTAGATTGGAACCCAAATACATTGGCGAGCGTCAGCGGCCCGGAAAGGCGCAGGATGCGGATTCCTTCCCGCGAACCGGGAAGATCTTCAATATTCAACGGCAGATCGGGCATGCGTGAAATGTTAACGGCGAATGACACGGGGAATGTTACAAACAGGTTAATTCCGCAGTGCTCCGCTACTCTCCGCCGATCGTAAGTCCATCCATGCGAATTGTCGGCGAGGCCACGCTGCCCCGGAATTCCAGATCGCTGCCAATCTCGGAAATATTGCAGAACATCTCTTTGAGATTCCCGGCCACTGTGATCTCTTCGACCGGATACGCCAGTTCGCCATTGACGATCCACATGCCAGACGCTCCACGGGAGTAGTCGCCGGTCACTAAATTCGCGCCATGACCGAGAAACTCGGTTACATAGAGGCCGTCTTTGATCGCCGCGATAATCTGCTTCGGCGATTTCGTCCCCGGCTCCAGAAAATAATTCCCGGGCCCAATCCCCGGCGTCCCAGCGAGTCCGCGAGAGGCGTTGGCGGTGGTCTCCATGCCCAGCTTTTTGGCGGTGTAGGTGTTCAGTAAATAAGATTTCAGAATTCCGTTCTCAATCACCACCGTGCGCCGCGTCGGAATGCCTTCGCCGTCAAACGGCGTGGTGCCGAAGCCGCCGGACATGGTGCCGTCGTCGATGACGTTGACGTTCGCCCCGGCAATTTTCTCGCCGAGTTTGCCCGCCAGAAACGACGCTCCGCGATAGACCGAGTCGCCATTCACGCCTTCGAAAATATGTTCGAGCATCGATCGGGAGACCATCGGATCGAGCACCACCGGCACATGCGCCGTCTTCACCTTGCGCGCGCCGAGTCGTCGCAGCGTGCGGCGAGCCGCTTCTTTTCCAACTTGTTCCGCCGAATCGAGCTTCGCCAGGCTGCGCGCCACCGAATACCAGTAATCGCGCTGCATGCCGCCGTTCTCGTCCTGCGCGATGGGCACAGCCGAAACCGAACAATACGACCGCCGGTATTCGCCGACAAAGCCATGAGAATTCGCCAGCACTTTTCTGCCCGAGGCCGCGTCGAACGATCCGCCCTCCGAGTTTTTAATGCGCGGATCGGCGTCCATCGCCGCCTTTTCGGCGCGCCGCGCATACTCGATTCGCTCGGGTCCGGGAAGGGAATAAACGTCTTCGTGATAAAGATGGAGGTCGCCAGAAAGCGATCCGAGCTTAGCCGCCTCGGGGATTCCCGCGTACGGATCCTCGGAACAGATCTTCGCCAGTTCCAGCGCCGACTTCAGCATGCGCTCGATTCCGGCAGCGGAAAAATCGCTCGAATACGTGCTGGCCGAGCGCTGCCCGAAGAAGACGCGCACGCCAATGGCCCGTGAGCCCGATTCCTTCAGCGTTTCGACCTGGCCCAGTCGCACCACCGTCGAAAATTCATCGCCTTCGCGGACGACGCACTCCGCCGCCGTCGCACCGCCTTTCATCGCGCGGTGGACTACGTCTTGGGCCACGGAGGCTAGGCCGGCTTCGAGCTTGGGTGCGCTGGGTTCTAGAGTTGTTGTCATTTTCAAAATTTCAGAGGTCAGAAGTCAGATTGCAGAAGTGAAAGTCAAAGCTCCCGACGCGAGGTTTTTCACCTCTGCAATCTGACCTCTCACCTCTGACCTCTTACTGCATGAATCCGCCCGGCTCCCGCTTCGCCGTCCCGCCGACAGTCATCCGATCAATCTTAATAGTCGGAATACCGACGCCGACCGGCACCGCCTGCCCATCCTTGCCGCACGTCCCCACACCTTCATCGAGCTTCAAATCGTTGCCCACCATCGAAACCCGCGTCAGCACATCGGGTCCATTGCCAATCAGCGTCGCGCCCTTGATCGGAGCCGTGATCTTTCCGTCTTCGATGAGATACGCTTCCGACGCCGAGAAAACAAACTTGCCGTTCGTGATGTCGACCTGCCCGCCGCCGAAGTTCACCGCGTACACGCCATTCTTCACCGAGCGAATAATGTCGCCAGGATCGTCCTGCCCCGCCAGCATATAAGTGTTCGTCATGCGCGGCATCGGAATGTGTTCGTAGCTCTCGCGGCGCCCATTGCCGGTGTCGGCAAGGCCCATCAGCTTCGACGAAAGTTTGTCGCTCAAATATCCCTTCAGAATTCCGTTCTCGATCAGCACGGTTTCTTGCGTCGGCTGGCCTTCATCGTCCACATTCAAAGACCCGCGGCGCCACGGCATCGTGCCGTTGTCGACCACCGTGCACTTTTCGCTGGCCACCCGTTTGCCGATCAGTCCGGCAAACGCCGACGTCTTTTTGCGATTGAAATCGGCTTCCAACCCATGACCGACGGCCTCATGCAGCAGAACGCCGGGCCATCCCGGGCCAAGCACAACTTCCATGTCACCCGCCGGAGCTTCGCGTGCATCCAGTTGCAGAATCGCCTGCCGCGCCGCTTCTTTGGCAAAGAACTCTGGAGTCTTTTCGCCGAAAAAGAAGTCAAGCGCCACCCGGCCGCCGCCGCCAGAAGTACCCCGTCCCGAACTCGTCTCCGTCTTTGCGATGCACGAAACATTCATGCGCGCCAGCGGCTGCGAGTCTTCCGCAAACGTGCCGTCGGAGCCGACCACGAGAATGTTCCTCAGTTCGTCGGAATAATTTGCGCGCACTTCCTTGATTCGCGAATCATACCCGCGCGCCGTTTTATCGCCGCGCATCAGCAACTCAACCTTGGCGGTAATGTCCGCATCCACCGAAGGCAAGGTCACCGGATACAAGCTGCGAGCCGGTTTCTGTTGAAATCCCACGACCGTCGTCTTGGCCGGAGCGCTCGCGATCAGCGCCGCCGTGCGAGCCGCATGCAGAATCCGCTGCGGAGAAAGATCGTCGGTGTATGCATATCCCGTTCGCTCGCCGGAAACCACCCGCACCCCGCACCCTGCCGAAATCCCCTGCGACGCCGACTTCACCAGTGACTCATCCACCATCAGCGAGGTCGAGGTAAGGTATTCGAAATAAAGATCGGCATAGTCGCCACCCGCCGAAAGCGCGGCCGCCAAGTAGTTCTCAAGATCCTGATTCGTAAGCCCGTAGTGCTCGAAGAAAAAGCGTTCCTGATTTGCGGTATGTCCAGTATGTCCAGTCACCATATTTGGATGCCCTTAACTTCGCCAACGACTCGCGTGGCTACTGCATTATCCCACGACTCGAACGGCATCGGTCTGTTGGAATGATTACCGAAGTCAGCATTTGCAGCGTGGCACAAAACCGAACAATTTCGAAGTCCAGCGATCACTGACTTAAACTCTGGCGCGGCGAATGATCGAATCGATGACTCCAGACTCGCTCAGCCAAATGCTCTCCGACTTCCTCAACGGCGCGCGCGCCGCAGTCGTCGTCGAAGACGGCGCCATTGCCTTCGACCTGGCCGAATCGAAGTACTCCGTCTCCGGCGAATACCATAAATGTCTGCTGCACCTATGGTCGAGCGAGCGCAACTTCGTGCGCCGTGTGCTCGATGCCGAGGTCAAGACCACCACGCTCCGCTTGCAAGTGCAGCGCATGGGCCAGAACCGCCCGACCCGCCTCGACTTCTGCCGCGATCGCGATCAGCGCTCTCCCGCCGCGCGACGAGCGGCACGCGTTGCCTACGAGCCTCGCCTGCGCCGTGCGCTCGAACGCAACTTCCCCGGCTTCGCCATCGTCCGCCTCACCACCGGCATGGATCTCGAACGCTCCTTCGGTCCTGCCTATCTTCGCGGCTTGCTGCGCCACGGACAGCGCGCCCTTGCCGTCGTCGGAGTGAACGACCAAGAGACGCAATCGACCGTCGACGGCGCGCTGACCGTCGGAATCCTCTGGCTCGAAGCCTGCCGTCTGGCGCAGCAGGAACGGCGCGTGGTCGAAGGGTTGGCGATGGTCGTGCCCAAGGGCATGGCGACTCTGACCCGGCAGCGCATGGCCCATCTGCATCCCACAGCCGCGAAATGGCAGCTCTACGAATTTGACCAGCAAGAGGATGCGCTGGCCGCGGCCGACATCGGAGATTGCGGCAACCTGGCCACCCGCCTGGTGCATTCCATTGACGAAGGGCTGGCCCGCGAGCGCTTTACCGATTCGATCGCGCGCATCCGTGCAATTCTGCCGCAATCGGAGGTTGTCGTGCTCTCACCCGCGCTGATTTCCTTCCGCCGCCACGGCCTCGAATTTGCCCAGGCCCGGATCGCCCACGATCCGCGCACGTTTCAAAGCGCCCAGGAAATCGCCTTCGGCGTCGGGCCGGAAGAGCGCGTTCTCAACTCCGAGAACGAACCTCATTTTGCCGATCTCATGCGTCTGGCCGCGGCCGTCCGCCACCAGGACGGTCCCAAGAACCACGCGTTATGGCGCATGCATCCCGAACGCTGGTTGGAATCTCTAGCCGCCGCAAACATCGCCGCGCTCGCTGGACGGCTGCAACCTGAGCCGGTTTACGCCCAGGTGCCCGCCTTCGCCGCCGCCGATCGCGCCATGATCGACATACTAGCGATCACTCGCGAAGCGCGTTTGGCTGTCATCGAACTCAAAGCCGATGAGGATACCCACCTTCCCCTGCAAGGCGTCGATTACTGGTCGCGTGTTGCCTGGCATCAAAGCCGCGGAGAGTTCGCGCAATTCGGTTATTTTCCCGGCCGCGAGATCTCGCCGCAAAAGCCCCTGCTCATGCTGGTCGCGCCCGCTCTGCACGTACATCCCACCACCGACACGATCCTCCGCTATCTCTCGCCGGAAATCGATTGGGAAGTTCTCGGCATTGACGAGCATTGGCGGGAACAGATCAGGGTCGTCTTCCGCAAAAGGCCGCCCCGCTCGCCAGTTCAGGCGGCTTGAGCCCTCACCGCTGAGATGCTCAGGTCCTGATGCTCTTCCGCAGCATCACCAGTTGTCCAAGGTGATACGCATTGTGGTCGGCCAGCAGCAGCGTCTCGCGCAAAATCGTTTGCCCATCTCCCCAGGGGATGTGGGCGTAGAGATCGACTTTTTTATCGGCGACGAGCTTCTCCATCGCATGCAGATCTTTCTTGAACGCGGCCATGCTCGCGGTCCACGCCTTCTCAGCCTTCCCATCAGGCGGCGCTTCCGATGCCGGCCAGTATCCTTCGGGCCATTTCGGGGAGACATGCTTAGCATTGCGGCTGAACTCAAGAATGTCCCACTGGGCGAGACGCATGTGCTCGAGCAGCATCCATGCGGTGTGGGGGAAGTTCGCGACTTTGACTCCGATGACTTGCGCGGGCCAGCCGGCCAAGGCATCGGCGAAGTTGATATGAGCGCCACCGCCCTCCAACAAATAGAGCAGGTGGTCGCGGAGTAGCCGATCTTGGGATGACGGACGCGGTGCTGCCTCACCGCTAGTTTTCGGGGATTGTTTTCTGGTTTTCTTTTTTGCCATGGGTAATTTCATTCTATGAGAACCGAAGTCAATGGAGAAGCTTGCGAGTCATAGTGCCGGGTTCACGCGCATTTCGTTTTCCGGCGCTTCGCCTTTGAATACGCGTCCGATTCCTCGCACCAGTCGCCGCATCGGCAGCTCTCCTTTAGCATCGGCAAAAAAAATTTCGCCGGCTCTGCTTCCGCGATAGCACCAGCGCTTCAGCATCGCGAGGTGCTCCATGCGCTCGATCGCGCTGCCAGGTTGGGAAGCAGGAAACGCCTCCAGCGCCGCCGCGATGCGCGCTTCCATCGACTGCGATTTGGCGTGCTCCCCGCCGGAGATCGGAAACTCAAGCGGCCCCGCGATCGCTCCTCCGTCGACGCGGAATAGGGCCACGCTCTCCGCCTTTGGCGACTGCTGCACGGAATCCTGCACCGATGGTTGCGCCGATTTCTGCACCGATTTCTGCACCGATTTCTGTACAGATTTCTGAACTATGACCGCGTGCAACCGGTCGATCCGCTGCACGAACTCCGGCAACTGCTGCAGCACGGGCGTGAGCTTGTCGAGCCGCGCATGAATCGCGGCGGCCGTCTCGAATTCCATTTTCGCGGAAGCATCGTCGCGCTCCGCCCCCATCTGCCGCTTTAGCGATTCCCCGCGCGAATCCAGAAAGCTCTCGACCCGCGTCACCTCCGCGCGATACTCTTCATCGCTGCAACCGCGAAAACACGGAGCCAAACACATCTTCATCTCCGAATAAACACAGCCCGGAAATGCCGGATCGGGATGTAAGTCTTCCACGCAGCGCCGCATCTTGAAAAAATCAAGCGCGTCGTTCATGAATTTCTCCGCCGCCAGCCGCGAAGCAAACGGCCCGTAGTACAGGTTCTTTCCTGAAATCCGCCCCAGCCGCGTCGTGACCGAAGCGCGCGCGAATTCGTTTTCCAGATGGAGCTTGACCAGAGGAGCAAACCGCAGCCGCAGCCGGTTCGAATAAGTCTTCGGAAAGGCCGACCGCAGTGCCCGGTAAAGCGCGAGTCCCGATTCGAAGTCCGACCCGGTCAGCGTGTATTCGATCCAGCGCACCCGATCCCGCAGGTTCAACCGTTTGGTGTGTTCTTCCGGAGCGGAAAGCAGGCGCTGCAACCGCCGCCGCAGGTTGGCCGTCTTGCTGACGTAAGGTTCGGAGTTCGCGTCCCCGCCCCGCAAAAGAAAAACCGCCGGAGCCGCAGCCACGCCAGAGAAGATCTCGGCGTCCGCTTCCGGACGGAACTCGATGCGCTCAGCTAGCACGGGTTCGATTGTAGACGAGGGGTCGGAAGTCAGAGGTTAGAGGTCAGATTGCAGAAGTAAGAACCTAAAGCCCTGGGGTTTCACTTCTGCAATCTGACCTCAAACCTCTGACCTTTAGCGACCTCATCCGAAGCTGGCGCTCTTGAACTTCTGCCGGAAATCCGGCCCGTCCATCTTCACGATGCGGCACATTTCGTGCAATCGGGAACGCATGCGTTCGCCAATTCGGTCGCCCAAAGTCTCCTCGCGCGCTGCCGCCCGCGCTGGCGACAATGACACAGACGATGACCGCGCCACGCTCGCCGCCGGTTCGTCCGCAAAATTCGTGGTGATGAGCGTGGTCCGGTTGTCGTTATAGCGCGTATTCAGAATCAGGCTGACCGTGTCCCACACCCACTCGCTCGGCTTCACCGCGCCCAGTTCGTCGAGCAGCAGCACCTCGGCTTCAAACACCGGCCGCAGCACCTGCAGTTCGGTTGCCTGCACCGAATCGTTATAGGAATTCTGAATCTGCTTCAGCAGTTCGCGATAGTCGCAAAAAAGGCAGGCGCATCCCCGCGCCGCGATGAGTTCCTTGAGAATGCCTACCCCGAGATGAGTCTTGCCCGTCCCGATTCCGCCCACCAGCAGCAGGCCCTTGCCGTCTCGCGGATCGAACTCCTGCACGAAACGCTCGGCGCCGATCTTGGCCAGTGCAATCGACCGGTCGGCTCCCGGGAAGTCGGTAGTAAATTCCGACAGCTCGCAATGCTCATACCTCTTTGGAATCCGCGCCGCCGCAATCAAAGCTCCGCCGCGCGACCGCAACTGACAATCGCAGCGCGTAACGCCGCGTTCTGGCGCTTCCGCCACCGGCTTCCATCCCGAGCCCGCGCACAACGGGCAAACTTCAGCTGCTGTTTTCATGTTGGTGTAGTTCAACTCTGCACCCGAACCCGCCCGCGCCGCAACTCCAATCCGTTTCCTCTCTGTGCACATCCTGTGGAGACCGTCGCCGCCTTGTGGAGAACCACGGCGAGGCGAGAAAACACTGGCCGGTTGCCTTAGAAGGACACAACCTGTATTTCCGTCCCGTTTCCCCACTTCGGCACGGCAGGGTGTCAAAAGCGGCAACGGACGCGTGTTTTCCATTGACAATCCTGCAACATGAGCGAGAATGAACATCGTCGGTGCTCGCGCTTCGGGCTCTCCTCCCCGGCTGATGCGCGGGAACCGTAAAGACTAGTGTCAGGAGAGAGCATGAACAAAGCTGATCTGGTTGACCGGATCGCCGGAGCCTGCAGTATTTCCAAAGCGCAGGCGACGACCGCGATCGATACCACCGTGGACAGCGTCACTGCTGCCCTTCGCAAAGGTGACCGGGTAGCCTTGATTGGATTCGGCACGTTCTCCGTCTCGCAGCGCAAGGCCCGCAATGGCCGAAACCCGCAGACGGGTGCCACCATCAAGATCGCCGCCCGTAGAGTCGCCAAATTCACTCCCGGGAACGAACTCAAGAAAGTTGTCAACAAAGGTAAGTAGGGACCCCAGATTTCTTGGAAACGAACCAGACGGCAGGGTGGTCGGCCCTGCCGTTTTGTATTTCAGGTCTCAGGTCTTAGGTGTCAGGTCTCATTGTTCGGACGCGAAGGTTTCCCTGAGACCTTGGACCCGACACCTGCCTTGCTGAATCCTTCCTAACTCCTGTAGAATCTAACTTCTGGAATCGAGGATTAGGAACCGACATGAAAGCAGCCATTCACCCCAACTACACTGAAGTCCGCGTGCATTGCGCCTGCGGCAACGCATTTGTCACCCGCTCCGCTCACAAGGGCGACATTTCCGTGGAAATCTGCGCCGCCTGCCACCCTTTCTTCACCGGCAAGCAGAAGCTCATGGATACCGCCGGCCGCGTCGAGCGCTTCCGCCGCAAGTACGCCAAAAGCGACGCCGGCAAAGCCGAAGCCGCAAAAATCGAAGCCGCGAAAAAGTAATTCGCGCGCAGAAACGCGCATCCTCAAGAGCCTCCCATCGCTGGGAGGCTTTACTTTTGGAACCACCTCGCCCGTGGAGAGACGGGCGTCCTCGCGACCGTGCCCTGAGCGAAGCCGAAGGGTCCAAACCGAGCCTATCCTCGACAGAGAAACGACGTAAAATCGAACCGTGAGCAAGTTCTGGGACAATCCGCTAAGCGCGCGCACGCCGGACGTCGACAACGCCGTCCCCGCCGCCCCGCGCGCCTTTCCCACGTCCTTCACCATCGGCAACGTCCGCATCGCCCCCGCCACCGTCCTCGCCCCCATGGCCGGAGTCACCGACACCGTCTTCCGCCGCTTCATCAAAAACCTCGGCGGATGCGGCCTGATCATGACCGAGTTCACCTCCGCCGACGGCCTCCTCCGCGACCAGCGAGTCCGCGGACGCTACCTCCACTTCTACGAAGACGAGCACCCGATCTCCGCCCAGCTCTTCGGCAGCAATCCCGCCGTCCTCGCCGATGCCGCCCGCCTGGTCGAAGACGTTGGCTTCGATTTGGTCGACCTCAATCTAGGCTGCCCCGCCAAAAAAGTCGTAAAGTGCAACGGCGGCTCCGGCCTCCTCCGCGACCTCCCGCTGATCCGTGAGATTTTCGAAGCCGTACGCAAAGCCGTCAAGATCCCCTTTACCGTAAAATTCCGCGCCGGATGGAACGACGACGAAATCGTCTGCGTCGAACTCGCCCGCCTGGCCGAAAGCTGCGGCCTGGGAGCCGTCGCCCTTCACGCCCGCACCCGCGAGCAAGGCTACAGCGGCAACGCCCGCTGGGAGTGGATCGCCTCCGTCAAACAAGCCGTCAAAATTCCCGTGATCGGCAATGGCGACATCCGCTCGCCCGAAGACGCCTGCGCCATGGTCGCCCAAACCGGCTGCGACGCCGTCATGATCGGCCGCATGGCCCCCGCCAACCCCTGGATCTTCCGCCAGATCGAGCAGTATGCAAGTCGTGTCCCTGCCCACGTAGCGGCGGACGCATTTGTCCGCCCCGCGGAGCAAAGCGACGCCGACGGGGAAAGGCATCGGGAAGGGCACGACTTTAGTCGTGCCGAAAATCGCACACTCTCGAATGCGGCTTTAGCCGCTGAGGCCAAGCCCTACGACGAGCCCACCGAGGCCGACCGCTACCAGATGATCCGCACCTATTTCCAAATGCTGCTCGAAGAAAAAATGCCCGGAACAGAAGGCAAGATGAAGCAATTCGCCTCCTGGTTCACTCACGGCATCCCCGGAGGCGCGGCCCTGCGCAAGGCCATCTACGAGGCCAAGACCGGAGCCGAGATACTGATCCGTGTCGAAGAGTTCTTCGAGAGCCGCCTCCAAATCACAGCCGTATAGCCACCCTGCTAAAATAAAAAGTTCGCGCTCCGCTAGCGAACTCATCCATGGCGCTTCGTCTCTACAACACTCTCTCCGGCAAGATCGAAGACTTCCATCCGATCGACGCCAACCGCGTCCGCATGTACGCCTGCGGCCCCACCGTCTACGACTACGGCCACATCGGCAACTTCCGCACATTCATCGCCGTCGATCTGCTCTACCGCTTCCTCCGCCAGAGCGGATACGACGTCCGCTACGTCATGAACATCACCGACGTCGACGACAAGATCATCCGCAACGCCGCCCGCGACAACGTCACTGTGCAGCAATACACGGCGAAATTTACCAAGGCATTCCTCGAAGACTCCGCCACGCTCAACATCGCGCAGCCCACGCTGGTGCGCGCCACCGAGCACATCAATCAAATGGCCGACTTCATCGCCGAGCTGGAGAAGAAAGGTTTCGCCTACCGCACCGACGATGGCTCCTACTATTTCCGCATCGCGAAATTCCCCGAATACGGCAAGCTCTCAAAGAAAGATTTCGCCGGCATGACCGACGGCGCCCGCGTCGACGTCGACGAATACGAAAAAGACAGCGCCCGCGACTTCGCCCTCTGGAAAGCTCCCAAGCCCGGCGAAGCCTCGTGGGATACCTCCATCGGCCCCGGCCGTCCCGGCTGGCACATCGAGTGCTCGGTCATGTCGATGGAGCAGCTCGGCCCCAGCTTCGACCTGCACGCCGGCGGCGAAGACCTTATCTTTCCCCATCACGAAAACGAAATCGCGCAGTCCGAAGCGCTCAGCGGCAAGCAATTCTCCCGCTATTGGTTTCACGCGCGCTTTCTGCTCGTCGAAGGCCAGAAGATGTCGAAGAGCCTCGGCAACTTCTACACCGTCCGCGACCTGATCCTGCTCGGCCACAAACCGTCTTCGATCCGCTGGCTGCTGACCCAGGTCCCCTATCGCAATCAGCTCAACTTCACCTTCGACGGATTGAAATCCGCCGCCAGCTCGGTAGAAAAACTGCGCAACTTCAAATTTCGCCTGGAACGCGCCGCAAGAGATCTTGCGAAGGGTACAGACGGGAAGGGTGCGGGTGCGGAAAGCACGGACGGGAAGGGTGCGTGGGCAAAAGGCACGAACGGGAAGGGCACGACTTCAGTCGTGCCGTCAAGCCGCACCACAGAAGCGGCTTTAGCCGCTGAGGGCCGCCCAGCCTCGCCCACCGCGTCGAACTCCGCCCTCTACGCTTTGGCCCACGAGACCGCCGACCGCATCACCGCCGCTCTCGACGACGACCTGAACACCGCCGAAGCCCAAGCCGCCATCTTCGACATGCTGCGCAAAGCCAACACCGCGCTCGACACCGCGGAAGCTGGCCAGAGCGAAGTCCGCCAGGACGACATAAAGCCGCTGCTCGGAGCGCTCGAAAAATTCGACGAGATCTTCGCCATCCTGAAAGACGACGACCAGCCCAAGATGAAAGCCATCCTCGACTGGGCCAAGGCCGAAGGCGGTGAGAAAGAAAAAGAAATCAGCCCTGCATTGCAAGAGATTGCCGGCACAGCCCAGCTAGCCGACGAGCAAGTCAATCAAAAGCTCGCCGAAATGGAAGCCGCCAGAAAGTCGCGCAACTTCAAAGCCAGCGACGCCCTGCGCGCCGAGTTAACCGGAGCCGGCATCATCGTGGAGAATACAAAGGATGGAGTGCGCTGGAGAAGAAAGTGAAGAAATTTGTAATTTGTAATTGGTAATTTGTGATTTGCAATTCGGTTCGGCGGGCGTGCAGGTTTTAAATTACAAATTACAAATCGCCAATTACAAATGCTTTCCCTAGACGCTTATCTCCGCGAAGCCGAACGCGCCCACGGCCATATCTGCGCCGGCCAAGTATTAGGAGTGCGCCTCGCCATGCTCGGCCTCGAGAAACTCGGCATCGAAGACCCGCGCGGGAAAGACCGCAAGCGCCTAATCACCTTTGTCGAAATCGACCGCTGCGCCACCGACGCCATCGCCGTAGTCACCGGATGTCGCCTCGGCAAACGCGCCCTGAAATTCCGCGACTGGGGAAAAATGGCCGCAACCTTCGTCGATCTCGCTTCCCACGTCGAAGAAAACGGGAAAGGCACGACCGCAAACGGGAACGTGGCGACTGTCACGAACGGGAAGGGCACGACTTTAGTCGTGCCGTCTCAATCCGCCACTGGCGCGGCTTTAGCCGCTGAGGGACAACGGTCGCCGTCCTTGAACGGTGCTGCACATTCTGCGGATCACTGGTACCGCGCGATCCGTGTAGCCGCGAAAGAATCCTCCAAAGCGCTGGCCCGCGCCATGCACCCCGAAATCCCCGACAAGAACCAGCAGCAGATGCTGGCTTATCGCGAAATGCCAGAAGACGACCTATTCACCAAGCAATGGGTAAAAGTCGAACTCCCCCCCGAAGAATTCCCCGGATACAAAGCCGACCGCATAGTCTGCGCCGCCTGCGGCGAAGGCATCAACTTCCACCGCGAGGTTTTGCGGGACGACAAAGTGCTCTGTCAAAGTTGCGCCCACGGACGCTATTACGAACCGATGTAGCGCAGCCCTAGAACCGATCAGCGGCTCCATCCCATAGTTTGATGGCCTTTTTCATCTCGTCATCCGTCGGTTCTTTACTGTGAGAGTGAACCCGGTCGTAATGTGCCCTGGCCTGGGCCAGTGCGCGCTGCTCCTCGTCCGGTCGCCCGCCAGCCTCCTCAACCATTGCCAACCGTGTGTATGCCTTAGCAACCTCCAAATCTCCCGCAAATGTTTTGTCTGCCGACTCCAGCCGTTCGAGTAACTGAATTTGCAGCATCACGGCTTGCCGCGCGTGGTCAGTGTCTGCGTGCATGAACTGTGTGCGGGCAAATTTCTCGCCTAGAGGCGGCCTTTGAGATCTACGTTCCGGCGGCCGTGAAAGAATGGACAGTCAATCCTAGTTGACAGTGCCTGTTAAAATACTACTAAGTGCTAACCGCACTTCAGTCGCATGGTCTTTGACAACTTACCGAAAAGAGGGACTCGGGCTAAGCCGGATGGTTTTCTGGAAAACTCAACCCTAACTCCTTTATTGTCAAGATTGTACCTCTAACTCCCTTGCGCTCAATATTTTGGCGGGAAAT
>Ga0302156_10000659_pt1 | contig 32177 bp, 26 predicted proteins | sample I_Bog_N3_2_FD_193503 | JGI IMG/M metagenome (GOLD analysis project Ga0302156, IMG submission 193503) | Peat permafrost microbial communities from Stordalen Mire near Abisko, Sweden - I_Bog_N3_2 | ecosystem: Environmental > Terrestrial > Soil > Wetlands > Peat | place: Sweden: Abisko, Stordalen... | reverse complement strand
TGGGACTTTTACCTGTTGTGCTAAGGCAGCACATCCAAACGTCATGAGAGCGAAGAGAGTTATGGTCCTCATGGTTTCTGCACCTGTGTGTCTACAGATACCCCAACTGGGGCAGGTGGCCCGGTCATAAACTTCGTCTCAACCACACGACGCTGTGCCCCATTCATCGCGGCTTTATCGCGATGAGTGGGCCGCGAAGTCTTGCCGTCCACTCCGACTCGATTTCAACCGCTCCTGGAACGCCGGTCGCGTAGTGGTTGAAGCTGCTCCATGGGTAGTCGCCGGGAGCTGCGACCAATCCGCGCTTCACCGGATTTCGATGAATGTAGCGTATCACTTCGGAGCGAGCTTCTTCACCACGGACGTTGCGGTCGTGGTAGCGTTCCTGCCAGAACTTCTCACGCTGGCCTCTCAGTTTGCGCGAAGTGATCTGCTTTACGGCTTTGAGAAACTGGGCAACGAGGATCAATGGTGGCTCGTTGATGAGCAAATGGACGTGCTCGGGCATCAGGACGTAGGCGTAGATCCTCGCCTGATGCCGTGCACGAGTCAGTTCCAGTACGGCTTCAACTGTGTTCTTGGAGCCCGGCGCATGGAGAAGAGGGAGACGGTGAAAGCAACTGAAGGTGATGAAGTGGAGAGCTTCTGCTTTCTGGAACCGTTTCAGGCCGTACGGCATGGCTTTATCCTAATCCGGTTATGGTCTAACCTCAAGACACCCGCCCGCTCATCACGATAAAACTGCGATGAACGGACCGCCGCGCCGGGGTGCAGGTCCGTTCAGGGCGCTTGTGGCGCAGGGGCACTTCGGCACTCCCGGCGGGCGGTCGAGTCGCTGCTGGACCATAGCCCAACAGATGTCTCAAGGGTACAGGGCCACTTGGCGCCGTCCCTTACGGGACTGTGGGTTCTATATTGATGCTCACCCAGGACTGCGCTGCGCCTGTCCTGGGCTACTATCCGTACTCCCTCCGGGAGAAGGGCATAAGCGGTTTGGTTTTCACTCTCTCCGGGAGAAGGGCGTAGGCGGTTTGATTTTCATTCACTCCGCATCGCGTTTTTCGGCGGCCTGTTATGCCGGGGAAGCCGTTCCTCCGTGGCTAAAGCCAGCGTTCATTCTATCGGTCTTGCACGGGGGTTAAAACCCCCGTCTCCCTCCGGGTTGAGACTTTCCGCGGCCTGTCCAGCCGCGGAATTACTCCTTTTGCCGTTGGGCGCGGCGGGCCGTTGCCCAGTCTTCCTTGACAAACTGGCGAGCCCGGCTGACAGCCAGCGCGTTTGCGGGCACATCTTTGGTGATGCAGGAGCCGGCGCCGACATAGGCTCCATCTCCCACCGTCACCGGCGCCACGAGCGTGGAATCGCTGCCGATAAAGGCGTCCTTGCCGATGCGGGTGGCGTGCTTGTGAACGCCATCGTAGTTGCAGGTGATGGTCCCCGCGCCGATGTTGCTCCGCTCGCCCACCTCGGCGTCTCCTATATAGCTCAAGTGGTTGGCCTTGGCGCCCTTGCCTAGCTTGGCCTTCTTGGTCTCGACGAAGTTGCCCACATGGGCATCCTCGCCGATCTCGCTGCCCGGCCGCAGGTGCGCGAAGGGGCCGATGCGGGCGTTATCGGCAACCGTGCTCCCGGTCAGCACCGAACTCTGGCGCACCAGCACATCGCGGCCAAGCAGGCAATCCTCAATCACGGTGTAAGACCGGATGAGGCAGCCGGCGCCGATTGTGGTGTGGCCCCGTAACTGCACAAAGGGCTCGATCACCGTGTCGGCCGCAACCTCGACATCCGCATCGATGACACAGGTTTCGGGCCGGTAGATCGTTACGCCCTCGGCCATCAGGCGGCTTGCCGCCGTTGCGCGCAACGTTGCGTCCAGCGCCACCAGTTCAGCGATGGTGTTGGCGCCCAGAACTTCCGCTGCATCGCCGGCCTGCATGGCGACAACGCGTTCGCCGGCCGAGCGCAGCAGGCTGGCCATATCGGTGAGGATCAACTCCCGATTGGCGTTGCCGGCGGTGAGCTTGCCGAGTTCTTTCACGAGCGCCGCGGTCTGGAATGCGTAGATGCCGGAGTTGATCTCGGGGATCTCCTGCTGCACGGCAGTAAGAGCTTTCTGTTCAACGATGGCTTCCACCTCGGGCTGATCGGGCGATTTGCGCACAATCCGGCCGTAGCCGGTGGGGTCGGCGGGCGCGGCGGTCAGGATGGTCATCGCCGCCTGCTCGGCGTGATGGAATCGCCAGAGCCGCTCGATGGTCTCAGTGCGGATGAGCGGAACGTCGCCGGAAAGCACCAGGATACTGTCGTAACCGGCAATCGCTTCGCGCGCGCACTGGATGGCGTGGCCGGTGCCGCGCTGCTCGGTCTGCTCGACAAAGCGGACGCCGGTTGGCTCCATTGCGTTGCGAACCTGTTCAGCCTGGTGGCCGATGACAACATAGATGTCGCCCGGCGCAACGATGCGGCTGGCGGCGGCGATCACATGCGCCAGCAGCGGCTTGCCGCCAATCTCGTGCAGCACCTTGGGCCGCTGCGACTTCAGCCGCGTCCCCTTGCCCGCCGCCATGATGACCACCGCCCGCTTCCCGCTCGATTCCGCTTCGCTGCTCCCCATCAACAAACTCCCGTCGAATTTGTGTTATCCCACCTTCGCATCTTGCAAACTGAGGCGTGAAGCCGTGCCACGGTTCGGCAAAGGGGCCATTTCCAACCCATGCCGGCGCGAGCCACGCTGCCGGCGAAAATGGCCGCCGTACCTCTTATTCTATGCCGTGGAGAATCGAGGGCCCTTTGAGGCTTCATCATCAAGGCCGCGGAAAAGGGCGTGTGCGGAGCGCGAAGCGGGTGGTGGCGGAAGCCCATCCCGGCATCCGAATCAGCCATGCCGATAACCTCAGGCCTGCTCGCCATCGGGGACGGAGCGAGTCTATGGAGAAAGGAAGAGCGGGGAATCGCCAGGTCTGGCTTGCAGCCGGTTGCCACCCCGTCCTGATACACTTTTCCTTGGAGTTTTGAAAGCGTGTTTCGTTGACCGGCTGCAGGCAGGGGTGCAGCGCCGTGAGCCGGTTATTTGAGTGGAAACCGCCTAAGGCAGATCAGCCATGGCGTGTTGACGGTCCACTCCAGAGAGTGTCTTTCCAATCTTCGTGGCCTTTTTTGGGCGCCGTGCAAGAGGGCTTTTACTTCCACCCGAGCGACTGAGGCTTGCCGCCGGGAACCCCGGAAGAGATAGACCCTCGGGAGCGCAAGCCCAGGGCGGCGGCGATGGAAAGTCCGGTATCAATCAGTTTTTCCGACAGGTTCGGGAGAGACCGTTCTGCGGCTCGATAAGGCGGGGCGGGGAGGATTCATGCGGCGGTTTTTGACGCTTGTCTGTTTGCTTTGCCTGGCCGTTCCAGCCGGGATTTCGGTCTCCGGCTGCTATCGCAACCCGGCCGCGAACTACTGCAATGGCGCGGGCTACGGGCTGAAAATTACGGAAGTGGCCACGATCACGATACAGCCCGCGACCACGGGCATCTCCATGGCCTTCGGGCAGACGCGCCAACTGGGCTCACCCTCGGCCCAGACTTGCAAAAGCACCGCGGCCAGCGTCAGCGTGTACAGCTACGGCACGACCAACAACCAATTTGTTGATATCTCGCCGAGCGGGAACATGTGCGCCGGCACGTGGAACCGGAATACGGGAGGCGGGATTCCCAACTACACCATCTGCAGCCCGCCCAACCCCTTGCCCTCGACCGGCGGTCTGCCCTATGCCTCGGCCTACGTCACTGCCTCAGCCCAGTCAGTGACTTCCAATCCCATCGAGGTCTACGTGCACTCCCAGGTGACTTCGGTCAGCCTTGTCGGGCCGCAGACATGCCTCTCTCAGGCACAGCAGGCCACGCTTGACGCCCAGGCCTGCTACGCAAACAGCAGCAACCAGCAGGTTCAGTTGTGCGCGCCAGCCGGAATCACCCAATGCCCCTACGCGGCCAGCAATCCAAGCGACCCGCGCTGCAACAATGCCAGCCTGTATTATGCCTGCCCGGGTGGGCTGGGTGGCGCAACCTCGATTCCCAGTTGCACCTCGGCCATCGGCACGCTCAGCTACCAGGTTTCCAGCGGTGTTGGCCTGATTTCCACCAACACCACCACCAACCAGGTGACCATCACCGCCAATCAGCCAGGCACCACCGCAATCACCGCGTCGGTGGCCGGCTCGGGCTCGTCGGCCGGATACTTTTCAACCTGCCCGCCAAAATCGATCTCGCTGGCTCTCGCGAACGGCCAGACCTCGGGCACAATCACCCAGGGCGTTATCCAGAATCTGGTCACCACCGTTACCGACACTAACGGAAAGCCCATCACCGGCTTGGCCCTGGACTACCAGTCCACCGATCCGATCGATATCTCAGTCAGCAGTTCCGGCGCCATCTCGACCGCGTATCCCGGCGTGGCGAGTGTCTATGCCATCTGCCAGCCGTCCACCTGCAATCCTTCCCCCATCAATAAAGTCGGCTTGTTTGGAACCGGCCTGTCGGTTTCCTCCAACTCCGTCACGATCACAACCCCCGGCACGGCCAGCGATTACGCCTGGTTCTCGGCTCCCGGCCAGTCACAGTACTTCATCCCCATTGAGCTGCTCACGGGCGCGGCCGGTTCCCCAGTGCGCCTGCCGTACGTGCCCAACTCGATGGTGATGGACCGGCTGGGTAACGGTCTCTACTTCGGCTCGCCCCACGAGTTGATGGTCTACAACACCACGACCAACGCACTCACTTTGCAGAACTCCGCAGTTCCGGGTGTGGTGCTGGCCGTGTCGCCGAACGATCAGACCCTGCTGATCAACGACCAGGCTCGCCAGCTTTTCTATCTTTACAACGTGGCGGGCGGCGGCGCGACGACCTTCGGCGGCATGGGAAGCGCCGCAGCCTGGAGTCCCGACTCGAAGACGTTGTACATCACCGATAACGCGGCGCTGAACAACGCAGCGGAAGGCATCACGGGTCACACCGACACGCTCTACGTCTACAACCAGAACAACTGGACGACATACAAGCTGCCTCCCAGCCCGCTGACGAATCAGCTGCCGCCGGGCGTGCTGCCGCCGAATCCGGCGCCGAGTCCTGCGCCGGCGAATGTGGCTATTTCCAGCACCGTGCAAACCCCGGCTCTCCTTATCCCTTCTGTAGGCGCCTATCTCAGAGGCTCGCCTGCCGTGGCCCACACCTGGTGCCCCAGCGGCACAGTCGGGGACTACGAGAGCATGATTTTTTATCCCACACTGCCCAGCGATTCCGTCGCCGTGCAGAACGACGCTCTGGTAGCCACCACCGATGGCCAGCACATTCTGGGCGCGGCAATCTCCGCGGGCGGGGTGACGCTCAATGACATTGGAGTTGCCGTTCCCTCTGTCGAATTGACTCCGGATATTTTCACTCCGCTTTCCTGCCCGGAGGTAACCAATCCATCCACAGGCGTGGAGACGCTCTCGGCGCTTTCCACGGGCTCCTGGCTCAACTCCACATTGACCCTCGACCCCAGCAAGGTGAACGCGACTGCCGTCAACCAGGTGATTGCCTCGCCGGAGTCCAACCTGGCGTTTATTACCTACACAGCAGATGAGACGAATACTACTGCTCAGTTGCCTTACTACTTGCCGAGCAGCAGCGCCACCAGCATCAGCCCCGAAGCGGGCACAGTGGGTTATGTCCCGCTGACAACGCAGAAGGGTGGCACCCCTCCCGGCGCGCCTCTGGCGGGCGCCTTCACCCCCGACGACCAGTACTTCTTTGTCTCCACCGCGGGCGACAACATGATTCACTACATCAAGATCCCCCCCGCCGTCAGCGCAACGACGCCACCCGTTGACTCGCAGCAGATCAACCCCAACTTGCCGGCCTGTACACCGGTCTCTGGCGGCGGCATCGATTTTGGCTGCACTTATTCCGGCAGCGGCACAAACGTCCCGGCAACCGCAATTGCCGTCAAGCCGCGCTCGGTCACGTAGCCTGCGACGCCTGAAGCAACAAAGAAGGCCGGCCGCGCGCCGGCCTTCTTTTGTTTCCGATGCGCAGATGCCTCTCCTCCAACTCCTTTCGTGGCTCCTTCGCCAAGAGTGGGGGACCAATATGCCCACCAATGCACGATAGAATCAAAGCATGATCAAGGGGATCTCCTTTCTTCGCTCCGCCGGCAGCCGGGCAGCCTATGACCGGCTGGCGAGCTTCTTTGCCGAGCTGGGATTTGCTCCCGGCAAAGGGTGGGAAGAAGAATTAAGTCGAGGCGCATCCTTCCTGGCTCCGCTGGGCAATCTGGAGTTTGTCGATGGCCAGTTCCCTTCCACCGCCGACGTGCTGGTGGAGGTGACGGCTCTCGACGCCGTGCATCAGGCCGCCGCAACCTGGCTGCGCGCGCAGGGAGGCGATGCTGCCCTGGAGCGCCTCGCGCCTATCGCGGAGACGCACTGGAAGTCGCGCATCTTTACCGTCGAGCCGGAACCGGGCTTCGCCTTCAGCTTCTGGGCGTGGACCGATCCCATAAAGAGCAAGGCTGTGGCCGTCGAAGGCGACCTCTGCGCCGCGGGAATGGACTTCGCTATCGTCGTCGCCCGCTGGAATGCGGTGATTACCGAGCGGCTGCTGGAAGGCGCGTTGGACGCTCTCATGCGCAGCGGCGCACAGCGGGCGGAGATTGAAGTGGTTCGCGTTCCCGGCGCATGGGAGATACCAGCCGCCGCGCGGGCCCTCGCCAATCTGGGCAAGGTGGACGCCATCATCACTCTCGGCTGCCTGCTGCGCGGCGAGACTGCCCATTACGAAGCAATCTACAACGAAGTAGCCCGCGGCATCGGGCAGTCGCAGCAGGAGACCGGGATACCGCACAGCTTTGGCGTGCTCACCTGCGAAAGCCTGGAACAGGCACTCCAGAGAGCCGGCATCAAGGCCGGGAACAAGGGCTTCGAGGCGGCCGTTGCGGCCATCGAGATGGCGAGCCTGCGCCGCAAGCTGCTCAATGGCGATGCAGCCGAAGGCCGGGGCCCCCACGGACTGGTCTTCGTCCGTGGGGTGGAAGGCGGCCCCGCTTGACCGCCGGAACGCGCCGCAAGTCGCGCGAACTGGCCATGCAGATGCTCTTCCAGGCGGACATCGGCAAGCAGACGCCGGAGCAGGTGCGCGCCACCTTCTGGAAGGCCGCCGACGAGGTCGAGCCCGAAGTTCGCGGCTTTGCCGAGGATCTCTTCCGCGTGGCCGTGGCCCACCAGGAGCAGATTGACGAGTTGCTTGTCGCCAACTCCAAGCACTGGCGGCTGGAGCGCATGCCCGCCGTCGACCGCAACCTGCTGCGCATGGCCGTAGGCGAGATGCTCGGCTTCAAGGGCACGCCCTTTCCCATCGTCATCAACGAAGCGCTGGAGATCGCCCGGCGCTACTCCGCCCCGGAGTCGATCAACTTCCTCAACGGGATGCTGGATGCGATCGCGCGCGGGCTGATCGGCAAGTGAGGCCGGAACGCAAGAAGACTTCAAGCTGGCATTGGCAACGCTGAGGCAGGAACGCTACTCTTCAACGGGCCGCAAATGCCGCGCGAGTGACCACTTCAGCTTGTCAATCCCCTGGCCGGCTATGGTGGAGATGGCGTGAAGCTTATATATCCCTCGCTAGAAATGGGTCTGGTTCAGGCTTCTATTGCGTCCACGGATTGAGCAGTTTTACGGGAATGCCGCGCACATCGCGAAGATTGCGAGTTACAAGGGTCAGGTCGTGAAGCACGGCGGTAGCTGCCAGCAAGGTATCGACCACGGGCCTTGGGCGCTGGCCGGACCACTCTCCCCATAACCGGGCCGTTGCCGCATCGATCCCCAGAATCCGGTCGGCAAAGCTAAGTTCCAGTCCCTCGACCCAGGCGGCGAGTTGATTTGCAGCGGCCGGATTGGGATCTTTGAGCTTTTTGGCGGCTACGCCTTTGCGCAACTCTCCGAGTGTGAGCACACTGATGAAGTTAGACGAAAGTTCGGCGGATTGCAGGAACGCGATTACGCCAGGATCGGGTTTCGGCTTGCGGGTTTCGCTGAGAAGGTTGGTGTCGAACAGAAACGAGACTTGCCCGCTCACAGTTCAATCTCCCGGCCCATATCGCGGCTGGGCTCTATATCGAAGCCCTCTACCTTAGGGCCGCCGAGAAGATACTCGATCAGGTTGGGCTTGTGGGCGACGAGGGCGCGGTAATCCCCAATGGACAAAACGACTGCCCGTTCCGCGCCGTGCCGTGTGATGATCTGGGGGCCTCTGTTGTGCGCCTCTTCGATCACCTCGCTCAGGCGGGTCTTTGCCTGCTGTAGCTGCCAGGTCATGAGAGCCCTCCTTCCATTTCAATCAGAATTATAGTTGTTCTGGTTGAAATAGTCTATTTGGGCGTTTCGGGCCGCAGATGCCGCGCCAGCGACCACTTCAGCTCGTCAATCCCCTGCCCGGTGACGGCGGAGATGGCGTGGAACTCCAGCTTTCTCCGCTTTACGTGCGCTGCCAGCTTCTTGAGCTTGTCCGGGTTGGCGCTGTCGATCTTGGTGGCGCAGACGATCATGGTCTTGTTGGCCAGGGGATGGTTGGGCTCAGAGGGCTCATCTTCGTCGTCCGCGAAGGGATCAGACTCCTTGCTGGCAGCGCTGCTGGTGAAGCTGGCCAGCTCCTTGTTGATGACCTTGAAGTCTTCTACCGGGTCGGGGCGGCCGCTGGCGTCGCTCACATCGACTAAGTGAACGAGCAGGCGCGTGCGCTCGATGTGGCGGAGGAACTGGATGCCGAGGCCGGAGCCGAGATGCGCGCCCTCAATGAGGCCGGGCATGTCGGCGACGACGAAGGACTCCTGATCCGGCTCCTCGCCTACGGTGACGACGCCGAGGTTCGGTTCGAGGGTGGTGAAGGGATAATCGGCGATCTTGGGCCGGGCGGCGGAGATGCGGGAGATGAGCGTGGACTTGCCGGCGTTGGGATAGCCGACCAGGCCGACGTCGGCCAGCAGCTTCAACTCCAGGCGATAGTGGCGCTCTTCGCCGGCGCGGCCGAGTTCGTGCTCGCGGGGAGCCTGGTGGGTGGGAGTGGCGAAGTGCTGGTTGCCGCGCCCGCCGCGACCGCCTTTGGCGACGACAAGCTGCTCGTCGGGCTCCTGGAAGTCGTGGATCAGTTCGCCGGTCTCCTGGTCGTAAAGGCTTGTGCCGACAGGGACTTGCAGGACGATGGAGTTGCCGTCGAGGCCGGTGCAATTGGAGCCCATGCCATGTTCGCCGCGCTGCGCCTTGTGCTCAGGGTTGTAGCGGAAGTGGATCAGCGTGTTGTGGCGCTGCGAACTGACCATGACGACATCGCCGCCGCGGCCGCCGTCGCCGCCCGAGGGTCCGCCGCGGGGAACGAACTTCTCCCGCCGGAAGGCCATGCAGCCGTTGCCGCCGTCGCCGGCTTTGACGCGAATTCGTGCTTCATCAATGAACATGGACGACCAGGGAACAGGGATTAGGGAACAGGGAATAGCCCCCGGCACGCCGGCTGGAGGGGCTAAATCCGAGGTGCCTCCTTTTCAGTTTACCTTTTGAGGGCTAAAATCGCTTGCAACGCAACTGTTGGGGTAATTTGAATCGCTAAAGGCAGGAGACCTCCAACTGGAGGATCCTGCTCCACCCGGACTTGCCGTGAGAGCGGGCCGGAGCGCAGGTGTGTTGCGGAGTTTTCCTCGGTCTGCCGCGAGCTGGGGTCTCGATGGCAGGGTTAGAGCGCGGGTGGATGAAGGCGCTGGCGGTAGCCATACTCCTCGTGAGCATGGCGGCGGTGGGTTTTGCGCAATCTCCGGAGATGCGGGTGGTTGAAGACGGATCTACCGGCGCGCTAAGCGGCAAGCTGACAGACCTGCACTCGAAGCAGCTGGAGGGCGTTACGGTGGTGCTTCGCAACCAGGCCACCGGAGCGGAGTGGCGCTCAACCACTGCAAAAAACGGAGCTTTCCGATTCACCGGCCTGGAGCCGGGCGTGTACACGCTGAAGGCTGAGAGCCCTGAATTGGGGCGCGGCCAGGTGGAAGAGATCGAGGTGGATGCGGGCCGCGAGGCGCGGGTGCGGACGGCGATGGAGTTTGAGCCGCTTTCGCCCAGCCCCGTTCTGGCGGCGGCAGTTCCAGTTCCTGCTCCCGCTGCTCCTGCTCCGACGAACGTGGCTTTGACTCCTGCGCGCGCCAGCATAAATGATTCCCATATCCCAAAGCCGGGATCCCCTTCGACAGGCTCAGGGCAGGCTTTCGACAAGCTCAAGGCAGGCTCTGGGGCACCCGCGAGAAACGACCAGCCTCTCCCGAAGCCGGCGGCGCCGATGAGTGAGCCGTCAATGACGCTGGCTCAAGGGGCTGGGGAAAAAGCCCCGGCTTCAGGCAAGACAACTGAAGAACTTCCCTCCGGGGCTAAAGCCCTCTCCGATTCCATTGGCCTTACACGGGGGTTAAAACCCCCGTCTCCCTCCGCATCGAGTTCTTCCGCAGCCCAACAGGCCGGAGGAAACCAGCAGGTTACAGCGCCACTGAAACCTGTAGTTGCAGCTCCGGCTCCGGCAGCTTCTGCTCCGACAACCGTGGCTTCGGCTCCTGCGCATGCCAGCTTACAGGCCTCCCAGGTCCCAAAATCGGGACCTGGGGCACCCGGGGGGACCGGGGCCGTTCAGACGCCGACGCACCTGGCTGCACTGGCTCCGGCGGCAGCACCTCCGCCAGCTTCGCCGCCCATTGTGCAGCCTCCTCTCATGCCGATTCAGACGGCCTCTCAGCAGAGCGGCCCGGCAGCTCCGGCGGTGAATAGCACGATATCCGCCCATGAGTTGCAATCTCTGCCCGTGAGCGGGCGGCATTGGCAGGATTTCCTGCTGGACAATGCACCCACATCCGTGACCCCGTCGGGCGGCCAGGGCCAAATCTCGCTTCGGGGCGCGGGCCCGCAGCCGGCGGCGATCGAGGTGGATGGAGTCGGCAAGGGACTGGCCTTTGGCTCGACAAACGGAACAAACGGAAGAAGCGGGTCCGGCCAGGGACCGTTGGGACAGGGCGGAGACTCCCCGGCCGGCGCGGCGCAGGTGGGGGCCGGGGGACATGGATTTGCGGTAAGCGAGGCGGCGATCCGCGCTGTCGAGACGGCGGCCGGTAACGTCGAGGCCGAGGCGGACCGGGCTGCGGGCGGGCGCGTGAACGAGGAGACCCGGCGCGGAGCCAATGAACTGCATGGGCAGGGGTTTCTCTTTGACCGCCAGAACACATGGGGCGCGCGGAATCCCTTTACACAATGGGTGAAGGAGACCGCGCCGGCCACATTGACCACCCCGCCTGTCTTCACGCCCGAGCCTTTCACTCCTCCAGACCGCGAAACAGTCTGGGGCATCGGGCTGGGGAGCCGGATTCGCCGCAACAAGCTGTTCTGGTTTGCGGCTCTGGACGGCTTTCAGCGCGACGATCCGGGGCTCGCTTCCGTAAGGCATCCGGATGAGTTCTTTGCCCAGCCCACCAGCGACCAGATGCAGGTGCTGGGCGCGCGGCTGGGGTTGAGCAGCGCCAATACGGTGGCTGACGGCCTGAAGGCCTACTCAGAGATGTTGGAAACCATGGGCGGTCTCCTCGGCCCGTCTCCGCGCACGGCGATGCAGTGGACCGGCTTTGGGCGGCTCGACTGGGAGGCGGCAGAGCGCCATCGATTTACGCTGGACGGCATCGGCGCCTGGTGGAATTCTCCCGGCGGCGGGCTGACCCGTCTATCGGAGACCTATGGCAACCACAGCTTCGGGTCGAGCGAGGCCAGCGAGGAGTGGCTGCTGGGCCGCTGGGAGTACTTTCTGACTCCGAATCTGTTGGCAGTGACCCAGGCCTCGGCCGGGCACACTCTTCAGGAGGCGCGGCCTGAAAGTCCCTCCACCTTTGAGCAGAGCTTCCTAAGCGGAAATGCGTGGGGCCAGTTGCCGCAGATTGTCGTGGATAATCGCTACGGCTTCACCATCGGCAACCCGTCGCGCTTCGGGAAGGGCAGCTACCCGGATGAACGCCTCTATCAGGGGCAGGAGTCAGTGGACTGGATTCGCGGCAAGCTGCTGGTGAAGGCCGGCTTCGATTTCAATCACAACTTTGACGAAACCAGCCTGCTGCGCAACCAGACCGGGACGTACACTTACTCGAACGTGGAGAACTTCGTCTCCGACGCACTGGTCTTCGGCAAGTTTGGGCTCGCCGGTGAGCTGGACCCCTACAACCAGCACAATTGCGACGAAACCGGCAAGGTCTGGCGCGACCCGACGGGCGCCCTGCGCGGCCTGGGCAGCCTGCCCTGCTACTCGTACTATTCGCAGACGATCGGCCCCGCTGATTGGCGCTTGAGCACAAATGACTGGGCTGGATACGGGACCGCCCAGTGGCAGGCGAACAAACTGCTGGTCGTCTCGGCCGGGTTGCGCTGGAGCCGGGAGCAGTTGCCGCCGCCGATTGCCGCTCTCGAGAATCCGGGACCGCTTTTGACGCAGAAGCTGCCCAGCCTGGGCAACGAGTGGGGTCCGCGAGTGAGCCTGGCTGTCGGAACGGGCGAGAAACACTGGCCGGTGCTCCGGCTGGGCTACGGGATGTACTTCGGGCGCACTGAGAATGTCACCGTAGAGACGGCGCTGACCCAGACCGGTTCCCTCAACGGCGACCTGAACTTCTTCATGCGGCCGACCGACAATCTGAATGCCGGCGGCGCTCCGCCGTTTCCATATGTTCTGCAAGGCGAACCGGCCAGCGCGATCAGGCCGGGCGCGGTGGAGTTTGCGCAGGGCTTCCACAACCCCGAAATCCATCAGGCGGTGGCCGCCGTGGAAGAGAAGCTGCCCGGACGCGTGGAGGTAACGGCCAGTGCGATGGTGAGCCTGGGCCGCTGGCTGCCGATCTCCATCGACGCGAATCTCGACCCGCCCGCGGCAGCGCAGAGCATTACCTACAACGTCTGCGATGAGACATCAGCCACCAAAGGGTGCGTTTTCACCGGAGCGGGCCCCATCAAGAGCCCGCGGATCACGGTTCCCTTCTACGCTTCCTGGCCTGAAGGGGAGTGTCCCAGCGGCGCGCCGTTGAACCAGGCCGGACAATGCGGAAGGAAAAACGAGAACTACCAGCAGATCACCCAGATCATGAGCCGGGCCAACTCGACCTACGAGGCGTGGACGCTGAAGATTGTCCGCTATGGCCGCCGGGGGCTGAGCCTGCACGCCCATTACACCTACTCGCACGCCATGGACTGGAATCCCAACGAGAGCGCACAGGCAGCCGGCAATGACGTGCTGGACCCGGCCGATTTCAGCCTGGAGTACGGAACCAGCAACCTGGACATGCGCCACTCGGCCGCCGCGATGGCGGTCTATGAGGCGCCATGGAAGCTGCGCGGACGAGCCGCCGCGTTCGCCAACGGCTGGATGCTCGCAGCCGTCTGGCAGGCTCGCAGCGGGCTGCCTTACACGATGCGCACCTCGGGTTCGCTGCCCAAGGAGTTCACAATCGGTGGCGATCCCATTGTGGGGCTCGGACCGGGGATGAACGGCTCCGGCGGCGACAACCGGGTCTACGGTGTGGGCAATGACAATGTTGTCTATAACATCGGCCGCAACACCTTCCGCTATCCAGCCACCTGGAAGGCCGACCTGCGGCTGGGCCGCCGCTTCGACTTCGGAAAGATGCGGGAGTTGGAAGCGCTGGCCGAGAGCTTTAACCTCTTCAACCACCAGAACGTGACCGAACTGGAGACCATCGGCTATTACATCGGACCCGGCGACACTTCGGGCGCATTGCCAACGCTGAACTTCCTGACCGGCCTGAAGGCCAACACGACGGCCTTCGGGCAGCCGCTGAACATCAACGCGACCAACTTCTACCGCGAACGGCAGGTCCAGTTGGGGTTGAGAATGAGGTTCTAATTCTTCGCGGCGGGCGCGGCCGGTTGCTTGCTGGACATGCCACGAACGTAGATGATGAGGTTCCAGACCTCGTGGTCCTTTGCGCGGCCTTGTGCCTCGGCAAACATTTTGCCCTTGCCGTTCCGGATAAGGTCGAAGAGTTCCTGGTCGGGCTTGCCGGCCAGCGTCTTGGGATCGGTGAAGTCCCCGAGCGTCAGGTCCATCTGCTTGGCCATATCGGTCTTGCCATCGCCGTTGTCTCCATGACACATCGCGCAGTCAACCGTATAAATCTCCTTGGCGCGGGCCTGCGACTGGGGGGTAGGCTTGACCGGATTCACCTGGCCGGCCGCGGGGGCCGGCGCGGCCTCCTGCGGCGTGGGGGCCAAGGCGGACGAGGCGGAAATTCCAAACAACACGACCGCTGAAATAAAGAGCAACGGCTTCAACATGGCTGCCTCCAGAGTTGCAAGCGCGGATTTGAGGCAGCCTGCAACCAAATGGTTTTCTCGCAGGGATTATAAGCCAATTGCGCGGCTTTTGGCTCGATGGACTTGATGGAGAAGATTGAAACAGCGCGGCTCCGCTGGTTTGGGTCAGATTCCATGCGGCGAATCCCGCCGGTCTTCAGCGTCCCGGCCGCCAGCCGCAGGCGTAATCCGGGGTAGTGGTCTTGCCGTCGAGCCGGAAGCAGGTTGCGCCGTTGATGTCGGTCGAGAAGGTGCCGATCCTGGCCGCCTGCAACTCTTCCAGCACCTCGATGCGGGGATGGCCGTAGCGGTTGTGCAGGCCGCAGGAGATAACGGCCCACTGAGGCTGCACGCGGGCCAGGAACTCCGGCCGCGTGGAGGTGATGCTGCCGTGATGGCCGACCTTGAGCAGTGTGCTCTGGAGGCCCTGCTCGGCCAGCATCGCCTGCTCGACGGGAGCTTCGGCGTCGCCCTCTAACAAAACAGATGTAGCGCCGTAGGCCACTCTCATCACCAGCGAATCGTTGTTGGTTGGCTCCGCGCCAGGCTGATAGCCGCGAAAAGGCGCAAACACGTTCACCTGCGTCGGGCCGAAGGAGAACGCGTCACCGGCGCGTAGCGAGCGGATGCGGATACGGAGGCCGGCGGCTTCGTCCAGCAACGCATTATAGGCTCCGAAGCGGGGGTTATTGCCCACCCAGAACTCGGCGGGACGAAAGTTGCGCAGCACAGCGGGCAGCCCGCCCATGTGGTCGGAGTGACCGTGGGTGAGAGCCACCGCATCCAGGCGGCGAATGCCGCGCGACCACAGGACTTCAGAAACCACCTCCTCGCCGATGTCGTAGTCCTGCGGAGCCTGATGCGGGCCACCGCCAAAGCCGCCGCCGTCGATCAGCAGGGTTTTGCCGCCGGGGGTGATCAACAAAAGGGAATCGCCCTGGCCTACGTCGATGGCCTCCACCAGCAATGCGTCGCGCGGGTGATCGACCGGACGTGGCACAACCGCAACAACGGCGGCGAGCAACAGCGCTGCCCAGGCGGCGCGGCCGGGCCAGCGGAGCCCAGCGCCAAAAAGTGGGTGCCCCACCTTCGCGGCGTAGTTGTTTTTGCCGCTAAGGTGGGATAGCACGATGGCCGCCCCGAGCAGCGCGCAAAAGACGAGCGACTGCCAAAGCAGCGGCGCGGGAATGCGGAAGTCGCCCCAGGCCATTGACCCGAAAAGCCGCACCAGCCAGATTCCGAAGTGAAGGGGAAGCGCCACGATCATAGCCGGAAGCACTGCGGCGGGAGGCCAGACCGCCAGCGCCAGCAAGGTGACCAGCGCGGCCGGCATCAGGATGACCAGCAGCGGCAAAATGAAGACATTCACCGGCAGGGCAAAGACGGTGATGCGATGGAAGTAAACAGCCATGGGCAGAGCCATCGCCAACTCCACTACGCAGGAGACGGCCAGCAGCTCGAGGCTGCGGATCAGGATGCGCACTGCAAATGGAAAGAAAAACCAGGCGATGCGGCGGGCAAAGCGCCCTCCCGCGGCTGTGTGCACTCCCGCGGCGATCATGCGCAGCGTAACCCGGAACTGCGCCAGGAACGGGGCCAGCTTGATATCCAGGGCGATGAGGCGGAGGTCGCGCGTCGCCGTAAGGTAAGGATGGATGGAGTTCTGGAGCAGCGGAGCGGCGATGCCGCCGATGGAGACAACGGCAAGCAGAGTCATCTGAAAGCTGGCGTCAAAGAGACTGCGCGGGCTCAGGGCCAGCAAACAGAGAGCGGCAAATCCGATGGTGTTCAGCGCATTGCGCTCCCGGTAAAGGAGCCGGCCAAGCAAGTAGAGGGTGACCATCCAGAGGGAGCGTTCAACCGGCGTGGCAAAGCCGGTGAACAGGGCATAAACAAACGACGCAAGAATGGTGACCAGCGTGGCCGGAACGCGGGGAAGGCGCAGGCGGCGCGCAAGCCAGAAGATGCAGCCGGCCATGATCGCCAGATGAAAGCCCGAGACCACCAGCATGTGGAAGGAGCCGGTGCGCTCAAAGCCCACGCGCAGCGAATGAGTGAGATAGGTGCGATCACCGGTGACCATGGCGGCCAGCATGATGGCGTCGTCCTGAGAGAGGCGGAGCGGAGCGGGCAGGCGGCGCATGGCCGCGGGCAGGGCCAGCAGGCGGGCGCTCAAGGCGTGCTGCAAGCCGCTGACCCTGCACCGGAAAAACAAGCCGGGAGTCCTGCCCAGCCGGTCCACGCGGTCGATGCCCACCGCCGCCGTGGAGGTGATTCCCTGGTCGAGGAGGAACTCCCTGCGGCTCCAGACGCCGGGATCGTGATAGACCTCAGGCGGCAGCAGGCGAACCACGGCGCGGATGCGCTCGCCGCACTCAAAGGGCTGTTGGCCTGCCGGAGCGGGCGGGACTTGCGGCCAATGAACGGTCAGGCGCACACCGCCTTCGACCGGCATCTGAGTGTCTTCCGCATCGGTGACCACCTCCAGGCTGGAGACGCGCAGGTCAATCCGCTGCGAGGGCCGCTGCGCAGGGTTCTGGATCGCGTCAGGCTCGTCAAGATTCTGCTCGATCTCGCCACGCACCGGCCCCGCATCGACGACGGTCCCTTCCACGGTGCGGAGCAGATGGTCAGAGAGCGCGGCCAGCGCGGGCGCGGGCGCCGGTTGCGGCTCCATCCAGGCGCACCATGCGCCCAGCAGAAGCCACAACACAGCAAGCGGCAGCCAGGCGATGCGTTGCGCGCGCAGGGCCGCCACGCCGCAGAGCACTGCCAGCAAACCCAGCGCCACAAGCACCAGGCTGGGCCGCAGCCAAAGCCAGTGAGCCAGGACGATGCCAACGGCAAAGAGCCAGGCCGCATGAAAGAGCGGGAGCGGACCCGCTCCGGGTCCGAGGCCGGCGGGACTGGCGATGGCTTGCGCGGAGATGGGGGGGTCGGATTGCATCGCGCCTGAAAGCTGGAAAAGCTGTTCTGGCCCTCAAGCCTATCAGGCGCGGCGCAAGTGAACCACTGTTTCCAGATGAAAGGTCTGGGGAAAGAGGTCGGCGAGCGTGACAGATTGGATTTGGTAGCCGGAAGCTATGAGGGCGCGCAGGTCGCGGGCCAGCGTGGCGGGGTCGCAGGAGACATAGGTCAGGGCGGGAGCAGCAATCTCAGCCAGAATCGCGCAGGTCTCCGCTCCCAGGCCGGTGCGGGGCGGGTCCACGACGATCAGATCGGGGCGCTCGCCTTTCGAGTTGCGGCGGAGAAAGGCCAGAGCTTCCGCCTTGACGGCCTCGCCGGCCGTCGCTAGGAGATTCGCCTCCAGCGCCGCCGTTGCCGAAGGGGCCGACTCGACGGCGACGACGCGGGCGAAGTTGGCCGCGAGTTGGCGCGCGAAGAGGCCTACCCCTGCAAAGAGATCCCAGGCAAGTTTGCCTTTGTAGTCGACGACAACCCGCTCGACGAGTCCGTCCACCTGCCAGCGGTTGACCTGAAAAAACGCGCCGTGGTCCACGCGAAAGTCGAAGCCGGCGGCATGGTAATCGAGCGATCCGGCGCCCCATCGCGCCAGTGTCCGCGGCTGCTGGCCGGTGCTTCCCTCCATCATCAGCTCCGCGCCAATGAGCGCGGGAATCCGTTCGTGCAGCGCTCGCGCCAATTCATCGAAGCGAAGCTTTGCGGGGCTGGCGGTGAAGACGGTGGCCAGCAGCGCGGTTTCGGCTGGATCGCAAAAGAGCGCAATCTCCGTGGAGCGCAGTGCTGGAGCAAATCCGCGCGCGACCTCAGCGAAGGCCAGCGCGGCCTTGACCAGCAGCGGCGCGGCGATAGGGCACTCGCGCAGCGGAACCACAGCGTGCGAGCGGCGGCCGCGATAGCCCATGTTCCCCGCCGCATCGAAGGCCAGACGGATTCTGTTGCGATAGCGCCAGGATTGGGATTGGGGCTCGCCAGCCAGCACGGCAATCTTCGCGGGCACGGCCACGCCGCCGCGTTCCAGGGTTTCGCGCAAGATAACCTGCTTGAAGGCCAGTTGGGTTGCGTAGTCCGTGTGCTGGTAGTGGCAGCCGCCGCAGACGCCGAAGTGCGGGCAGGCGGGCGCGATGCGCTCCGGCGCGGCGCGGATGATCTCCTCGACTTCGGCAGTCGCGTAGCCGGGCTTGCTCGCTGTGATGCGCACGCGCGCCTGTTCGCCCGGCAACGCGAGCGGCACAAAAATGGCCTTGCCTTCAAGGCGCGCCAGGAATGCGCCGCCGTAGATCGGCTTCCCGATTTCGACGAGTTGCGAATTGGTGGGAGGCGGGGGTTTTAACCCCCGCATAACGCCGGCAGGATCAACGGGGGCTTTACAGGCTGCGGAAAAACGGGACGCGGAGGGAGACGGGGGTTTTAACCCCCGTGCAAGGCCAATAGAATCAACGTTGGCTTTAGCCACGGAGGGACGCTTTCCGCCAGTTTCAACTGGAATCCCGGGTCTTTCAGCAGCCTCTTTAGCCTCGGAGGTCTGCTTCCCGGAGTTTTTGCGCGCGGCAGAGCGATTCTTCGCGGCCTGTTTGGCCCGACGCTGCATTGTAATTTGTTTTCTGGGCGTCATTGCTGGCTCATATAGAACAGACTCAGTCGCGGCAGGTTGTAATGCACCAGTAACTGCTTCTGCACAAACTGGCGTTCCACCTGGCGCAGTTGCACGGCGCCCATGCGGCTGCGATAGGGCGCAAGCTCGCGCGCGGCGTGCTCCTTGAGCCCGACAAGCAACTCTTCGGGAGCCGCCGCGGTCAAGGAGGCAAAGAGCTTTTCTTCAAGGACGGTGAGGGTGCGTTCCAGCGCCTCCAGATCATGAGCGGCGGTGTTTTCTTGGGCGGCGGCGCGCGCCTCGCCGGCCAATTCGCGCAGCCGGGCGGCGGTTGCGACGCAGGCTTCGGGAGCCACCGTAGCCACATCGAGCGCCGTAGCGGCTGCTTCAAGGTGCGCCGCCACGCGCTCCCGCTCAAAGCCCGATTCGCGGCTCTCGGTGGTTGGAGCGGCCGTACCGGCAGCGGCCTCGCGCAATTCTTCGGCGGCTTCCATCACCGCCTGCGCGCACCAGGCCAGGCCGTTCACGCGCCGCATCCGGCCTCGCTTTTGCCGCGCCTCATACTTGTCGAAGGCTGAGTCGATGCCGCGCAGCACCGCCTCCAGCGGAATCCCCGCCTCGCGCCATGTCTCGATCAGCGCCCAGTCCAGCGTCGAAAGCAACAGCAGCGCCCCGCGCCGCTGCTGGAAGCGCTCCTCGATCTCGGTGAAGTAGTTGAAGTAGTTCAGCACGGCCGACGTTGCAACCTTCCTAAGAACTTCATGGACAAACGAAAACTGGGCTGACAAATCTGCTAGTGGGTTTTCCATTTTCTGCTAAAGATTCCGGGCTTTCCCATGCGTCAATAATCAGTCTTAGTTTCTCGCCCTTGCGAAGATGAAAAAGGTCTGGGTTGAACCTGTATTTGAAAGTGGTGCTTCCACCGGGCGGAATGATTGCCGGCTTCCAAACACCTGTATCCACGCCGAAGACCTCTCCGGGATATCCAGGTTTTGTTCGAATCCATTTTCCCCCATCAAGATATTCAAAGCTGTATTCCAAGCCTTGATTGCAATACAGCAGGTTTGCCTTGGTGCCATCTTCCACGCAATAGGGAATTACAAGCTGTTTGTCCGAGGCGTGAATCTCGATCTCAACGGTTACACTGGCCCAGGCCAAAGCACTCACAATGCCCGCTTTTCCGCCGGGCTTGGCTGCTTGAGCAAAGGCGCTCCCGAAATCGTAAAACTGGAAGAGACCTCCGGCAATGACTATCCCAATAAGCGATTCACTTAGGCCGTTTCGCATGGCCATTCCTTTCCTGCGATGCCAGCCTTGCACGCCCGGCGCCTCAATGCGCTTTGCCGCGTGGCCGCGCCGCGCGGTTGCGCTCGAAGAGAATCAGCAGCCCATCGAGAGTCAGCATGTCGTCGATCTCGGCGATGTAGCGCGAGTCCTCGGATATCTGCCGCGCCAGGCCGCCGGTTGCGATGACTCGCGGCTTCGCGCCCAGCTCGGCGATAATCCGTTCCAGAATGCCGTCCACCAGACCGATGTAGCCATAGTAGAGGCCGGTCTGCAGGTGCGTCACCGTGTTGGTTCCGATGACTTTTTCGGGGCGCTTGATGTCCACGCGGCCCAGCCGCGCCGCGCGCGCAAAGAGCGCATCGGCGCTGATGCCCAGCCCTGGCGCGATAGCCCCGCCCAGGTACTCGCCCTTGGCCGAAATGACGTCGAAGGTCGTCGCCGTGCCGAAGTCCACCACGATGCACGGGCCGCCGTAACGCTCGAAGGCGGCGATGGCGTTCACCAGCCGGTCCGCGCCTAGTTCCGCCGGGTTATCCACCAGCACCGGCATTCCGGTCTTGATCCCCGGCTCGACAAAGAGCGGCTGAAGATGAAAGTAAGTCTCGCAGACCTGGCGCAGCGTGCCCTCCACTGGCGGCACCACCGAAGAAATAATGATGTGATGCACCTGGCTGGGCGCCATGCCGTTCATCTCGAAGAGATTGACGAACAGAACGCCGTACTCGTCGGCCGTCTGCGAACGATGTGTGGTGACGCGCCAGTGCGCAGCCAACTCGGGCTTCTCGCCAGCGAGCCGGTAAAGTCCCAGCACCGTATTCGTATTGCCCACATCGATTGCAAGAAGCATGATTCTCTCAGCTTTTCTCAGCGGCGCGAATACCGCCCGTCTGCACCGTGACCAATCCATCCGGGGTGCGCACCAGCAGGAATCCACGCTCGTCCAGCCCCGCCGTCACTCCCGTGCAAGCCTGCGGACCATGCACCTCAACCCGCCGCCCGCGAATCCATGTCGAGGCTTGCGCGATGCGCGCGGGAACCGTATCGCCCGCCGCCGAATCAAGCAAGCCCAGCGTTTCCCGCTCCAGCGATTTTAGCAGGGAGACAAGCAAGGGCTGCCGCGGAATCTGGCAGCCGCACTCCAGGTCGAGCGAGGTGGCGGGCGTGGAAAGATCGGGAGCGAAGGCCCGCTGATGCACATTGATGCCGATTCCCACCACAACGTAACCGGCACGGCTGCCCTCGGTCTTCGACTCAACCAGGATGCCGCCAGCCTTGCGAGCGCCGATCAGCAGATCATTGGGCCAGCGCAGATCGACCGCGAGCCGGGCCACCGAGCGAATCGCCTCGGCGGCGGCCAGTCCGGCGGCCAGCGGAATCAGCGGCAGGCGGTTCGCGGGAATCCGCGGGCGCAGCAGCACACTCAGGTACAACCCTTCGCCGGCAACCGACTCCCAGGCATGATCGCCGCGTCCGCGCCCGGCCAACTGCTCATCGGCAAAGTAGACCGAACCGTGCGGCTCTGCCCTGCGCGCCGCATCCAGGGCGTCGGCGTTCGTGGAATCGGTAACCGGAGCAAAGTGCAGCCTGCCGGCAAAGACGGTTCCGGCCAAAGCGGCCGCCAGCGCGGCCAGGTCGAAGACCTCTGGCGAGGCGTCGCGCACGGCTACTCCGTCTCCGCTTCGATGCGCATGGAGATGTCGGCTGCCTTGGCCGAATGGGTCAGCGCGCCCACGCTGATAAAGTCCACGCCGGTCTCCGCATAGGCGCGAATGTTTTCGAGCACGATGCCGCCCGAGGCTTCGGTGGGAATCCAGCGCGCTCCTTGCTTGTTCTTTGACTGGCCTTGTGTCGTCTTCTTGATGCGCTCCACCGATTGCTTCACCTGCTTCGGCGTCATATTGTCCAGCAGAATCGCCTCGGCGCCATATTCGAGGGCCTCTTCCAGCTCCTGTGCCGAGCGGACCTCCACCTGCACGCGCTGGCCCTTCTTGCGCCGCTCCAAGGCTCGGCAAAGCACGGCGGGCAGCCCGCCGCCCAGCGAAATGTGGTTGTTCTTGATGAGAATGCCGCTGGCCAGGTCGAGCCGGTGATTCGTTCCCCCGCCGCACAACACGGCGTACTTCTCCAGCGCCCGCAGACCCGGCACCGTCTTGCGCGTGTCGAGCACATGGGCGTCGGTGCCCCTTTTTGTATCCTGGATGGCGTCGGCAAACTGCCGCGTCAGCGTAGCGATGCCGCTCAGGTGCTGCATCAGATTCAGGATCACGCGCTCGCAACTGAGCAGCGCGCGCGCGTTGTGGCGGATGACGGCCAGCACTTGGCCCAAGTGGACGCGCACGCCGTCAAATATCTCCGGATGGCTGATGACCTCGAAGCGGGTCTGCGCCGGCGCGCGCTTGTCGAGCCTGGCAAAGATCTCAAGAAAGCGCGGCACCGCTCCCAGCCCGCAGACCACCATCTCCTGCCGCGCCACAATCGAGCCTGTCGCCCGCAGCCGGGGATCGATGGTGAGATTGGTCGTTGTGTCGCCGGCGGCCTTGTCTTCGATCAAGGCCCGCTCCAGCAATGCGTCGATGCTGCTGCTCTTCCAATCCATGATTCCTTCTTGGCGCGGTCAGCGGCGCGTTTGATCTCTCTGGCTCACAAGCAGGCTGCACACAGCCGCCTTGACGCTGTCATCCGCCTGGCTGGAGATCGAGTAAAACGGAACTCCGTTGCTCCGATAGATTTGAAGCTCGCAATTCGGCTGGCTGCCGCTGATTCCCTCCATGAGTTTCTGCCATGGACTTAGTTTGCCGTCTCTGTGCCGGTCGATGAGCTTGATCTCCCCCAATTCGGTGTACAACAGAAGGGAGATTTTCTTACCGATATCGCGCACCATGATCCCGCGCGTAGTCAGGAGAAGGTACTGAGAGTAGCTTCCAGCGCGCGGCCCGGAGCCGCTGAGATCGGCGATAGCCAGAGCCTCGATGGACTTTCCCAGTTGGCTGGCAAGCATCTCTTCGATCTGCAGCGTAAAGTGCTGCGCGGTCAGCATGCCAGGCACGTCGACGGACGAGGCGGCCGGCGTCTCCTCTTTTGGTTGAGTGACCGCGGCTGGCGATTGAACAACAGCGCCTTCCGCCGGCAATCCCGCCGAAGTCGTGTTGTGTTCCTTCAGTTCCCGGTAGGCGACCTGAATCTGCTTGAAATGCTCTTCCGCATCCGCCCGCAGGCTGGCGTAGTTCTCATAGAGATCGGGATGCCATTGTTTGATCGATTCCCGATAGGCCTCTTCGATGGCGGATTCCTCGGGAATCCCAAAGGCGATGCCCAGGGTTCTGTAGTGCTGCCGGCATTGAGCGCAATCGCAAGACATTTCTCATTCCTCTTCGATGAGCGGGAGCCCCAGGTCTCGATTCTGAGACCTGGCAATTCACCACCCTAACTCCAAAACTCTGTCATCCTGAGCGAAGCGCAGCGGAGTCGAAGGACCTGCGGTTGCTTTTCGCTCACTTCCTCATTCCGGCGGCAACTCCTCTAAGTCGCGGCGCGCCTTATCAAGCAGCATCCGATTCTCCGTCAGTTGCTTCTTAAGCCCCTCCACCACGTGAGCTGGAGCCTTGGCGAGAAAGCCTTCATTGCCCAACTGCCGCTCGGCATTTGCAATGTTTTTTTCGCACTGCGCGATTTCTTTTTTCTTTCGCTCGCGCTCGGCGGCCACGTCGATGGTGCGCTCGTAGACGACGGCTGCGTCGAAATTGAACGTCGAGTGCTTCGACAGCCCGGCTGTGATCTGTTCAACGAGGCGCATTTCGCTCACGCGCGCCAGCCGTTCGACAATCGCAATGTTTTCGTTGAGAACAGACTGCATTCCGGCGTCGATGCGCACCTCAACCGGTGTCGAGGCCTTCTCTTCGACGCCGATCTCCTTGCGCAATGCGCGAATCTCGACGATAACGCTCTGCAATACCCCCATATCGATTACGGCCGCATCGCAAAGATGTTCATCGCCCTCCGGATAACTTGCCAACGCAATCGACTTTGCCGGAGAGTTCCCGTCGTAAAGAGCATGCCAAAGCTCTTCCGTCAGGAACGGCATAATCGGCGACAACAACCGCAACGAGGCTTCGAAGACGCCGACCAAAGTCGTGAGCGCAGCTCTTGTTTGTTCCTTATTTGCGCTCTCTGAAAAATCCAGCCGCAGCTTGACAATCTCCAGATACCAGTCGCAAAAGCTGCCCCAGAAGAACTGATAAATGGTATTGGCCGCGTCGTCGAAGCGATAGTTTTCGAGCGATTGATTGACCTTGGCCGCGGTTGCGTGGAGTTCCGCCACAATCCAACGGGCTTCGAGCGGCGCATCGCCGGCAACGGCAGGCATTCCGCCCAACGACGCAGGATCGACCGTGATGCCAATTTCAGCAGCGCGATCCACGTTTTGGAAGAGGAAGCGCGCGGCATTCCAGATCTTGTTGGCGAAGGCGCGATAGCCTTCGGTGCGGGCGACGTTGAAAGCGATATCCGTTCCCGGCGAGGCCATCGAAGCCAGCGTGAATCGGACCGCATCCGTGCCGTACTGCTTGACGATCTCGATCGGATCGACAACGTTGCCTTTGGTCTTGGACATCTTTTCGCGGTTGGCGTCGCGCACCAGCGCGTGAATATAGACCTCGCGGAAGGGAACCGAACCCTTCAGTTCGCGCCTCGATCCGTCGGGCATCGGCACGTCACCGGCGAACCAGCAGCCAAACATAATCATTCGCGCGACCCAGAAGAAGAGAATGTCGAAGCCGGTGACTAACAAACTCGTCGGATAAAAAGCGTCGAAGTCGGCGCGGTTTTCATTGTTTTCCCAGGTCCCCAAGTGCGAGGAACCTGGGGCACCCGAAGTTTTATGTTTGCCGAAATTGGGCCAGCCGAAAACAGAGACCGGCAGCAGACCTGAGGAGAACCATGTATCGAGGACATCAGTCTCCTGCGTGATCTTCTCCGAGCCGCAGTGAGCGCAGGCAGTCGGATCAATACGGGCGACGGTGATCTTGTGGCAGACCGAGCAGTGCCATGCGGGGATGCGATGGCCCCACCAGAGCTGGCGCGAGATGCACCAGTCGTGAATGTTTTCCATCCACTCGAGGTAGACCTTCTCGTATTGGTCGGGCACAATGCGAATCGCTTTGTTGCCATCCGCATCCGGCTTGACAGCCGCAATCGCCTTCTCGGCCAGCGGCTGAATCTTGATGAACCATTGCGTGGAGAGCCGCGGCTCGACGACCGTCTTGCAGCGGTCGCAATGGCCCACATTGTTGGTGTAGTCCTTCACCGCCGCCAGCAGTCCCTGTTCTTCGAGGTCGGCCACGATGCGCTTGCGGGCCGCGTAGCGGTCGAGGCCGGCATACGCGCCACCCTCTGCGTTGATCCGGCCTTCCGGGTCCATCACATTGATCGACGGCAGATGATGGCGCTCGCCGAGCGCGAAGTCGTTGGGATCGTGCGCCGGAGTTACCTTCACCGCGCCAGTGCCGAACTCGCGGCTGACCCACTCGTCGAGGATAATGGGGATCTCGCGGCCCATAAGCGGCAGCCGCAGCCTCTTGCCGTGCAGGTGCAGGTAGCGCTCATCCTCGGGATGAACGGCAACGGCCACGTCGCCGAGCATGGTCTCGGGGCGCGTGGTCGCAACCGTAATAAACTCGCCGGAATCCTTTCCATCCGCGTCGAGAACGGGATACCGAATCTCCCACAGGTGGCCCTTCTGCTCAGCGTGCACCACTTCGAGGTCGCTGATAGCGGTCTGGCAGCGCGGGCACCAGTTCACGATATACGCGCCGCGATAGATCAGCCCCTGCTCGTGAAGGCGGACGAAGGCCTCGCGCACAGCCACCGACAGCCTCTCGTCCATGGTGAAGTACTCGCGCTGCCAGTCTACCGAGGTTCCCAGGCGCTTCATCTGGCCGAGGATGGCGCCGCCGTAGTGCTGCCGCCACTTCCAGACACGCTCGACAAAGGCCTCCCGGCCGAGTTGCTGGCGGCTCGTGCCCTCGCTTGTCAGTTGCCGTTCCACCAGCATCTGGGTCGCAATCCCCGCGTGGTCCGTTCCCGGCACCCATAGGACCCGGTCGCCGCGCATGCGGCGCCAACGCATCAGGATGTCGCTCTCCGTATGCTCGAACATGTGCCCCATGTGCAGGTTGCCGGTAACGTTGGGCGGCGGCAGCAGGATGGTGAAGGAGGACTGGCCGTCCAGGCCTTGGTCTTGTGCGGCCGCGTCCGGCGTGGGCTGGGCGAAGAGCTTCTCGCGCACCCAGTATTCGGCCCAGTGATCTTCAATCGCGGTGGGGTCGTAGGCTTTTGGCAGGTCGTGAGGCATTTTTCTCTTGGGCGAGCCCCTGAAAGTCTGCGCGGAACCCGGTTACAGAGAGGGTTTCGAGCGAGGGGACCACCCCTCACTTTAGCAGATAAGGGGCGAATTGCGGGTCAGGGAGCAATGAGCCGCACGGTGGGGAAATAGGCGGCGTAGCGCCGGGTATCCCTGGTAAGCAGCGGGCAGCCGAGCACGGCGGCGTGCGCGCCGATGAAGAAGTCGGGCAGGACATTGCCCTTCGTTCCGCCTTGACGGCGATATTGCAAGTAGGCCTTGCCGGCAAGGAAGGCTGCTTTGCGTAAAATGCTGATGACAATCGCTCCCAGATCCTCCAGTTTTTCGTCCAGAGCTGCCGAAGTGGCGAACGAAACCGAAATCTCCGCATAGACAATTGGATTGATCGCCATTTCGTGCAGGAACGACTGCTTTCGCAACTGTTCGCTTGACCATGCGCGCCAGATAGGGTCAGGATCCCAGATGTCCAGAATCACGTTGGCGTCAAGAAGGATCATCGGAATAGCCGCGCAGGAACTCCATGTATTCGTCGGTGGAGCATCCCAACTTGATCTCGGCGGCGCCAACAGCGCGGTCGAACCGATCTGGCCGCCGCGGGCTCTCGGGGCGCAGCACCAATTCACCGTCCTTGTTCACGTCGAAGATCAGCTTGCACCCCGGTTCCAGGCTCAGAGAGTCCCGGATGTGCTTGGGGATCGTGACCTGGCCTTTGCTGGTGAGTGTGGTTTCCATGACCCGTGTCGTCCAAGTATTACCTCATCTCCTATTGTGATACCACAGTTGAAACGGAACGCCTCAAGCCAAAGCAAAGGGCCACCCAGCGGCGGCCCTTCGCTTTCTTATCGAAGTTCATAAGCACACTGCCTAGAACGGGTTCAGCTTGCCCAGCCCCTTCTTCTTTTTCTTCTTGCTGGAGGATTCCTCGCTCAGGTCGGTCTTGGGCTTCTTCTTTTTGGCGTCTGCCATTTGAGCCGAAGTCGATCCGGGCTTGACGTCGTTGACCTGATCGGGGGCCTCGGCCGGCTTCTCAACGGCGGGCAGGACAGTGTTCTCCGGGCCCACAGCCTTGACGACGGCATTCGGGTCTGCCGCCGGCGCGGCGTTGGGCGCGCTCACAATCTGGACTCCTACGCCAGTCCCGCCCGTTGGCCTCTCAAGCTGCAAGGGCGCCTGCGAGGGCTGGTCGCTGCGCGGCGGCTCATTGACGCCGGTCGGCGCGATTGTCCCGGGCGTCGGAGTCGCGGGCTTGCCGCCATTGACCGCGGAATTGAAGATCGCGATGTTCTGCTTGGTGATATCGGGCGCGATGGTGCGCTTGGGATCTTCCAGGCTGGGTTCGCCCACATGCACGGCCTGCACCGTCGAAGGTCCGTGCTTGATGATGTCAAAGGTCTTATCGGTGAAGCGCAAAGGCTGCCGGCTGCGCTCTTCAGCGTCGCTCTCGGCAACTGCTTCCTGCGTTGGCTCGGGAACGGGGCGGTTCATGGCCACCAGCCGGTCGCGGGCATCTTCCACGTGGGGCGCCATCGGATACCGTGTGATCACCTTGGCATAAGCTTCAGCGGCCCGATCCAGATAAACGGCTCGCAGCCTCTCCTTGATCGCGCCGGAAAGACTGGGCGCAACCTGGATTGCATGAGCCTGGCCGGCAAAGGCATCCCCGATGCCCAGCAGCGCCTGATCGCTCTTGGAGTAGAGCGGATAGGTATCGACCACCGTCTCGAGGCGCGCGATTGAGGCCGCAAAGTCATCGCGGCTCTCATAATAGAGGCCGATCTCCGTCTCGCGCTCGGCCAGAACCTCCTGCACGTCGCGCAGCTTCTGCTTGGCGCGGGGCACCAGCGACGAGTCGGGGAACATGTTGAGCATCGCCCGGTATTCCTGCTCGGCGCGCTGGGCATTGGTATAGTCGCGGTCCGGCTTTTCCATCTGCTGGTAGTAGATGTCGGCCACCTTCATCTGCGCTTCGGCGGCCTCCGGGGCATCGGGAAAGAAGGTGATGAAGTCCTTGTACTCGGCCTCGGCCTGGGTCAGCGCCGCGGCGCCGCCCTCCTTGAACCAACTGTCGCCCACGGCCAGCTTGGCGCGCATCCGGTACTCGGAGTCGGGATAGGTGTTGAGCATCGTCTGCAGGTCGAGCCGCGCCACGTCAAAGCGCCCCTTCTTCATGGCGATCATGGCCTTGTCGAAGAGCTCCTTGTCGGGCTGCTTGGATTTCACGCCAGCCAGCGGATTGGCGCTCAGATCCTCTTTCTTCTTCTTGGACTGCTTGACCCTGGCCTGGGCCGCAACGCCGCCCAGCATCACAATGGCCAGGGCCACCGCGGCAATCTTCAACATCAACCTTTTCATACCACCTCATTGCGGCTCAAAGCCCCGTCGACGGGCAGCAAGCCTATTTCCTGCAAATATCAGCTTCGAGCTGCTAGCCTCTGGCTTGTCGCTCGCGATGGGAAGTCCTGAGCTAGCAGCTAAGAGCTAGAAGCTAAGAGCTGTTCTTCCTGCTTCCCCGCCGCCTCGCGGGCCGCGGCCAGCAGGGCGCGCGCATCCTCTTCCGGCTTCCCCGCGCCAAAGACCGCGTTGCCGGCCACCAGCAGCTCCGCACCTGCTTGGACGATGCGAGCCACCGTATCGTGAGCCACGCCGCCGTCCACTTCGATTCTAAATGCCAGCCCCAGCTCCCGGCGCAACTCCACCAGCCGCCGGATCTTGTCGAGCGAAAACTCAATGAAGCTCTGCCCCCCGAAGCCCGGATTCACGCTCATCACCAGCACATGGTGGACCATGGGCAGAATATTCTTGAGCAACCCGACGCGGGTGGCCGGATTCACCACCACCCCCGGCTTCATGCCGTGATCGGCAATCAGCTCCAGCGAGCGGTGCAGATGCCGGCAGGCCTCATAGTGAACGCTTACCCAGTTGGCCCCGGCCTCGGCAAAGGCGGGAATGAACTCGTCCGGGTTCTCGATCATCAGGTGGCAGTCGAGCGGCAGGCGGGTGAATTTGCGCAGGCTCGCCACCACCGGCGGCCCAATGGTGATGTTGGGCACAAAATGCCCGTCCATGATGTCCACATGGATCGCCGTGCCGCCGCCCCGCTCCGCCGCGGCAACCTGCTCCGCCAGATGGGCAAAATCCGCCGATAATATCGAAGGTAAAAGTTCAATCATCTTGAGACCGGCAGCAACTCAACCATGCTTTTTGGGTGCATCTCCTTGTAAGGCCAGTGTATCAGCGCGGAGGCGCGGCAGCCTGCGGGCGGTTTGCCTCCTCACGCCGCCAGACGGATGAGGGTGCCGGTAATGGGCCAAGTGTCTTCCATAGGGTTACGAAGTCTGAAAAAGGAGTGCTCAAATGCAAATCGCCACTGTGTGTGGTTTTGCCCGGGATTGCCGCGTCAAGCGCGCATTCCGCTCAGCCGCAACCCTCCTGCTCGCCTGCTTCGCGCTGGCGCTCTCCGGCACTTTGCCGAGCGTGGCAGCCAAGGACGCGCCATCTGCGCTCCCCGCGCCGTCCGCCGGCAAGGCGCTCACCTGCATCTACCGCGTCTCCAGATTCACCGGCTCCGCCTCCCATGACCATCTCTATGTCAACGGCGTCTTTCTGGCCAAACTCCTCAATAGCGAATACGCATTCATGGAGGTATCGCCGGGCACGGTTGTCGTCTCCGGAGTACCGGACATGTACTACGGAGGCATCATCCAGTCCACCGGCGCGGCGTTGAGCGCGGCAAGAAAGAAGGAGAACGAGCGGATTCGCTTCGAGGCCGAGGCGGCCAAGACCTACTATCTGAAATGGACCGCGGAACCGATGGGGACGGGCATCAAGGTGACGCCCGAGGATCCCTCGGTGGGCGCCAAAGAGATGAGCAAACTGCATCTCTCCAAGCCGCCGGATGAGAAGGACAGCGAGAAGCAGGAGACGAAATGAGAGCAGGGAAGCGGCTCTGCGAATAGCTGCAAGTTTGCTATCCATGAACGACAAGGGGGCGGGAGGCGGCCCATCCCCTTAAGTGGCGTGCGTATCTCCGCAGAACGCAAGACTCGCGCCCTCCGTTCAAATCCGATCTGTTGGGAAAGCCTTACGAAATCCAGTTGCCGCAGTTGCTCTTGAGCCGCCATCCGCCGTCGGTTTTCTCCATCACCGCGGCGGTTGTGTTACCTTGCCGGTATGCGAAAAATGAGCTTTGTGCGTTCGTTCTCTGGCGTCGTTCGCCTCTTCTGCCTCGTCGCGCTGGGTACGATCTGTCTGTTGGCCCTCGCGCAGGATGCGACGCCAGTCACAGCCCACGCCAAAGAAACTCCCGCCGTCGCGATGCCCAGCGACCCCAGGGAACTGATGCTCCTGGCCGCCAAGACCAACGGCCTGACCGGCGATGATGTGAAGCCGTGGCATGTGAAGATTACCTTTCAGAGTGGCCAGCAAGCCGCCGAGCACGGAACAATCGAGGAATGGTGGAGCAGCGACAAACATTACAAGATAGCGATCACCAGCACACATTTCGAGCAAACAGAGTATGGCACGGAGTCCGGCATTCTTCGCTCCGGTGTGCGCGGCTCCGCGCCCAGCATCCTGGTGAAGATGCGGAACGATATATTGCATCCCATTCCGCTGAGGCCCGAGCAACTGGGGAATCTCAAGATCAAGATGCGCGCGCGGAAGATAGGTGAGGCAATGCTCTCTTGTCTCTCAGTTGACGGGAGCACGCCCGCAACTGCCGAGGATGCGATCAAACCCTACACATATTGCCTGGATTCCGATCTGCCTGTGCTGCGGATGCGCATCTACCCCGGAAGTGGAGACAGGCATATCTACAACCACATCGTCCGCTTTCAAAACCGATATATCGCGAAGGAGATCGAGTATGCCTTTGGAGGCCTCAATGGGCAGAAACCCGGGGCATATTGGACGGCGCAAATCGACGTGCTGGAGACGCTGACGCCCGCCGATGCAAAGGAGTTCGATCCGCCCGCCGGCACATTGCCTGCCATCAAAACAGTGACGGTTGCCGAGAAGGACTCCAAGCTATTGCTCCTCGATCATCCCAAGCCCGTTTATCCGCCGATCGCAATAGCGGTGCACGTCACGGGATCGGTCGTACTCCACGCTACGGTGGAAGTCGATGGCCGTATCAGGGAGTTGGTTTTTGTGAGCGGTCCACTGATGTTGCAGCAGGCGGCGTTCGATGCGGCGAAACGCTATACCTTCAAACCTTACATGGTCGATGGAGATGCGGCGGAGATGGAAACCACCATTACGGTTCCCTTTACCCTCAGGCCTGGGGAACTTCCGAATTGAATCGATCCTCGTAGAGCCGCATGAAAAGCAGATTCTTCATCTTCTCTACGCTCCGCTCCCCATGAACAAAACTGTTTGAGACTGGGGTCTTCTCTATCTATCCTTTGCTAAGAACCGCGAGGACTGGTTAATCATTTGGCAGGTTAGCCACCGCTCCGCGGTGATAGCAGGTTAGCTAGTTGGCGGGTTCATTGCGGCTGCAACTCGCCAGGGCGAGTCATGGTCCCCCTATACGGCGGCGCGCATATCGAATCTTTCTGCGACTGGCTCGACGATCTGGACTACGCCGT
>Ga0302156_10000656_pt1 | contig 32196 bp, 29 predicted proteins | sample I_Bog_N3_2_FD_193503 | JGI IMG/M metagenome (GOLD analysis project Ga0302156, IMG submission 193503) | Peat permafrost microbial communities from Stordalen Mire near Abisko, Sweden - I_Bog_N3_2 | ecosystem: Environmental > Terrestrial > Soil > Wetlands > Peat | place: Sweden: Abisko, Stordalen... | reverse complement strand
AAGCAACTGAATGTGATGAAGTGGAGAGCCTCGGCTTTCTGAAATCGCTTGAGACCGCTTGGCACGGCTCCATCCTCGTATGCACTCCAGCTTAACCCAACGCCCGCTCATCGCGTTCAACTGATCGGATCGATTGACATCCTTGATGCGATGAACGGGGCACAGCTTGATTTCGACTTATCGGCGGATGACCGGGCCGCCCGCCCGCTCATCGCGATGTGACTGCGATGAACGGGGCGCGGCTTCTCACGACTTGGAGTGACTCTTCCCGGCCTGCTGGCCGGGCCGACCGCTTCAGACGCCTTGTTGCTCGATGTAGCGCTGCGCGTCGAATTTCTTCGTTGCCGCGGCCGCCGTCATCGTACGCACAAGTCCGAAAACGGGGCGGTTGAACCATGGCCGGTCGTGCCGGCCCACGATCGCCCATGCGATGCCCGCATAACCGTTCGGATCGCGCCCGTCCAGTTGGTAACGGTCGTTGAGCACAACCGCCCAGTCGAACGCAGTTGCGGGGTCCGGCGACCACTCGAGAATCTTCTTCGCCCAGTACATGCGCAGATAGCCGTGCATCCAGCCTGTATCCACCATCTGGCGCTGGGCGGCGTTCCACAGATCGTCGGCGGTCTCACCGCGTTCCAGTTGGTCAAAGCTGTAGCGATGTGGCCGCGCATCGCCCGCGTGCTCCAGCAGCGTTTTGCGCGCCCAGGGTGCGGCACACTCCCAGTTGTCGTAGTTCGGCTCATGGCGGACAAGGAGAACCGCGAGTTCTCGCCAGCCGATGAGCTCATCGAGAAACTTCTCAGCCACGGTCGGCGGCGCCGTTCCCTGTTTGACCACTTCGTGGATCGCAAGCGCAATCGTGAACGGCCCGATATTTCCGAAATGCAAATAGGGAGACAGGCGGCTTGTGCCATCGATCTCGGGACGGTTGCGCTGAACCTCATAATCCTTGAGTTTCAAACTCAGGAACTCGCTGAGCCGCTTGAGCGCGGCGCGCGTGCCGCCGGTAAAGCTGTCCACCGGCCTCACGCTGCGATTGAGCTTTGTAAATCCTGCTGTAATGTCGCTGGAAAGGTCGAAGCCCAGCATGCGCGTCGGCGGCTTCCACTCGTGAGTCGGCGATATCTTCTGCGACCGAACGAGATAGTTCGGAAGTTCTCTCTTTAGGTTGGGGCGAAAGTGATGCAGCAATACGAAGCTGCGATTGAATACGCGCGACGGCACCACCACATCGGCATCGACGGTCCAGTAAGGCACCTTAAGCCGCTTGGCGAGCACCTTGCGCCAGCGCTCGGGCTCGCGTAATGGATTCTCGTCGCCAATGAGCAGCGCGGCCTCCACCTCTTCGAGAAACGCTTGCAGCGAACCATCCGGCGACCGCCGCACGACGAACCCCACGCCGAGTTGCGCGGCATCCTCGGCTACGTCGCGAAGCCCCTGGGCAAGAAAGTGGTAATGCCGCAAATTGGCATTTGGATAATTTGGTATTACCTGGAAATACACCACGACCGGCAGACCCAGCAGGTTCGCAGCTTCAATGGCTATATTCAATGCTGGGTTGTCAACGATGCGCATCGCCCGCTGCATCCAGTAGACGACGCACCGCGGATGCTGCCGCAGCGCACCGTTCCGGCGCACGAGGACGCGCATCTGGTCAGCCAGCCGCGCAAGGTCTTCCGGGATTTGCAACCGGTGCCGCATCTCGATGATCCCCAAATGGGAAGGGCCACCCCATCGGGCAGCCCTTCATAAGAATCGGCGTTCACAATCCGCCGCTCACCTCTTCACTGCTCTTCTACCAACGGCCCCAGGCGCGGCTGATGTAATCCGCCAGGGTCATGCTGATCAGCGCCAGGAACGTGAAGAGGCCGGCACCTACCGTGAGCTTGGTCAGCTTGGTGCTGTACTTGACGCCCATGAAGAACAGGACCACCAGCGTGGCTTTTATTACTCCGATGAGGATGGCGACGATCGGGTTGAACACGCCCATCTCAATGTACGATGCGCCCACGGTGAGCGCGGTAAACACCAGCAGGGTGCCGAAGATGACCACATAGACGATGGGAGGCGTGACATGATGCTCGTGTTCGCCGTGCTTTGGCTCGTGTTGTGTTTGCTCGCTCATGCGCTTGTATCCTTTAGTTGGCGTGCCTGCTGATCAGGTAGAGAAGCGGAAACAGGAATATCCAGACAATGTCGACAAAGTGCCAATACAAGCCGAAGTTCTCAACAAACGTTACGTGTCCCGCGGTGTATGCGCCAGCCTGCGCGCGGAAGATCATGAATCCAAGAATGGCGATACCAATGATCATGTGCACCGCGTGCATGCCGGTCATGGCGAAGTAGAGAAAGAAGTAAAGCTCGGTATGGCGAGCCATGTCGAGCGGCAGCGGCTTGTCGCCCGCGGCTTTGGCCGCCTCGTCTGAATCTGGATTGAGAAAAGAGTTCAGGCTGTAGTGAAGGCCGGGGACGTGATGTTTCTCAATCTTCTCGGAATACTCAATGGTCTTGATGCCGAGAAAGACCAGGCCGAGCAGGAACGTGAGAACGAGGCAGAGTACCAGGCCGCCTTTGCGGCGGGTCTCCGCGCACCACACGCCCATGGCCATGGTGAAGCTGGAGCTGATGAGCACTCCTGTATTCGCCGTGCCCCAGAAGATATTCAACTGGTGGGATGCGGCCACAAATGCGGGGTAATACCAGTTGCGATAAATGAGATAAGCGGTAAACAGGCCGCCGAAGAACATGATTTCCGTGAGCAGGAAGAGCCACATGGCAAAGTTGGTTGCGTCCGCCTGCTGCTCCACGGTTTCAAAGTGGTGACGCTGGTACGACGGATGCTCGCGATGAGGCGCTTCGCGGGCGTCGTGGGCAATTGATGTGCTATCCGGCACTGGTCACCTCGCTTTCTTTTTGGTGCTCCAGCCAGTCGTAATCGTAGGCTTCGTGATCCATGATTGGAGTTACCAGGAAGTTCTCAGTCAACGGCGGCGACTGGGTTTGCCACTCAAGGCCTGTGGCCTGCCAGGGATTGTTGCCCGCGATGGCTCCGTATTTGAGCGACCACGTGAGGTAGAGCACCGGCAGCAGGTAGCCTACGCCGAGGATCGTCGCGCCCGCTGTGGAGAATACGTTCAGCACCTGGAACTCCGGCGGGTACGATGCGTAGCGCCGCGGCATGCCTAGCGTACCAAGAATGAACTGCGGGAAGAAGGTAAGGTTGAAGCCGATGAATGTGACTACCGCAGCTAATTGAGATATCTTCTCCGGATACATACGGCCAGTCATCTTGGGCCACCAGAAGTGGATGCCCGACAAGAAAGCCATCAGCATTCCGCCCACCATGACAAAGTGGAAGTGCGCCACGATGAAGTAGGTTTCTGTGAGATGAATGTCGGTGCCCGAAGAGCCCAGAAACACGCCGGTCATTCCGCCGATGGTGAACAGCCCCATGAAGCCGAATGCGTAGAGCATCGGCGTTTCAAATGTGATTGACCCCTTGTAAAGCGTGAACGTCCAGTTGAATATTTTGATCGCGGAGGGCACTGCCACCAGCATGGTGAGCAGCGAGAAGACCAGCACCGCATAATTCGAGATGCCCATGATGAACATGTGGTGCGCCCAGACAAAGAATCCGAATACAGCGATTGCAACCGACGAGAACGCTACCGCCGTATAGCCGAAGACACGCTTGCGGCTGAAGGTTGATATTACTTCGGAGACTACGCCCATGCCGGGCAGAATCATGATGTAGACGGCCGGGTGGGAGTAGAACCAGAACAAGTGCTGGAACAGGAGTGGATCGCCGCCCTTGGTGGGGTCGAAGATACCAATGCCTACAGTGCGCTCCAGAGCCAGGAGAACGATGGCGATGGCCAGTACCGGCGTGCCCAGGACCATGAGAATGCTGGCCGCGTAATGGGACCAGCAAAAGAGCGGCATGCGGAACCATGTCATGCCGGGGCAACGCATCTTGTGGATGGTCACAATAAAATTGAGCCCGGTAAAGATGGAGCTGAATCCGGCGATGAAAACAGCCAGCCCCGTGGACATGACGTTGGTGTTGATATAGTGCGTCGACAAAGGGGTGGTGAAAGTCCAGCCCGTATCCACTCCGCCGCTGACCATGGTGTAGACCACGAGGGTTCCGCCAACCACGTACAGATACCAGCTAAGCAGGTTGATCTTGGGCAGCGCAAGGTCTTTGGCGCCAATCATCATGGGAATGAAGAAGTTGCCCAGCGTGGCCGGAACCGAGGGCACGAGGAACAGGAAGATCATGATGACGCCGTGCATGGTGAACACCTTGTTATAGGTGTCCGTAGCCATGAGGTCGGCCTGCGGAGTTAGTAACTCAAGCCGGATGAGCCCTGCCAGCGCACCGCCGATAAAGAAGAAGAACGTGATGGAAATAAGGTACAGAATCGCAATCCGCTTGTGATCGCCGGTCAGCAGCCAGCTAAGGAGGCCATTCTCTTTGCTGAGAAAGTTGACCTTCGGTATTCTGGCCGTGGACTGGTCGGGAAGACTGATGATTGTGGCGCTCATTGCTTCACCATCCCTTGCGCCGCGGGCTTTTGCCCGGCTGGCCCTTGCAATCCGGTACCGCTGACGGCGGGCGCCGATGTCTTGCCTTCGCCTTCCGGCAGCAGGTCGACAGTGTTCGTCGTCTGCTGGATGCGGTAGTCGGAGTTCAGATTCTTGATGAACTCAACCAGCGCGAAAACACCTTCCTCGCTGACCTGTCCCTGGTAAGTCGGCATAATAGGCGCGTAGCCCTGGGTTACATGCTGCGACGGATTCAGGATCGATTCCCTCAGGTAAGCATCGTCGGCGATTACCGTACCACCGCTTGAGAGCGCAAGCTTGGAGCCGTATACGTTAGCCAGGCTCGGCCCTCGCGCATCGGGCCGTGCATTGTGGCACGCATTGCAGCTCAGGCTGGCAAACAACCGCTCGCCATTCTGCGCCAGCGATGCCCCGCTGGTCGACTCATCCAGCCATTTCTTGAAATCGTCGGGCTTCATCACGACCACGTCGCCAATCATGGCGGAGTGGTTGGTTCCGCAATACTGGGTGCAAAACAAGTGATAGGTCCCCGGTACCGTGGGTTCGAACCATACTGTTGTGTAGCGGCCGGGAATCGCCTCGCGCTTGACACGGAATGCGGGAATCGAAAAGCTGTGAAACACATCCTGCGAAATCAGCGTCAACTGCACAGCGCGCCCTATTGGCACATGCAGCGAATTGATCTCATGCTGCCCGCCCGGATGTTCCGCTTTCCACATCCACTGCTTGCCCACCACGTAGATGTTCATCGCATTCGCAGGCGGTGTGTAAATCCTGAAGTACAGCAGCGAGCCCCATACAAACATAATCAGGAACAAACCCAGCGGAATGATGGTCCATGTGGCTTCCAGCAGCGTCGATCCTTCAATCTGCACCGCTACCGGATGCCGCTCCTTGCTGTAGAGAATCGAGAAACTTGTCACCAGCAGAATCACGATGGTAAGCCCGATAAGGCTGACCAGGACCATGAAGAAATATAGCGCATCCATTTGAGGCGCAATCTTCGACGCCTCCGGCGGAAACAGCGCGAAGTTCGTCATCCACTTGACGAGAAACTCCCAGATTGTTGGACTGATGTGGCTCATTCCGTTATCCGTTCACCTTTGTTCCTGTCCCCGTTTTTCCATCCACGGCGTGGTTGGCCTGTTGAGAGTCCCTGCGAAACATTACCAGCATGAATCCACCCAGCGAGAACACCGTAACGAGCCCGCCCAGTTGCACAACCCGCGCAACAATGAGCGAGTGTTTGTTGGTGGTGGGATCGTAGTGATAGCAGTAAGTGAGTATGTTATCCACCGGCGAGCCGATGCGATTGGCCGAAGCCTCCACCAGTCCCAGCCGCAGGTCTTTGGGCGAATACTCCACTCCCATGTAGTACTGCGCAAGCTTACCTTCCGGAGTTACGATTTGAATGGAGCTTGCATGCGCAAACTGGGTGAGACGTCCGTCCGGACCTGGAATCTTGACATACCCGAAGCCAACCACCTTGGTTAAAACATCGATGTTAGCCTGGGTGCCCGTCAAAAAGTGCCAGCCCGCCGCCGATTCGGGATGCCCGTAACGTTTCAGGTAAATCCGCTTCCTGGCCGCCGCAAGTTCGGTTCCTTCGCTGGGATCGATGCTCACCACAATGACGTCGAAGTCTTTGCCAGGGACAAAGTTCACCATCTGCAAAGCGCCCGTGAGCCCGTTCAGTTCCTCCGAACAAAGCATGGGGCACTGATAGTAAACCAGCGCCAGAATCGCAGGACGCTTGCCGAAGTAACTTGCCAATTGCACCTGCTGGCCATGGTCGTCGGTAAACTCGAGCGATAGGGGTATCTGGCGATTCAGATTCTGCGCAATTCCCACACCGTTGAGAAGCGCCGGCGGCTTGTCGTTCGATGGACCCGTTTCTTTATCGGCATAGCTCGAGACCTGCGCCCGCGCAAAGGGAGAACAAGCACATACGCTCAGGGCCACGACCGCTGCCGCGCTGCGCCAGTTCCTCCGCATTGTGTGCTTGATCCGCATTTTCTCCGCTTCCCTAGAGCGTGTTTCAAAGATGGCCGCGGCATCCCAGCGATCATCTCACAGGGGTTAAAACCCCTAGTTCTTGTGGCACTCTTCGGCACGACTAAAGTCGTGCCCTGTTACAAAACCTTCGCGAATTGCGCCACGCCAGGCGCCCTACTTTTGCGGCTCTTCGCGCTTGTTCTCAATTGCTTCAGCAGCCGCCAAGTCCTGCTCGTATCCGGTTCTCGCAAATCCATTGGTCAAGGGCGCAGCCACCACCGGCTTGGTGTCTCCGCTCAGCAGCGGCGCTTGTTCCACATCGGGTGCAACCTTCAGTGCGTCCCCCGCGGCAATCAACTCCATGGCCCGCTCAATAGGAATTCTGACCTTGCCCTGTTTCTGATCCGCCCAACTGTAGTTATCCAGCAGCAGGTCTTCCCTTGCATGCAAATCGGCTATGTCCTGATTGCCATCGTCTGTCTGTACCCGCGGAGCAGGGAACTTCTGGGTCATCGCGGCAATCTTGTTCTGCATCTCAGGGTTCGAAGCCAGGTCGCCAAGTGTCCGCACATCCACCGTGGTTGACCATTTGCTCTTTGGTCCATCTTCCCTGGTCATATTGGCGTTGATCACCATGCCGATGCCGTAGCAAAGCACGCCCGTGACGCCAACAAAGATGCCAAGCGCGGTAAGAAACACGACGATGCCCGTCACGCGCACATCGGACTTCTCATAGCCGGCGTCGACGTCAATCTCCTCCGGCCCGTGATCCTGCGGCTCTTCCCAAATCCCGTGCCCAGAATCGTTGTCGTTATGCGTGGGCATGTTCCGCCTCCAATATTTCAGCAACATGCGGATCGTTGGTTTGCACCAGCGGCCGCTGCTTCAAACGGGTGCAGAAAACGGCGACCCAGAAGGCCACCATGGCCACCGGCACCGCGACGTATTCCAGAATTCCCCAACTGAAGTGCAGGTTGCGCGCCGCATCCTTGAAGTTAGGCTCGATGAGCCAGAACAAATCGAATGCCTTGGCGAAGACCATCCACTGGCATACCCGTACGAGCCGTTTCTTATTACGCTTGATATCGCGCGACAACAGCAGCGTGAACGGAATCAGCCAGTGAAAAAGAAAATCGAGCGTGATGATGACGCCCCAATGTCCGCGAATTCGATCAAGATACCAGGGGATTTCTTCCGGCAAATTCCCCGACCAGATGATGAGGAACTGGGAGAATGCCAGATAGATGTTCAGCATCACGAATGCGAATGTGAACTTGCCAAGGTCGTGCTGCTCGGTCTGGCGAAGGATCGTTTTGAAAGGCTCAGCCTTCGACAGCGACACCACGACGATGATGGACAAGGCCAGAACCGAATAGCCCTGCCCCACGAGAAAAAGCAGTCCGTACACAGATGAGTACCACGTGGGATCGAGCGACATGACCCAGTAAATTACAGATGCGGTCATGGTGAGCGAATAGACCAGTATCCCCGGGCCGCTGATGTTTTCGAATTTCTTGATCCACATCGGCGTGTTGGCGGGCGAATCCTTGTCGCGTTCCAGGCCCAGGCGGTTGAGGCGCCACATGTAGTATGTCCAAACGGCGAAGCAGAAGACGCCTACCATGGTGAACATTTCAGGGTTGAGCATGGGCCGCTTGAATGTAAGGCAGTGCGCCTGCACTTCGTTGATGAAACCCGACTTCAGTGCAGCGTCAACATCACCGGCATTGGACCCGTCCACCTGCGCCCACAGGTAGAGTTTCTTCATGTAGACTGCAATCGCGATTCCTAGCCAGTAGACGAACACAACAGGAAGGGTGCGGCTCATGGCCTCAAGCGGCCTGCGGAGGAGCAGTCCCCACTTGCCTCCGGTGACGTACTGCACCATCAACAGGGCCAGCCCGCCGACGGACCAGCCGAAGGTGAGCATCAAGCCCAGCAGCCATGCCCGAAGCACGTGATCGCTGTCGAAGCCATGTCCATCCAGGAAACCAAGCACCACCGCAATCACCGCAAAGATCAATGCGACGATGATTGCGCGCGTCTTCCAGGCATCTACAAAAGCCGGGGCGCCTAACTCGGCGGGTAGCGTCTTGGCGTGCGTCTCGTGAGCCATTCCGTTCGTCCTGAATCCTTACTTTGCGGCCGCTGGGGCCGGTTTGCTTACTGGAATCTTGATTGCCGGATCCGCCGGATTGGCTGGAGCCATCCCCGGCGTTCCCTGGCTTGCATCGTGTGGATACGCCTGGATCGCCGTTGCCGGCAGCGCCCATGGCTCGGCAAAACCCTCCGGCAGGCGGCGCTCGCGCGCAATGTCCTTCAGGTCCTTTACTTGAGCGCCCGCGGGCACATCCTTCTGAGTGGCCGCCTGGCTCAACTGCAATGCTCGAATGTAAGCCGCCACCGCCCACCGGTCCTCCGGAACCAGTTGCGCGGAGTAGTCCGGCATTGCTCCGTAACCGTGCGTCATGACGTAGAAGTAGTGCGAGACCGGCTGCGTCAAACGCACCTGGTCGTGAAAATTGGCGGCCGGCTTATAACCGCGATCGACGATTGCCCCCAGCCCGTTGCCCACTCGCGAGTGGCACGGAGAGCAATAGACGTTGAACCGCTCCTGCCCGCGCTTCAGCACTTCCATCGTTACCGGAAAGGGCATGAGGTTCTGTTCTTCGCGGTAACCGTTCGCGCCCTGCACTACACCGGTGTAGAAGTAGCTGTCCTCGCGCAATTGTCCGCGCGCCACGGTATTCACGACCTGCGGCCTTGCTCCGCGATGGTCGGCAAACATCTCCGAGCCACGCTGCGGAATCAGCTTCGGCTGGTTCTGCATGTCCTGGCGGCAACCGGTGGCGAACAGCGAAGCAGCAAGCGCTGCGACCGCAACGGCACGCTGGGTACTGTCCACTGTCCACTGTCCACTGTTATTGAGGCGGCTAACTTGCATCAGTACTCCACCTCCACCACGGAGAGCGGCGAGAAGCTCGCCAGATAAGCCCTTGTCGCCACTAGGTCGAACTTCGGATCCAGCGCCTCAAGGCACAGGAAGAACTTGTCTGTCGTGGCTCCATCGCGAAAGTTTGGCGCGTTGAACAGCGGATGATAGAGCGTCGGCAATCCGTTGAGCGCCAACATGCCAAACGCCGCCGAAAGCCCCGCAAACAGAATCGTCCACTCGTATGCGGGAACGATAAACGCCGGCCATGAGTAAGTGGGCCGCCCCGCAATGTTCAACGGATAAGCCAGCACCGAGACCCATGTCTCCATCGAGAACATGGCGGTAAGTCCCATGAGGCCGCCCACCAGGGTAACCAGCGGCACCTTGTTGCGGTGGAAACCGATGGCCTCGGCGGCTTCCTCGACCGGGTAGGGCGTGTAGCAATCCATCCGGCGCCAGCCGTCGAGGCGCGCCTGCTGAGCAGCCCTCACCAGGTCGCTCGGCGTATCGAATTCGGCCAACATGCCGTAAGTTCCTTCGCGTGGAGGCATCAGTCACCAGCCTTCGCAGCGGCCTTGGGCGTAATCTTCGGACCGATTTTGGCACCGGGCAGCATCATGCGTATCTCGTTCATTGGAATCATGGGCAGGAACCGCACAAACAGCAGGAAGAGTGCGGTAAACAATCCCAGCGTACCCACATAGATTGCGTAGTCCCACCTGGTTGCGCGGTACGTTCCCCACGATGAGGGCAGAAAGTCGCGCGTAAGACTGGTCACAACAATCACGAAGCGCTCAAACCACATCCCAGTATTTACCACAATCGAGATGAAGAACATGAATGGAATCGAGGTCCGCAGCTTTCTCGACCAAAGCGTCGTCAGTGGAATCGCCAGGTTGCACGTCACTAACACCCAGTAGGACCAGCCCATCAAACCGAACATGCGGTTCCACATCATGAAGGCTTCCCAGTGCGATGCCGAGTACCAAGCCATGAATACTTCCATCCCGTACCCATAGGCCACAATGAATCCGGTGGCCAGCATCACCTTGCCCATGTTATCGATATGCCGCTCGGTTACAAGGCCTTCAAGGTGATAGAACTTCCGCAGCGGAATGGCCAGCGTGAGCACCATGGCAAAGCCCGAATAAATGGCGCCGGCCACAAAGTAAGGCGGGAAAATTGTTGTGTGCCAGCCGGGCAGGATTGCCACCGCGAAGTCGAAGCTGATGACGGTGTGTACCGAGAGCACCAGCGGCGTAGCTAGCCCGGCCAGCAGCAATGATGCCGTCTCGTAGCGCATCCAGTGACGCACCGAACCGCGCCAGCCCAGCGAGAGCAAGCCGTAGAAGTATTGGGCAACCTGCGACTGGGCCCGGTCGCGCATGGTTCCAAAATCTGGAACCATCCCGATGTACCAGAAAACCACCGAGATGGTGGCATAGGTCGATACCGCGAAGACATCCCACAAGAGCGGCGACCGGAACTGCGGCCACACGTTCATGGAGTTGGGATAGGGCAGCAGCCAGTAACCGAGCCACGGACGGCCGATATGAATGAGCGGGAACAGGCCTGCGCAGACCACGGCGAAAATTGTCATGGCCTCGGCAAAGCGGTTGATGGAGTTGCGCCAGCCCTGCTTGAAGAGCAGCAGAATCGCCGAGATGAGCGTGCCGGCGTGACCAATGCCGATCCACCACACAAAGTTGATGATCGCGAAGCCCCAAGCCACGGGCTGCGTAACGGCCCATATTCCGGTGCCCTTCAAGAACAGCCAGGTGACGGCCACCAGCAGCACTGTCGCAAAGGCTCCGCCAACACTGAAGATCGCAAACCAGCCCAGCGGCGTATCCGGAGTGAGCACGATGCGCACGATCTTCTCGGTGACCGACTTGAAAGTCTGCCCCGGCGCAATGACCCGGTATTCCCCGGTTGCGGGGTCTATCCGCCGGTAGAGATCGGGATCCTTCGGTTTCAGGTCACTGGTCGCCATCGTGGCTTCAACCCTTCGCCGGCAGATGTTCCACCGGCGCTTCTTCGAGTTCTGGATTCGGATTCAATACCGCGGCCACATACTTGGTCCGCGGACGCGTATTCAAATCGGCAAGCACCTGGTAGCTGCGCTCATCCGATTGCAACTTTGCCACCTTGCTGCCCTTGTCGTTGATGTTGCCGAAGGTAATTGCCGATGCGGGACATGCCTGCTGGCACGCGGTCTGGATTTCGCCGTCCACAATCGCGCGATTCTCCTTGTCGGCATCTATCTTTGCCGCCGAAATCCGTTGTACGCAGTAACTGCACTTCTCCATGACGCCGCGCGAGCGGACGGAGACATCGGGGTTGCGCAACAGCTTCAGGCTCTCGGTTTCGAAGTCGGAGTAGAGCAGGAAGTTAAAGCGCCGCACCTTGTAGGGGCAGTTGTTGGAGCAGTAACGAGTGCCCACGCAGCGGTTGTAGACCATCATGTTCAGGCCTTCGGGCGTGTGGATGGTTGCGCCCACTGGGCAAACCTGCTCGCAGGGAGCGTTTTCGCAATGCTGGCAGGCCATGGGCTGGAAGTGGGCGCGCGGCGCGGCTAGATCGCCTTCGAAGTAAGTGTCAATACGGAGCCACTGCATGTTGCGCCCGATGCGTACCTGCTGCTTGCCCACAACTGCAATGTTGTTCTCGGCATAACAGCTCACGATGCATGCATTGCAGCCTGTGCAACTGTTCATATCGATCGACATGCCCCAGGCATTGTCCTTGTACTCCCAGTTGGGGAACATGGTCGCGTCGCGGTCGGTCTTCTCGCGCCCCTCGCCTTCGTTCGCAAAGCCGGGATGCGCCTTGTACTCATCGAGCGTGGCGTAGCGGATGATGCCGCGCTCTCCGATGGCCTCATCGGCTTCCAGCGAGTTATTGCCGTTGCCCTGTTCGCCGAAGCGCTTGCCTCGATGATCCTGGTAATGGCTCTTGGTGATTGCGGTGCCCCACTTGCCATCGAGCTTCTTGATGGAGCCAGTGGCGTAGAACGGGGAAGCCGCAGAGCGAATCAAGTACGCATTGAATCCAGCGCCAGATCCCACGCGGCCGGCAAACTCACGACCATAGCCAAGATGCACAGTTACCGAGTTATCCGGATGGCCGGGGGCGACTATTACCGGCGCATTCACTTTGTGGCCGTTGACGGTGATCTCGATAATGTCGTCTTCTTCGAGACTCCAAGTCGAGCCGTCTTTTTCCTTGCGCAGCTCAGTGAGGGTCGCGCCAGACATGATCGCCGCATTGTCCCAGCTAAGATTGGTTACCGGCTTGGGCAACTCCTGCAGCCAGCCCACGTTTGACCAGCGGCCGTCATAGATATTCGGATCGGGACGGAAGATGATCTCCAGCGAGTCCTTGGGCGTTGGAGCGGGAGCTTGGACGCTCATTTTCCCTGCATCTGCGCCGGACTTGGCTGTTTTGTCGAATGCCGTGCCGTCGATCCATCCCTGATGCAGCGCTTTGCGCCAGCCGGTCTCGAAATCGCCCTTGATAACCGACTGCCACGTCTGACGCACTGCTTCATAGGCGCTCAACATCGGCTTATCGAGCAGCGTCTGGAATACATCGTGCGCCGTTTTGCCGCCGTAGAGCGGATCGATCAGCGGCTGCACGATCGATACTGTGCCGTCGTACGCGCGTGCATCGGACCACGACTCAAGATAATGCGCCGAGGGAATATGCCAGTGCGCTATCTGGCCTGTTTCGTCGAGATGCGAGCCCAGGTGCGCAACGATTTTCGCTTTGTCGAACGCGGCGGCAAACTCGAGATCGGCCGCCGCAGAGTAGATCGGATTAGAATTCAGAATCACAAGCCAATCTACTTTGCCCGCATTCAAATCTGAAACGAGTGCCTTAATATCTGCAATCTGATCCGACGGAAGCGGAATGGCCGACTCCGACGAGGTAATCACAGTCTTGCCCACATTGCCCAGAGCGCTGTTGATGGCCAGCGCCAGCGCAGTGACTGACAAATCCTGGCAGAGCCCCGGTATGACAACGCTCTTGCCGCCGCTGGCCTTCAAATCCTTCGCTAGCACGGCCAAGAATTTCTTCTGCTCGTCCGTCCAGCTATACGCCGGAGCCACAACGCCAGCCACGCCAACTGCCGCCGCCAGTTCCGCCGCGAACGAGGGAATCTCGCTTGCCCGCAGACCCAGCCGGTGCTCGGCCTTCAAACCCGTCGTGGTGGGTGTTGACTCGATTGCGTACAGACGGTTCAGATGAGTTGGGTCCTTACGCCGCTTTGCGTACTCGCGGACCAGCTTATGGAATCCGGGGAAGCCGGCGCCCGATAAAAAGTCCGCGTCGAGCGACACAATTACATAAGCGTCGTCGAGCGTGTATTGAACGTTGAGCCCATTCGCTAGTGAAGTGCCTGCGATGGCCGGGTCGTACTGCACCAGCTTGGCCTGGGGGTACGCCTTCTGCACTTCGCTCCACTGCCGCGCCAGCGTTGGCGAAGTGATCGTGGAGCTGAGGAAATAAATCCCCGTCCCGTCTTTGCTCTCAACCAGCTTCGTCCGCAGTTCCTGCGCAAACTCAGCCCACTCGCGGTTCTCGCCGCGATAGGTTACATGCTGCGAGCGATCAGGATCGTATAGGCCTAGCAGCGTTCCCTGCGTGAACGGGTCAGACGAGCCCTGGTTATATGGATGCTCGGGATTGCCGTCCAGCTTGATGGGGCGGAACTGATCGCTCTTCACTAGCAGCGGCACAGCGCCCGTTACAAATGGGTGCGCCGAAGCGAAGTACATGGGCTTGCCCAGGATCAAATCTTCCGGCGCCTTGACGTAGGGATAGATCGGCTCATCCGGCTGCTTGGTGCATCCAGCCAGGCCGGCGAGCGCCAAGGAAGCGCCCATCAGCTTCATGAAGCCGCGACGCGATACCGGATCGACCCATTCCTGCGCCGAGCCGGGAAACTCCTTCACAACGGCCGCCTGAAACTCCGCAGTATCGGCTAACTCGTCCACCGACCGCCAGTAGCGCTTGCCCTTCACGCCCTTTAGTTCTTCGCGGACTTGGGCGAGCGTCATCGAAGCAGATCGTCCCTCAGGGGCTAAAGCCCCCGCTGTTTTGGGATCGCTGGCGGCACGACTAAAGTCGTGCCCTGACACAGAGCTCGCGGCGCCGGTAAAGTCGTGACCCGATACAGAGCGGGTCCTTTCCGTTACCTCGGCACCGGTCGTTTTCGCGCTTCCGTTCATCCCGTTTCCGCCGATCTGGCCGTTCCTGTCTTTGCTCATCGGTGGCAGACCTCGCAGCTAGTCAGCTCTTTCGGAGTGCGAATCTTGTAGTGATCCACCAGAAAATGTCCCAACTCGTCCTGGCTGGTGAACTTTTTGTAAGTCGGCGCGACCGGCAGCGCAGCGGCCGCCACATCTCCCGCAAGCCCACGCGCTGCGCCCGTCGGCATCTGCAATGAAGCTACTTCCGCGCCTGCCCCGCTCGGGTCCTTTGCTGTGCAGTTCACGGCCTGAGCCGTTGGCGTCCCCGCCTTTTCATCCCCGACCGAGCACCACACAGGCCTGTCCTCGGCCGGCTTTTCCCATGCCATGTTGTAAATCTCGCTGGTTGGCCGGATATTTTTTGCCGGATTCCGGTGGCAATCCAGGCACCACTCCATTTGCAGCGTGTTTTGCATGTACATCAGCGGCATCTGGTCCACGCGCCCGTGGCAGCTTGCGCATCCGAGACCCTTGTTCACGTGAATCGAGTGATTGAAATAGACAAAATCGGGCAGATCGTGAACCTTGGTCCACACCAAAGACTGGCCCGTGGCCCAGCTTGTGCGCACCGGCTCCAGCAGTTGCGCATTGGTCCAGATTTGCGCGTGGCAGTTCATGCAGGTCTTGGTAGGCGGGATTCCGGCGTAGCTCGACTTTTCCACAGTCACATGACAGTACTGACACTGAAGCCCGAGTCCCTGCACATGATGCTTGTGGCTGAAGGGCACGGGCTGGTCGGGGCGCTGGCCCTGCCGCGTCACCCAAGGCGAACGCTGCAATCCATCCAGCGCCAGTCCCACCGCGATCACGATCAGCCCCGTCAACACCAGACTCGCGCGAGCCAATGCATTGGAGCTGCGTTCGAATATCTGCGCCATGAATGCTATCCCTGCTTGAATGTTCGTTCTGGACGCGCCGTTGTGTTGGCGATCACATGGGTTGTGTACAAAACCGATTCTTGGGCAAATTTCGGGTGAGAGGTGGAGAACCCCGAAAAATCAATATAGCAGCCAATGGCCGTCTCGCGGGTGAATAATTTCCCAAAACCTCAAAAAAAACTGTTTCGGGACAGATTTGTAATTCACTGAAAAGATTACCGGTTGTGACAATTGTGAATCAAGGGAAAGCACTCTTGGAACCCTGGCGCCGCGCGTACCAGAGATTGGGATACTTAGCCCAAAATAACATGCCTCATTCCTGTTGCGCCAGAAACTCTGAAATCCCGGCCCGCCCACGCAAAATGCCTCTGACGGGCGGTCCAAGGTAGTCAGCTCCGTACTGCAGCGGAACCGCAGCACGGGCAAGAGGTGCAACCGCACCCCGTTTTCGGGCCGGCATAGGCCTCTGCAAAGGATTCGTCGGGCGATGTCGCCGGCCAGCCCAACATCACCAGGAATACATCCAAAACAAAGAGCGCAATGGCAATGTCGTTGAACAGTGTCGCCTGGCGCAAATCCGGCCAAAGCTGATTGGCCGCCCAGAACAGGAAGGCAATCGCCAGCAGGATCGCCTTCACGAGTTCCCAGCGCGCGGGCCGATGCAGGATCTGGTACAAAAGATACGCGATCGCGATTGTGGCCAGCGAAAATGCCGCCAAAAACGCATGACTCCGAGCCGGAAACAGGCCGGGGAAAGCGTCCCAGGCAAAAAGCACTCCGACGTCTGCCAGCGTGACGGCGCCGAGGATCACAGGAACAGCCCTGTGGGTTCGATCAAGACGCATGTGCGTAATCCATTGCTGCCCGCCATTCAACGACAATCCGTAACGACTTCACTGAGTACCTCGGGAAGAACGGCAACCGTCCCACGATGCGAAAATCCTTCGCGTCCGTTCCCTCGCACCAGATGGTAACAATCAAATGCTTTAGAATTCATAAAGGCGTTACAGCCGGTTGTTCTCTGGCACCAAATCATCCCGCATTGCGGATAGCCGTCAGCCGGTACCAGGAATGGGAGCCGAAGGGCGGGTCTTCATTCAGCTTGGTATTTGTAGCCCAGCCTGACAAGCTGGGAAAAGGAAAGACCATGAAATACGCTGGATTGCTGGTGTTGCCAGCCGGATTCTTTCTCTCCATTGCCGCAGTTGTACTTTATACCGCTCCAGGCCCGCGGGCGGCTTTCGTACTTTGCGGCCTTGCCGTGGAAGGCCTTGGGCTCGTTGTCGCGGTGCGCGGCCACATGGAAGCGCGTGGAGAGGACAATTGATGAATCCAGTCCTGACACCTATTGCGCCCGCAACCGCCTTCCCGGCGATTACCGAAGCCGCATTCGCACTCTGTCTCGTTCTCCTGCTGCTTGCGCCGCTGGCCATTGCCGGTGTAGCCCTCATCAACACCGGCCTGGGACGCTCCCGCTCAGCGGCCCAGGCGCTGCTCGGCAACCTGGCCATTGTTGCCGTTGCCGCCATCATGTTTGCCATCATTGGCGCAACTTTCACCGGGCTGGGTGGCGCGGGGCACACCTTTCACCTCGCCGGCAAGCCCTGGAACTGGCTTGGCGAGGGACCGTGGCTGCTTGGCGGCCTGGGCTCCTGGACTGCGCAGGCGCAACTGGCGCTGGTGTTTGAATTCCTGGCAGTAGCTTTAGCGGCCCTGGTTCCCTGGGGTTCTGGCGCCGACCGGCTGCGCCTCACCGCCGGTTGCGGGGTCGCCGCTGTGCTTGCCGCGATTGTCTTTCCGCTGGTGGCGCATTGGGTCTGGGCAGGCGGGTGGCTGGCGCAGCTGGGAGTGAATTTCTCCCTCGGCGCGGGCTTTCTGGACCCCGGAGGCGCGGCTTGTATCCAGGTCCTCGGCGGCTTGAGCGCCCTTGCCGTCGTCTGGATCGCAGGTTCCCGAAAGGGCAAGTTTCCCAAGGAAGGCTTCTCCACCGCACTCCCCGGCCACAATGCCGTTTATATCCTCTTCGGTTGCCTGCTGGCTCTCGTCGGCTGGCTTGCTTTCAACGTAGCCGGCGCAACGCTCTGGCTCCATGCGCCGTTTTCAGCTCTGGCGGGAACCGCGCTCGGCACGCTGCTGGCCGCTGCGGGAGCGCTGGCAGCCACGTTTACCGTCACCCGCATCCGCTTCGGCAAGCCGGACGCAAGCCTTTGCGCCAATGGCTGGCTCGCAGGACTGGTGGCTTCCAACGGCTGCGCGGCCCTGGTGACGCCGATTCAGGCGCTCTTTATCGGCATCATCGCGGGCATTGCCACACCCCTGCTGGTTGAAGTGCTGGAACTCGCCGTCTCCGTTGACGATCCCTCGGGGGCCATCTCTGTCCATGCGACCGGCGGGCTGCTCGGGCTGGTTGCCGCGGGGATCTTCGCGCCCCAGGCTGGTCAGCTTGTCGCGCAACTGGTGGGAATAGCGACCCTGTTGGGCTTCATTCTGCCGTTGGTCTATCTCTTGTTCTGGGTACTCAACCGGTTTATTCCGTTCCGCGTGGACTCGGACGGTGAGCGCATCGGCATGGACCTACACGAGCTGGGTGGCGGCGCTTATCCGGAATTCGTGATTCACCGTGACGAATCGTACCGATAGGCTGGGAGTGCCTGGACCGGCTGCCCCGGCAGAAGGGGAAGTGCGAGATTGAGGCGGCGGCGGGAATGTCTTGAATTTGAAGTCTGCTTGGCGATGATACAATGTATCTACAGGAGGGAACATGCAGGCACAAGTACTGAAATGGGGAAACAGCCTGGCGGTAAGGATTCCCAAGGCCGTTGCAGACGACGCTCATTTTCAGGTAGGCGACCCGCTGGAGATCGCAGTGGGCGTCGATGGGGTTGTGCAGATGCACCGGATAGGGGAAATTCCGACCCTGGCTGAGTTGGTGGCCCAGATCACCCCGGAGAATCGCTACGCAGAGGTTTCAGTCGGGCCTGAGATCGGAAGGGAAGCCGTCGAATGGTGACGCAGTACGTTCCGGACACCGGCGACATCGTATTCATGGACTTCGATCCCCAGGTTGGCCGGGAACAAGCCAAGCGCAGACCCGCCCTGGTGCTGACGGATATCCGCTACAACCGGGCCAGCGGTTTAGCTGTAGTCTGCCCGTTGACTACCAAGGTAAAGCCGTATCCCTTCACGCTGCCGATGGCCGTTGGAGGTGTTGACGGGGCCGTGCTTGTGGATCAATTGAAGAGCATGGACTGGGCCGGCCGCGGCGCAGAATTCCATTCCAAGGCTCCCGCAATCACGATGTCCAAAGTGCGCCAGTACATTGCGGTGCTTCTGCAGATCTCAATCCGATAACTCGAAAAATAATCTATGCCGCGTGTTGAAGGTCTCGGAATCGGGAGCGAGACGCGAGCTGCCCGGCGACTGTTCATGATTCATTTTCAATGTTCTCTGGTCGAGCCTTCCCGTTGCCAGACGGCGGCGTCGAAGGCGTGGACGCTTGCGTAGCCTTCGTCGCGGTAGAGGTCGATTGCCTGCGTATTGGCCTCGGTTACGGTGAGGGAGATTTCGCTGACCCCCTGGCGCATGAATTGGAAGGCTGCCACCGATAGCAACATGCGGGCCAACCCGCGGCGGCGGAAGCGGGGATGGACGCAGACCTGGGTGATGTGGCCGCTGAGCGGACTGACCCGCGAGCCCAGCACCAGGGCCACCAGGTCGCGGCTGCGGCGCTCAGCCACGACGTGCGAAACCTGCGGTGAAAAGGTGCCGCAACCGGCGTAGCGGACAATGTTATGCAGGAAGCGCTGGGAGCCGTGAATGGAACGGTACTGGTCGTTGATCTCGCTGTCGGGATGGTCGCGATAAGCGTCGGAGATGAGGCGGCCGGCGGGGGACAGGTCTTCGTCGCGCCATGGGCGGAGCTCCAATTCGCCAGGCAGTTCGACGCGGGGATGGTTAAAGTGCCCCTGAAGAGGCTGCACCATGAAGAGCCGCCGATAGACCTGGAATCCAGCCTGGCGGAAGAGGCTGGAGTGCGTGCCGGATGGGTGCAGCAGCAGTTGCGATTCGATGCGGTCGAGTTGCGGCGAGTTCAGCAGCGTTTCGAAAAGATGCTTGAGCAGTGTCGCCTCAATCTCGTGGGCGGATGGCGGCGCTTCACGGATTGGGGCAGGGATTTCGCCTGCCGCGAGCGGCTCCGGCGGCGGAGGACCAACGGCGAGAAGCGCGGGGCCGGGAAGAGCAAAGACATCGCCGATGACGGCTTTTGTCTCCTCGTAGACACAGAAAACGTAGCCGGTTACCTGGCCATTCTCGACCGCCGCATAGCCGGGAAGCATGTGGCTGTCAAGATACTGCATGAGCAGCCTGGCGCTGGTGCGATAGTCCCAGTGAAGGCGCTGCTTCCATAACTCTCCTTCGGCCTCGAGCACCTGGCGGAGGACCGGCGCAGCGAAGTGCCGAAGGTCGAGGATCTCGATGGAAGCGGTCAACGCCATGATCTCCCTTTGGATTGGCCAAGGTTGTGTCTTGCTTTATTTCCGAAGAGCAACAGAGGTGCAGGGTCAGACTTCAAGAAAAGGACTTGAAAGGCGGGATTGAGCCTTCTCGTCACTTTGACATGAGTAATGCCGAAGTGCAACTTGAAGATTGGCTTATCATTCTATCGCCTGCCAACAAGATAGACCACCAAGCCTTGCTCAGGCCACGGAAAGAGTTGCTCATAGTGGCGTCCCTCAAGGTACTCATCGAGGGCGGCCGGGGAGTGGAGGTCGATGCCGTTTCGGCCTGAGACCCGAACGACGAGCAGATGCTCCTCGTCGGGCACGCCGGATTGCTCGTAGTTGACGACCTCGCGATTGCGATAGAACGAGAGGCCGTACTCAATGTCGCGGCGGACGCGGAAGACGGCAACCGTCTCGTCGCCGGGAGCAATGGAGTCGAGGCGGTCGGCGAGCGGACGGGCGGAGTAGGCGCGGTCGAGCAGTTGAATCACGCGCTTGGTGGCCGAAACCTGCGGGATGAAGAAAAATGGACCTACTCCATACAGGAAAAGAACCAGGACTGCCAGTACGAAGGTGGTAACCAGGCGGAGCCGGGCTACACCAAAGCCATTCACCACGATGAGAATAAGGAGCGCAGCGCCTGCTGCGGCCAGCGCGGCGGCGGCGATGGCCCGCGCCGGAGGCACCTTCGCGCCGTGGATTACAAACCACGGCAACAGCAGCGCGGCCATGGTCATGATGGCGCAAAGCACCGCATGACCGATGAGGACCCAGCGGTTCAATCCCGGCTGGCGGCGGCGGAAGAGGTAGTCTCCGGTAAGGATGGCGATGGGAGGGATGGAAGGAAGGATGTAGCCGGGCAACTTTGATTGCGAGAAAGAAAAGAAAACGATTGGAATGAGCGCCCACAAGACCAGAAACTCAGGGAACGCATCGCCGGGACGGTTCGGAGCGGGCTTGCACACGCTGGCGCGGCGCAAACGCCACTCGGCCACCGAGGTCTGAATGCCATCGACGAGGGCGCGGACGGCAATTACGGTCCATGGCATCATGGCCAGCACGATGACGATGCCGTAATACCAGAAAGGCTGGACGTGCTGGAAACGGTCGGTGGCAAAGCGCTGAAGGTTGTGTTCGAGAAAAAACTCGCGGAAGAAGGTGGGGTTCTCGTGCTGGACGGCGATGAACCAGGGCAGCACGATGGCGAAGTAAAGAACGACGCCCGGCCACCAGAGGGAGCGGTAGAGGATGGACCATTCTCGCCGCAGAAAAGCAAAGGCGGCGACGATGAGGATAGCCAGGAAAGGCGCGACGGGTCCCTTTGCGAGAGTGGCTACTCCGGTGAAAAAGTAAATGTCGAAGAGCCAGAATTTTGAGTCTGTCTCGTACCATGCGTACCAGCCGAGCAGGCCGATGGCCAGGGGAGCGGCCATTTGCATATCGGTGGAAGCGCCGCGGGCAAAGCCGATAATGCCGGCGGAGGCCACGGTGATGAGCGCGGCATCCAGGTGGCCGCCGGGACGGAAGCGGCGCATGTGCAGGTAAATGAGGCCAGCCATGACAAAGGCGAAGGTGGTGGAAGGCAGGCGGGCGCTCCAGTCGTGGACGCCGAAGTCCTGAAAGAGGAACATGGCGCGCCAGTAGTAGAGCGCCGGCTTCTCAAGCCAGGGATGACCGTAGAGGTAAGGCGTTACACAGGCGGCGAGACGCTCCTTGAGGGTGTGCGCGGAGTCGAAGCGGACCAGCATTTCGTGGGCGATTTGCGCGTAGCGAGGCTCGTCCGCGCCGACCAGGCCGAGGCCGTCACCGCCGAAGAAGGGAGTAAGTCCGTAGGAAAGAAAAAAGACGGTGAAAATGAGAAAGACGGCTGCCTCGCATGTAGTGGCCCAACTGGGCAGCCGTATGCGGCGGCTTTCCGAGGGTTCCGGAGCTGAAGGTTCGAGGGTAGTCTCCACTTTCAGCGTTTCTCCAGTTCCATCGATTCCTTGAGCGAGCGCCGCAAGCTTGTTGTGGCGCGCGAACCGACGATTCCGGGTTTGCTCGGTGCGCTCCGCCGAGCTGGAGCCCACGTTTCGGCATGCTCGGCAAGAGACACGGAAATAGCGCTCAAGTTTCGACAGGGACAAGGCTAACAGATTCGAGGGGAATCTCAAGGGGTTGGGCGGAATGAACCTATTCCACCGGCGTCTCTTGCGCGGCAGGAGCCTTGTGCCGCTTGCGCGAGCGATCCATCAGCTCGACGATACGCGCCTGGAATCGGCCGGAGCGATCGGCGAGAAAGGCCAGGTCCGGCACGTGGCGCACGCCCATCCTCTCCTTCAATTCATAGCGGATGTATCCCTTGGCGGCCTCCAGGCCGGCGATGGTATCCAACTCGGCCTTGACGATGTCGGGGACGGCGCTGTCTACAGCCACGTAGACCCGCGCGGATTTGCCGCCGGGGTTCAGCGACACCTCGCTGACATAGCAGTTGGCGATGCGCGGATCGACGAGCTCGCCCTCGATCATGGTGCCGATTTCAAGCCGCAGCGTCTCCGCCACGCGATCCTGATGATGTTTTCGACCTCTGTGCTCCGGCATGGCTGCCTCCTGGCCCGGTTGACCATTCAGCATAGCAGAGCGGCGTTGGAGCGCTGGGGCGGGTTGGCGAACTTGGAGTGGTGTAGTTTCCGGATTGGCGACAAGAACGAAGCCGCAGGCGCCGCGGTCGCTGCAGCATTGGCTGACGAGTAGTTTTGAGGCCGGGATAGTGTGTGAGTCACAGGAGGTAACACACTGTGACTCAGCTTCGCAAGATGATGCTCGAAGAACTCGAGCGTCGCAATTACTCGCAGGCCACGACGCGGCGCTATCTGCGTTTCGTCGAGCGGTTCGCACAACACTTCGGCAAGTCACCCGACAAGCTCAGCCCCGATCATATCCGCACTTACCAGGCTTACCTGCTCAAGGTGAGGAAGCTGGAACCGGGTTCAGTCGAGAACCATGTGGCCGCGCTGCGGTTTTTCTTCGTACACACTCTACACCGGCATGAGTTCCGTCAGTTCCTGCCCTATCCCAAGACGCGCAGGAAACTCCCCAAGATCTTGAGCCGGGAAGAAGTGGCACGTCTGATCGATGCCAGCAGCAGCCTTTTCGAGCGGACGCTGCTGATGGTTCTCTACGGCACGGGGATGCGCCGCTCCGAGGTCGCCCGGCTGAAGCTAGCCGACATCGACAGCCCGCGTATGGTCCTCCACGTCGTCAACGGCAAGGGCGGCAAGGATCGCGATCTGCCTCTGAGCCCGACGCTGCTGGAGACTCTGCGTGCTCACTGGCGCTGGCTCAAGCCGCAGGTCTACCTGTTCCCCTCGCGCATGCATCGCGACCACGAACAGCCGATTACGGACAAGATCGTGTGGCGGGCCTGCATCGAAGCTGCCAACAGGGCCGGCCTCCGCAAGAGAGTCACGCCGCACCTGGTTCGCCACAGTTGGGCGACGCATCTGCTTGAAGCCGGGACCGACCTGCGCACCATCCAGCTTCTGCTCGGCCATGAGGATCTGGAGGTGACGGCCCGGTATCTGCATCTGTCCGAGCAGCGCCTGCACCAAGTCGCCAACCCAATCGAAGAGCTGAAGCTGGCCAGCGTGGACCAGTGTAGTCGCGCCTATCATCGGCCACGTCGTTGATGAGCAGGCCGGCCATCGAAGTGGCCGACATCGTCCGCGCCAGGGGCAGGCAGTTTCTGGAACGCTTCAAGGCCATTTTCAGCTATCAGGCGCTGAAGGCATTTCGAGCTGTCGAGCGTTGCCGTACTCGGGCTCTGGGCGGACATAAGGACAAGTGTGTCGATTGCCAGTACCAAGCGCCCATCTCCTATAACTCATGCCGATCGCGTTGCTGTCCCAAGTGCCAGGCGCAGGCCCGCCGGCGATGGGTCGAAGCGCAGCAACGCGACTTGCTCAACACCAACTATTTCCATGTCGTCTTCACCGTGCCCCACGAACTGAACCCGCTGGCGCTCACCACTCCCAGCAGATTCTTCGATCTGCTGTTCGAGGCCGGCTCCCAGACTCTGATGGAAGTTGCAGCCGATCCGAAGCGGCTCGGCGCCGAGATCGGATTCCTCGCCATCCTGCACACGTGGAGTTCGAACCTGCTGCCCCATTACCATATCCACTGCGTCGTTCCCGCCGGCGGACTGTCGCCCGATCGTCAGCGCTGGATTCACACCAGCCACCCGCTGTTCCTGCTGCCCATTCCGGTCCTGCGATCCGTGTTCCGCAAAAAGTTCCTCGACGGGCTCCGCAAGCTCTACGCCAAGGGCCTGCTCGACTGCCGAGGCCCCGCAACCGATTTCAGCGATCCTGCATGGTTCGAGGAACTGGCCGACAGGCTGGGCACGAAGAAATGGTTCGTCTATGCCAAGCCGCCCTTCGGCGGACCGGCTCATGTGCTGCGCTATCTCGGCCGCTACACCCACCGCATGGCCATCTCCAACCATCGCCTGACTTCCTTCGACGGCGAGAAGGTCACCTTCCGATGGCGGGATTATGCCCACGGCAACAAGCAGCGCCTCATGACCCTCGACGCTGTCGAGTTCCTGCGCCGCTTCTTCCTGCACGTACTGCCCAAAGGATTCGTGCGCATCCGCCGTTACGGGCTGCTCTCCAACCGCTTCCGCTCTGAGAGCCTGCCGATGGCGCGACGGTTACTGGCGCTGGATGGGCGTGATCCGCTGCCAACAGCCAAGCCCGCCGCCGATAACGCTCCGCTCTGGCACTGCCCCCGATGCGGCGGACCCATGCGCGTAGCGCAAAGACTCACGGCTGCCGAACTAGCTTTGGTCACGGGCTTCGACTCGTCATGATGCCGCGTTCAACACCGGTCCAGAGACTTGCTTCAAGCACGCCTGCGCACACGTGTGTTCAGACCACGCCAGCCGGCCATCTGATCAGACTCTTCCATCCATATACCGTGCTCGACAAGCGTGCAATGACCTATTTGCCGACCTGCTTTCGTCACCATCGATGCCGATTCATCACCGCGGAGCACCGCAACGGCTCCCCGAAGCTTATTCAATCTCCATAGCTCCCAGGCTCATCACCGCGACCGCGACGCCTGCGGCTTCCTTCTTGTCCCCTAATCGAAACCGACTCGACCGAAAGTCGTGCTCATCCCGATGTGTCGTGCCCGAGTCGGTTCCGATGTAGGCTAGCGACAACACGCCCTGGATGATCCGCTTGTTCCTGGAGATCTTTCACTCCTTGACAGCAAGTTATCGATTACAAGCTGACGTTTGGTGTGTTCTCGTTGGCTGATCCGATGCGACACAGCTGATCCAAGGTTTCCCCGAAGAGGTCATACAGCAACTTCAACCGCTCGACGTCCTTGACGATGCCCACAACCTGAAAATAAAGCTCGTCCACTCCTCCAGGGAAGCTGGAGCGGAAGAAACCCTCATCGTCCTTGACGGCAAAGTAGATCTGCGGCTGCTGGTTGATCAACTCCTGGATTCTGGAGATTCCAAGCAGTTCCCGCAGTTTCGAATCCTTGTTACTCTTGAGAATGAAGTCCCGGTCGAAGGCTTCGTCCCCTATCTCAATGTCCTGCATGCCGAACCACTTACCAACGTCGCTGAAGATTCCTTTCCGGTAAACAGTAAAGCGGAAGCCCTCTGTATCCACGAAAGGCGCCCTCATGCGGGTGTAGACAATTGAGGATTTGCCGGTCGAAACCGTATAGGTATCCAGAGTAATCGTCCATGGGCCGTGCGATGCCTGGACCTTGTCTCCCTTCCAGAAACCTCCTTCAACGTACTGCGCACCAATCTCGGCACAAAGTTGTCGCCAGATCTCCTGGGTACTCGGACCGAACAAATTCCGCAAAAAAGTCACGCGATTCTCCTGGGAGCCGGTTCAAGGCAAGCGGTTAAATGGGATGCGGAGTGGTGTTGCGAGCGCCCGTCACGTTGTCTGGCGTGCCGGTGAACGGCTTGCCAGCTGCGAAGGCGCGCTTCTGATAACCGTTGCCGATCTTTCGGATCGCGTCCTGCGCGCCGTCGTTCCAGGTAACGCGCGCCTCGCCGTCGACATAGACCCACTTGCCGTGCTCGTCGCCCAGCGTCCTGTAAGCATTGCCATTATCTTCCAGCGTGATATAGAAGTTGTTTCCGGAGCCATCGCCGACCTCCCATTTGCCCAGGAAATGATTTGGATACAGGCCGGTGCCGGTGGCTACAGCCGCGCCTTCAGCGGGAGGAAATTCGACCCGGTCAATTTCCGACAGAGAGAATGCTTGCCGGTGCCCATCCTTGAAGACGATGACAATGGTGGGGCCGCTCTTGGAGGCTGGAGGCGTCTTGGCAAAGCCGCCTGAAGCCGCGAGACAAAGCAACGTTGCGAAGCCGGCAATGCTGGCAATCTTACGCATGGAGTACTCCTTTGCATTCATAGGCACGAGAGCGATCAGGGGCTGGGCCGCGCCAATGTGTTGTACGCGGCGCGGAACGGAATTGTTCCCCTGAAACTCGGGCCGTGGTCCGTCTGGGGTTGGAAGCCCTCCCAATTCTAACGCTTTGCCAGGGCTGAAACCCAGACCTGGCAGCCGAGCCGCGAAGGAAAAAACCTTCCTGGGGTTGCGGTAGTTGGACGGACTTGCGGTCCAACCATTGCGAAAGGTTGACAAGACGCAGATCCTTCGACTCGCTTCCCTCCTTCAGGATGGCGACAGCGATGGGGCACGGGGCTTCTGTGGCTTATCTGATGCCCGCATCGCGCGCTTGACAATTCCATCGATACATATGATTATTATGCCTATGAATGATATGCCTAAATCTGGAATGCCTTCTGGCGCGCTGACGATGCTGATTCTGCGGGTGCTGCAATCCGGTTCGTTGCACGGCTATGCGATTGCGCAGCGTATCCATGTGCTTTCAAGCGAGGTGCTCGGCGTGGAAGAAGGCTTGCTGTATCCCACGCTGCAAAAAATGCTGGTAAAGGGCTGGGTGACGGCGGAGTGGGGCATCTCGGAGACCAATCGCAAGGTGCGCTTTTATCGTTTGACACCGGACGGGCGCAAGCACCTTAAGGCCGAGCTCAATGAGTACGACCGCGTTACGCAGGCTATCCAGGACATACTGCGCACGGCTTAACGTTTCCCGAACACCGTTTCATCACGCACTCTGCGAAGGGAATCTTCATGAACGAACTATTTCGCCGCATCCGTTACCTGCTCAACCGCCGCCGCATCGATGCGGAGCTCGAAAGCGACATGGAGTTCCACCGGGAGATGGCAGCGCGCGCCGGCCGCAGCAACTTCGGCAACACGCTGCGCATGCGCGAGCAGAGCCGTGAAGCCTGGGGATGGACGTGGCTCGATCGCCTGATTCAGGACCTCAATTTTACAGGGCGGACGCTTGTCCGTTGGCCTGGATTCACCGTCACGGCGGTGCTGGTGCTGGCTATCGGCATCGGCGTCAACGTGGCCGCATTCAGTCTGTTCAACATGGTCGCCCTTGAGCCTCTTCCGGTGCGCGACCCAGGGTCGCTGGTTCGGCTGGAGCGGCGGTCGCCGCAGGACTATACGAGCGAGATGCCGTATTCGTCGGCGGAGTTTTACGGGCAGCATGCGAAATCGCTGGAGGCGATGATCGGGGTGCTGGGGGTTCCACCGATGCAGATGAACGACGATGTGCAGGGAACGAGTGCTTCGTTTGCGACGGCGAATTACTTTTCGGAACTGGGGACGCCGGCAGCGGCGGGCAGGCTGTTTGAACCGTCGAGGGAGAGCGAATCGACGGCTCCGCCGGTCGTAGTGCTGAGTTATACGCTGTGGCAGCATCGGTTCAACGGCGACCCTGGGGTAGTGGGTCGCACGGTGCGGCTGAACCGGAAACCTGCGACGGTGATCGGCGTGACGGCGTATGAATTTGCGAGCCTGGGCGGGCAGACTCCCGATGTGTGGATTCCGATAGCACAGCAACCATATTTCGTGACCGGAAGCACGGTGCTTACCAACCCGGAAGCGAACGCGGTGCGGATGTGGGGACGGCTGGCCTCAGGAGTGACGGCGAAGATGGCCGCGGAGGAGTTGAAGTCGCTCACAAACGAGCTGCGTCGACGGCATCCGAAGGACATTTGGGATGATGAGTTCATCGACATTCATCCCGGCGGACATCTGCAGGTTATGCAACCGGAGATGTACCAGGTGGCGGCACTGGTGGCCGTGCTGACGCTGTTGATTCTTGCGGTCGCGTGCGCAAACCTGGGTGGCCTGCTGCTAGCGCGGGCTGTTTCGCGAGAACGCGAGATTGGGATTCGCATGGTGATCGGAGCGACGCGGGCGCGAATCTTCAGGCAATTGGCGACTGAGAGCGTAGTCCTGGCAATGCTGGGCGCGACAGCAGGACTGGCGCTGAGTTCACTGGGAGTGCGGGTGGCGCTGACGCAGTTCCACGCGCCGGGATGGCTGAGCGCGCGGCCGGACTGGCGAGTGATGCTGTTTACGTTCGGGGTGGCGATTGCGGCGGCGGTGTTTTTCGGGTTAATGCCGGCGTTGCAGATTGCAAGGCAGAAGCAGCATAAGACGATAGTTCGCCAGGTATTGATTGCGGCGCAGGTGGCAGGAAGTTGCCTGTTGTTGATTGTGGCCGGGCTGCTGGTGCGGGCTACGCTGCATGTGCTCTATACGGATCCGGGCTATGCGTGTGAGCAGTTGCTGAGCGTGGACGCTCAACTGGGGCACCATAACTACTCGCCGGAGCAAGCCAGAGCGTATCTGGATGCGATGCGGGAGCGAATCGGGGCGCTGCCGGGGGTGAAGTCGGTTTCACTGGTGAAACTGCCGCCGCTGGGACATGCGATTTCAAGGATGGATGAGGAGATCAACGGGCACCAGGTGCCGGTGTACCCCAACTGGGTCACGCCGGAGTTTTTCCGGACGATGGGAATTCCGATACGCCTGGGGCGAACGTTCTATGCGGGCGAGAAGAGCGCGGTAATTGTGAGCGAATCGATGGCGCGAAGGGAGTGGCCGGGACAGAATCCAGTTGGGCAGCTACTACCGAACGGCGACGCGAAGGATACCGTGGTGGGCGTGTCGGGCGACGCGCATGCGAACGCGGCAAACGATGACGACGCAGTGGAGCAGTACTGGCCGGCGCAGCAGGCGGACATGCCGGACATGGCGCTCATGGTGCGAACGGCTGGAAAGCCGGACAGTCTGCCGCCCATGATCAAGGGGATCAGCGAAAGCCTGGATGTGAAGCTGTTTCCGGAGATCAGTCAGATGAAGGTGCTGTACCAAGACAAAGTTCTGGATCTGATTGAGAACATCGCAAAGGCCATAACACTGACCGGACTCGTGGCGGTCGTGGTGGCTGCGGTGGGCGTCATCGGGCTGGTCTCGTTCTCGGTGTCGCAGCGGATGAAGGAGACCGCGATCCGGCTGGCGCTGGGAGCCGGAAAAGTGCAGCTGCTGAGGGCGTTGTTGATGCAGTTTGTGTGGCCGGTTGCGATCGGTATGGTCGTCGGCACGGGATGCGCGCTGGCTGGGTCACGCGTGTTGAGAAAGGTACTGTTTGGAGTGAGCAATCTGGACTTTTACGGGTATGCGGGGGCCCTGGGGGTGCTGTCGGCAATTTTGATGCTCGCGGCGGTGCTGCCGGCGCGACGGGCTTTGCGACTTGACTTGGCCAGAACGCTGCATAACGAGTAGCGCGAGCTCAGCTTTCGATGTAGTCCCAGAAGGAGTCGGCAAGCTCTGCGCCTAGTTCGTTGGTCATGCGGCGCGCAGCGCGCTCCACTTCCTCGATGAGGCCGTGCAGGTATTGCCGCGAGTGAGAGATGGCCACCACGCCAATGGTGGCGGACTGCCAAGTGACCGCCTCATCCATCTCGGCCACGGAGATATTGAAGCTCTGCTTCAACTGGTCTTTGAGGGAGCGGACGACTTGACGCCGGTCTTTGAGCGACTGGGCGTGCTCAATGCGGAGTTCGAGGGTGAGCTGAGCTACGGGCATGGCGGCGTGGGTGTTGTCACCGTAAGTGTAAGCCGGAATGCCTTGGACGGGCGCGACTTTTTCTAGTCGACCCGAAACAACGCGTGCGATTTCTACGTCGGCTCGCCTGCGTCCCGCCTTATCAGGCGGTCATAAACCCAGAGCAGCGCGGCCGTAGCCACTCCCACACCGGATACTGCCCACCAGATGAGTTGCGGCTGATGCAGCACTTCCCCGAAGCGATGAATCAGGAATCCGCCAAACCATCCACCCACGAGCGACCCAATCCCGATGGGCAGGAAAGCAAATCCCATATAGGTCCCCTGCTGGCCTGAGGGCGCGAGGCGCGAGATGTACTCGTAGTAGCGCGGCTGCTGCGTGATCTCGCCAATCGCCACCACGATCAGCGTGACCACTGCCATGGTCACGCTGGGATGCAGAATCAGCAGAATCCAGGCCAGGCCCGAGATGAGTGTGCCCAGCGTGATGCCGCGAAACGCCGGCATTTTCTCCGTGAGAATACTCACCACCATCTGCAGCGCGATTACCGTTAGTGCGTCCCAACTGAGCAGTGCTTCGGTATTGCTGTTTGCATTCACATAGTCATGGATATAGAGGGGAAGAATGATGAATTCCTGCCAGAAGGCAATGTAATAGCCCGAGAAGATGATCAGAAACAGCATGAAGCGCCAGTTCGTCGCAACGGTTAGAAAGTTCCTGGCAACCTGGCCGAGGCTTTCGGTCTGCGTATCGCCGGAGCGGCGGGGCTCCTTGAACAGGAGCAAAACGAGGAAGAACATGGCAAAGACGCCCAATGCTGCCATGCCGAAGACTTTCTCAACGCTGAGATGCTTGTGCACCCATCCGGCGAGAAATGGTCCCAGGGCCCCACCAATGTTTACCAGGGTGTAGTAGATGGAATAGCCAATAGAGCGCACGTTCTCTTTGGAAGCACGGGCGGTGGTCCCGACTACGCAGGGCTTTACGAGCGCGATGCCGAGGGCCGGAAGCATCAGGATCAGGGTCACCAGCACAACCAGAGGCATGGCATTGCGAACCGGAGCGAGCCACGGCGAACCGATGGAGCCAAGCAGGAAGTAGGAGATGGTCAGAATCAGGTAGGCCAGCGACAGCGCCCGGCGAAAGCCCATCCGGTCCGCAAGCGCTCCGCCGAACGCCGCAAGAAACCACACCAGGCCGCCAAACAATCCCGCCAGACTGCTGGCCCGCTCGACGCCGAAGTTCAGGCTCTCATGCAGATATCGGGGCAGCGAGGCAAACGCCGCGTAATACGAAAGCCGCTCGAAGAGCTCGCTGACGTTGGCAACCCAGAACGGCCGCTCAAAGCCGGTGCGAATTTCGTGGAATCGTTCGGAGAATGTCAACTTGGCTCCTTAGCTTTTGTGGCGCGGGCATCAAACATGTGTTCCATCGCAAAGACTGCCCGGACAACAACATAAAGCTGAGACATGTGCGGGTTTTCCTCGGGGAACAATCTGAGTTCCCACGAGTGTACCGGATCGGGATTCGCCACGGGTAGTCCGCATTTTTCGCACGGCCGCGGCCTCGTCACATTGACCCTCCCCGGCGGGTGTTGCTACACTGGTAATGCGGGGTGGAGCAGCCCGGTAGCTCGTTGGGCTCATAACCCAAAGGTCGCTGGTTCAAATCCAGCCCCCGCAACCATTTAGCCGATTGGCCAACCCCAGATAACCCCAAATAACAGCGGTCGCCAAAATCGCCGGGGTTTCTGGTGCGGTTGCAAGGTTCTTCCCTTCATGGCTATGCGCTCCTCAGTGCCATCCTGACCACCTTGCTGTTGGCCTCACGCTTGGCCGTCATCAAGGCGTTTCCGTACACGTTCATCGTGGTCGAGATCTGGGCGTGCCGCATCAGTTTCTGCTGCACTCCCATCGGCGCCCCGGTGTCGTCCAGCCAGGAACGGTAGGTATGGCGGAAGGTATGCCAGCCGGTACCGTCGTACTTCCCCGCTGCTTCCCGGCGTCCTTCATGGATGGGCAGGCGTTTGCCATTCGGCGTTAGACTATCCTGCTCACACCAGATGCCGACACCCGCCCCGCAG
>Ga0302156_10000650_pt1 | contig 32363 bp, 29 predicted proteins | sample I_Bog_N3_2_FD_193503 | JGI IMG/M metagenome (GOLD analysis project Ga0302156, IMG submission 193503) | Peat permafrost microbial communities from Stordalen Mire near Abisko, Sweden - I_Bog_N3_2 | ecosystem: Environmental > Terrestrial > Soil > Wetlands > Peat | place: Sweden: Abisko, Stordalen... | reverse complement strand
CCAACGCAGTGTCTATGAACAGGTACTGGAACGCGTCGGCCAGGCATTTGGCAAATTGCGCGTTGGTTCGGCGGCGATGGATCTGGATTGCGGGCCATTAATTCGTAAAAGCCAGCAACAACGCGTCGCCGGTTTCTTGCAGGAGGCGGCCGATAGCCATATTCCGTTAGCTGCGCAGGGGCGCATCGCCGACGGCGTGCCGCCGGGCGGTTTTTATCAGGCCCCGGTATTGTTGCGCGATGTGCCGCCGCAGCATCGCCTGGCGCAGGAAGAAGTCTTCGGTCCGGTACTGGCAGCCATGCCCTTCGACGATGATGAGCATGCCATTGCGCTGGCCAATGGCACCGCTTTTGGTCTCGTTGCCAGCGTCTGGACCCGCGACGGCGCGCGTCAGATGCGGCTAGCTCGGGCCATTCGCAGCGGCCAGGTATTCATCAACAATTACGGTGCTGGCGGCGGCGTCGAACTGCCCTTCGGTGGCGTCAAGGCAAGCGGCCACGGTCGTGAAAAGGGTTTTGAAGCGTTATACGGATTTACGGTCTTGAAGACCATCGCCATCAAGCACGATTAAGCACGATTAAGCCAACTATTAAATCAACTAATTACATGGAGAAGACATGCGACTGCAAGACAAAGTAGCCATTGTGACCGGCGCCGGTTCGGGATTCGGCGAAGCCATTGCTAAGACCTATGCACGTGAAGGCGCGCGCGTGCTGGTGGCGGACATCAGCGAAGTCGGCGGTCGTCGGGTGACCGAGCAGATTGTTGGCGCGGGAGGTCATGCCAGCTTCGTGCGTGCCGACGTTTCCCAAAGTGCGGACATGGCGGCACTCTTGAGCCACGCGCTGACGCTGTTCGGGGGCGTGCATATTGTGGTCAACAATGCCGGTACCACACACCGTAACCGGCCGATGCTGGAAGTCGATGAAGCTGAGTTCGACCGACTCTTCGCCATCAACGTCAAGAGCATTTTCCTCAGTGCCAAAACCTTTGTGCCACATTTCCGCCAAAACGGCGGCGGCGTGTTCATCAACATTGCCTCGACCGCCGGTATTCGTCCGCGCCCTGGACTGACCTGGTACAACGGCAGCAAGGGCGCTGTCATTACCCTGAGCAAGTCGATGGCAGCAGAACTGGGTCCCGACAATATTCGCGTCAATTGCGTCAATCCGGTCATCTCCGCAACCGGCCTCCTGACTGAATTCATGGGTGTACCCGACACACCAGAAAACCGCAAGAAATTCACCGCAACGATTCCGCTTGGCCGTTTTTCGACGCCAGACGATATCGCCAATGCCTGCCTCTATTTGGGATCGGATGAGGCCACTTTCATCACTGGGGCCTGCCTGGAAGTCGATGGCGGACGCTGCGTCTAAGCTTGTAACAGAAACCAATTCCTCTCCCGACGGCACAGCTGACGCAGCGCCGAGAGAGGCCAGTCAGTAGTTTGTCAGCATCTGGTTTTTTTGCATTCAAAGGCTGGGGTTTATGCCTATAATTACCCTGCGATAAAAGGCTGTCAGTACTTCAACCCCATTTTTATAACAAGAAGACTGACTCGATAATTAAATACAAATACGTATGGAGTGAGACATATGTCGTATACAAGCACTACGAGCGCCGCAAGTTCACCTGAGCAAAAGCTATCGTTTGAAGAAGCCACTTTCAGCAAGGTCACCTGGCGCTTGCTGCCGCTACTGTTCCTCTGCTACGTCGCCTCTTACCTGGATCGCGTCAACGTCGGTTTCGCCAAGTTGCAGATGTTGCAAGACCTGCATTTCAGTGAAACGGTATATGGCCTTGGCGCCGGCATTTTCTTTATTGGTTATTTCCTGTTTGAAGTGCCTAGCAACATCATCTTGCACAAGGTCGGTGCACGTATGTGGATTGCCCGCATCATGATCACCTGGGGCATCATTTCAGGCGCTATGGTGTTTGTCACTACGCCGCAAATGTTTTATGTCATGCGCTTTCTGCTAGGGCTGGCCGAGGCTGGGTTTTTCCCTGGCGTAATCCTGTATCTGACCTATTGGTTTCCGTCCCATCGCCGCGGCAAGATCACGGCATTGTTCATGACCGGCATCGCCATCTCCGGCGTCATCGGCGGTCCTTTGTCGGGTTGGATCATGCATTCCTTGCCTGGCTTTTACGGCTATACCGGATGGCAATGGATGTTCATCCTGGAAGCTGTTCCCTCGCTGGTGCTGGGTGTACTGGTAGTGATCTTCCTGACCGACCGCATCCGTGATGCAAAATGGCTCAACGAAGATGAAAAGTGCCTGTTGGAGTCGCAAATTGAACAGGAACAAGTCGACAAGGAAGACCTGTCTCTGCGCAAGGTGTTTGCCGACGGCAGGGTATGGCTGAGCGCGTTGATTTATTTTTGCTTCGTCATGGGTCTATATGGCGTGAGCTTTTGGCTGCCGACCATCATCAAGGCCACGGGTGTCTCCGATCCGCTCGATATCGGTCTGCTCACAGCCATTCCCTATGTCTTCGCCGCCATATCGATGATCATGATTGGTCGCAGCGCTGATGCACAACGCGAGCGTCGCTGGCACGTTGCGATTCCAGCTTTCCTGGGCTGCGCCGGCTTGCTCTTTAGCACTGCCTATGACCACAACACCTTGCTGGCGATGGCCTCGCTGACGCTGGCATCGGTTGGTATTCTGACCACGTTGCCACTGTTCTGGAGCCTGCCGACAGCCTTCTTGACTGGCGCAGCAGCCGCTGCGGGTATTGCGCTGATCAATTCGCTGGGCAATCTGGCTGGTTTCGTCAGTCCGTATCTGGTGGGTTGGCTCAAGGATGCCACCCAGAGCACCAACGCCGGCATGTATGTATTAGCGGCTTCGCTACTGATGGGTGGCTTGCTGACGCTGGCAATGCCGGCCAGAATGGTCAACAAGTAAGCTAACAAGACTATTCCCGAGCGGCAGCTCTGCGCTCGGGTGGCTGCAGCGACGAGTCCACTTCTCTGTCAGAATGGTGTTTTATCGTTGCTCAGCCGGTTTCATGAACGCTCCCGAACTCTCCTTGCTTTTCCCCCTTCCATTCGGCAATGCCTTTGCGCAGCTGCCGCCATCGTTCTATACACATCTACAACCGACGCCGCTGCGTCAGCCTTACCTGGTAGGCATCAGCGCCGACGCTGCTGCACTGCTCAACATCGACCCCGTTTGCGCCAGCGACAGCGCCTTCATCGAACTATTTACCGGCAACACCATTGCAGCGCATTCCAAGCCGCTGGCGGCGGTTTATTCCGGCCATCAATTCGGTAGCTGGGCGGGGCAGCTTGGCGATGGCCGCGCCATCTTGCTGGGCGATCTGCCGGCGGCTGACGGTAGCCGCATGGAAGTGCAACTCAAAGGCGCCGGTCAGACACCCTATTCACGCATGGGTGACGGCAGAGCCGTATTACGTTCTTCGATTCGTGAATTTCTGTGCTCGGAAGCCATGGCCGGTCTGGGCATTGCCACCACGCGCGCGCTCTGCGTCACCGGCTCGGATCAGCAGGTGCAGCGCGAAACCATGGAAAGCACTGCCGTGGTCACACGGTTGGCACCCAGCTTCATCCGCTTCGGCTCGTTCGAGCATTGGTACTACAACCAGCGCCACGACGAATTGAAACTGCTGGCCGATACGGTCATCACAGACTTTTATCCGGAACTGCAGGCACAAGCAAATCCATACGCTGCACTGCTGGCCGAAGTCACGCGCCGCACCGCGCATCTGATGGCGCAATGGCAGGCAGTCGGCTTCATGCACGGTGTCATGAACACCGACAACATGTCGATCCTGGGATTGACGCTCGACTATGGCCCCTTCGGCTTCATGGAAGCCTTCGACGCCCGTCACATCTGTAATCATACCGACCAGCAAGGCCGTTATTCCTATCAGATGCAACCGCGCATCGGCCAGTGGAATTGCTTTGCACTGGGTCAGGCGCTGCTGCCGCTGATCGGCAGTGTGGAACAGACCGAAGCTGCGTTGGCCGGTTACGAAGCCGATTTTGCGGCACACCATGATGACTTGCTACATGCCAAACTAGGATTGCGTACACGCCAGCCTGAGGATGAGCAACTGTTTGAGGCCATGTTTGCCATCTTGCAAGCCGGTCATGTCGATTTCACCTTGTTCTTCCGACGTCTGGGCAATCTGCACACGGCTGATGCCACCGCTGATGAACCATTGCGCGATCTGTTCATCGAACGCTCGACATTTGATGCCTGGGCCGGACAATATCGTGCACGCCTGCGCGCCGAAGGCAGCGACGATGCCGCACGCAAGCTTGCAATGGACACCACCAACCCCAAATACGTGCTGCGCAATTACCTGGCGCAAGTGGCGATAGACAAAGCAAAAAACAAGGATTTTTCGGAACTGGCCACCTTGCTGCAGATTCTGCGCCATCCCTTTGACGAGCAGCCCGAACATGAAGACTATGCCGAGTTGCCACCGGACTGGGCCAGTCATTTGGAAGTGAGCTGCTCATCGTAAGCGGCGTCAGGCAATTTTTCATCAACCATCAGGGAGCCGTAACATGAAGCCAAAAGTCGAGAAAACCGATGCGCAATGGCGTGCCCAACTGGATTCCATGGAATACCAGGTCACCCGTCACGCAGCCACCGAGCGCGCTTTCAGCGGCAAATACTGGGATCATCACGAAGCCGGCATCTATACCTGCGTCTGCTGCGACACACCGTTGTTTGCCTCGGATGCCAAATTTGACTCCGGCTGCGGCTGGCCAAGCTATTTCAAGGCGCTCAATCCGGATAACGTGCGCGAGATAAGCGACAAAAGTTATGGCATGATTCGTACCGAAATCATCTGCAACGTCTGCGACGCGCATCTGGGCCACGTATTTCCCGACGGCCCGCCGCCGACCGGCTTGCGTTATTGCATCAATTCGGCATCATTGCGATTTGATCCATCAACCTGATTGCTCGCGCAATCATTTATTGAAAAGACTGAACCAATGAAGTTTTTGTTTGACCTGTTTCCTGTGATTCTTTTCTTTGGCGTCTTCAAATGGGCCGAAGGTCACGCCGATGCTGCCCAGGGCTTGGTGGCACACTACTTGTCGGGCCTCATGTCCGGCGGTGCAGTCTCGACCACACTGGCACCGATCCTGCTGTCGACGGCAGTGGCAATCGTCGCGTCCCTGGCACAGATTACCTACCTGCTGGCGCGGCGCAGGAAAGTCGATGCCATGCTGTGGATATCACTAACCATTATTGTCGTCTTCGGCGGCGCCACCATTTATTTCCGTGACGATACCTTTATCAAATGGAAGCCAACCATTCTGTACTGGGCCTTCGCAGTAAGCTTGCTAGTCAGTCAGGTATTCATCAAGAAAAATCTGATCCGCGCGATGATGGAAAAGCAAGTCGTCCTGCCAGAGCCGATCTGGGGCAAGCTGAATCTGGCCTGGATCATCTTTTTCACGCTCATGGGTTTGTTGAACCTGTATGTGGCATTCAACTTCGCCATCGATATCTGGGTCAACTTCAAACTGTTTGGCACCATGGGGCTGATGTTTGCATTCATCTTCGTGCAAAGCTTGTTCCTGTCGAAATACATGAAAGATGCCGAATGACGGAAACCGCTGATCTGCGCGTGCAAACCATACGATCACGCCTGCTTGCCAGTTTCACGCCAAGCGCATGCGAGGTTGCCGATGAGTCCGCCCTGCATGCCGGTCATGCAGGCGCAGCCTCGGGTGGCGGGCATTATCGGATAACTCTGGTTTCGGATGTATTTGAAGGCAAAAATCGCTTGAGTCGCCATCGGCTGGTGTATGATTGCATGGCTGATATGATGCACACGGATATACACGCACTGGCCATCATCGCGATTGCGCCTTCGGAAATAGCGAACTGACAAGAAACGACACCCCCTCTTCTTTATATTTCTTCTTAAATTCCTATTTGTATTTCTCAACTCGTCTTTCTCAACCATTTTTCAAGCGCTTTTCAACCATTTTTCACGCCCTATTCATTCCCATTTATTAGGATTCAATAATGACTTTTAAACCTGCTCGTTTGCTGGTGTTGTTGTTTGCAACCGCCGCTTTGCCTGTGATGGCGCAAAACATTGCCGTAGTCAATGGCAAGGCGATCCCTTCGGCGCGTGCCGACATCATGATCAAGCAAATGGCAACGCAAGGTCAGGCTGACAGCCCGCAATTGCGTAGCGCCGTCAAGGAAGAGCTGATCAATCGCGAAATTTTGATGCAAGAAGCCGACAAGCAAGGCCTGGGCAACAACGCCGAAGTCAAGAACCAACTTGAACTGGCGCGCCAGTCCATCGTCATCCGCGCCCTCATCAGTGACTACCTGAAGAAGCATCCTATTTCGGACGCCGACATCAAGGCTGAATACGACAAATTCCGCGCACAAGCCGGCGACAAGGAATACCACGCACGTCACATCCTGGTGGACAAGGAAGAAGATGCCAAGGCCATCATCGCCAAGCTCAAGGCAGGCACCAAGTTTGAAGAGCTGGCCAAGCAGTCCAAGGACACCGGTTCGGCTGCCAACGGTGGCGATCTCGACTGGGCCAATCCAGCTTCGTTCGTCAAGCCTTTTGCCGATGCATTGGTCGCACTCAAGAAAGGTGAGATCACTGAAACTCCGGTCAAGACCCAATTCGGTTATCACGTGATCGAACTGGAAGATACTCGCCCAGCCAAGGTTCCGACACTGGACGAAGTCAAGCCGCAAATCGCCGAAGCCTTGCAACAAAAGAAACTGCAAGCGTTCCAGGAAGAACTGCGCAAGAAAGCCAAGATTCAGTAAACGCAATCTGCTGTACGACAAGACGCGGATCACAGTCTTGTGTAAAAAACGCTCCCATCGGAAACGGTGCGGAGCGTTTTTTATGCGTAAGTGAACCAGCCACGACCGTATTCGTCACATTTTCTGGCACCGCCGTAGGCCGATGCTGGCGTCACCCGGAAAAATGCTGCAGAAAAACGGTTCCGACGTAAAAAAGCGCAGACCTGAAATCTGCGCTTTTTTTGGCGCTGCCGCCAGTACCGCCCATAAGCAGGTGATCGATTACCCGACCCACTTACGTGCATTGCGGAACATGCGCATCCACGGTGAATCTTCGCCCCAGCTGTCCGGATGCCAGGATTGCGTAACGCTACGGAAGACCCGCTCGGCATGTGGCATGAGGACATTGAAACGGCCGTCCGGCGTCGTCACCGAGGTGATACCTTGCGGCGAACCGTTAGGATTGTAAGGATAGGCTTCCGTGACGCCACCTTTGTTGTCGACAAAACGCATACCTACCAGCGCCTTGCTGATATCACCGGTTTGCGAGAAGTCAGCAAAGCCTTCACCGTGCGCCACAGCAATCGCCGTTTGTGTGCCGGCCATACCTTCCAGGAAGATCGAAGGCGACTCCTGCACTTCCACCATGGCGAAACGCGCTTCGAACTGTTCCGACTTGTTACGGGTGAACTTGGGCCAGGCTTCAGCGCCCGGAATGATGGACTTGAGGTTACTCATCATCTGGCAGCCGTTGCAGATACCCAGCGAGAAGGTATCGCTACGCTGGAAGAACTGCGCAAACTGCTCGGCCAGTTTGGCATTGAACAGAATCGTCTTGGCCCAGCCTTCGCCAGCGCCCAGCACGTCACCGTAAGAGAAGCCACCGACAGCAATCAGACCGGTAAAATCCGTCAATGCGGCGCGACCGGCGATCAGGTCGCTCATGTGTACATCGACAGACTCAAAACCGGACTTGTGCATCACGTACGCGGTTTCCACGTGTGAATTGACGCCCTGCTCACGCAAAATCGCTACCCGCGGCCGTGCACCGGTATGGATGAACGGCGCAGCAATATCTTCCTGCGGATCAAACGTCAGCTTAGGCGTGATGCCGGGATCGCTCAGGTCCAGCAGACGATCGTATTCGGCATCGGCACAGGCGGGATTGTCGCGCAAGCGGGCGATGCGCCAGCTGGTTTCGCTCCACAAGCGATGCAGCTCACTGCGCGGCTGGCTGTAGATGTTCTTGGCATCACGCATGAATTCGATCACGTCGCGATTATTGGGTTTGCCGATGATGTGGCTGCAGGCACCCAGATTGTAAGTGCGTAGCACATTCATGACGTCCGACTTTTGCTCGGCGCGCACTTGAATGACGGCACCCAGCTCTTCACTGAACAAGGCACGCAGGGTCAGTTCATTGCGACGCTCAGCCACTTGCCCGGCCCAGTTCTTGGAGTCACCCCAGTCAGCGGCATGTTCGCCTTCCATGGCAAGAATGTCGAGATTGATCGACAAACCGCTGCGCCCGGCAAACGCCATTTCCACCAGTGTCGCAAACAGGCCACCGTCGGATCGATCGTGATAGGCCAGCAGTTGACCTTGCTGATTCAATTGCTGAATCGCAGCAAAGAAGCCTTTGAGGTCTTCGGCGCTATCGACATCCGGCACTTCATTGCCAATCTGCTGCATGACCTGGGTCAGCGCTGATGCGCCCATACGGTTCTTGCCACGACCCAAATCAATGACGATCAATACGGTGTCGCCGAGATCCTTGCGGATTTGCGGCGTGAGCGTACGACGCACGTCCTGTACCGGCGCAAACGAAGACACAATCAGCGACACCGGTGATGTCACAGCCTTGGCCGCATTATCGTCTTTCCAGGTGGTCCGCATCGACAAGGAGTCCTTGCCGACAGGAATGGACACGCCCAGTGCAGGACACAACTCCATGCCGATGGCCTTGACCGTATCAAATAACGCTGCGTCCTGCCCCGGCTGGCCGCAAGCTGCCATCCAGTTGGCGGACAGCTTTATATCTGAAATATTGCCGATGGCAGCAGCAGCGATATTGGTAATCGCTTCACCGACGGCCATGCGTCCCGAAGCGGCCGCGTTAATCACCGCCAACGGTGTGCGCTCGCCCATTGCCATGGCTTCACCAAGATAGCCTTCCAGGCTCATAGCAGTGACTGCACAATCAGCCACGGGTACCTGCCACGGTCCGACCATCTGATCGCGCACCGTCATGGCGCCGACGCTGCGGTCGCCAATGGTGATCAGGAAAGATTTGTCGGCCACAGTCGGCAGGCGCAAGACGCGCTGCGCAACCTCAACCAGATCCAGACCGGTCAGGTCAACCGGTGGCAAAGGATTGGCCACGTGCTGAACATCGCGATGCATCTTGGGTGGCTTGCCCAGCAACACATCCATGGGCATATCGACCGGATTATTACCTTGTTCCGGATCGACCAGTTTCAACTGCCGCTCTTCAGTGGCCGTACCGACCACCGCGAACAGGCAGCGTTCGCGCTCGCACAAATATTGAAACAGCGCCAGTTGCTCCGGCGCGATTGCCAACACATAGCGCTCTTGCGACTCATTACTCCAGATTTCCTTGGGCGCCAGACCGCTCTCTTCCAGCGGAATCTTGCGCAGATCAAAAATCGCACCGCGTTTGGCGTCGTTAGTGATTTCCGGGAAAGCGTTCGACAGACCGCCGGCACCGACATCGTGAATCGACAGGATGGGATTGTCGTCGCCCATGGTCCAGCAGGCGTTGATGACTTCCTGCGCGCGTCGTTCCATTTCCGGATTGCCGCGCTGCACCGAGTCGAAATCGAGATCGGCGGTATTGGCGCCGGTCGCCATCGAGGACGCCGCGCTGCCGCCCATGCCGATGCGCATGCCGGGGCCGCCCAGTTGAATCAACAGACTGCCGACCGGCAAATCATTTTTCTTGGTGTGCTTGGCGGAGATGCTACCGATACCGCCGGCAATCATGATGGGCTTGTGATAGCCCTGCACATTGCCGCTCACGTTTTGTTCGTAGGTACGGAAGTAGCCACCCAGGTTAGGACGACCGAATTCATTGTTGAACGCCGCGCCGCCGAGCGGACCGTCGATCATGATTTGCAACGGCGAAGCAATACGGTCAGGTTTGCCGTAGATCCCACCTTGCGCCAGCGCATCGCGTTGCGCTGCTGGCTCAGCCACGTCACGGGCGTTTTCCCACGGCTGCACGGCATGCGTAATCATCAGGTTGGACACGGTAAAGCCGGTCAAGCCGGCCTTAGGCTTGGCACCACGACCGGTTGCACCTTCGTCGCGGATCTCACCGCCGGCACCGGTAGAGGCGCCCGGAAACGGCGAAATCGCGGTCGGGTGATTATGCGTCTCGACCTTCATCAAAATATGGGTCAGCTCATTAGAGGCAGCATAAACGTTGCCTTTGGCCGCGCCGCGCTGATAGAAGCGCGAGATCTCGGCACCTTCGATGACGGAGGAGTTGTCGCTATAGGCGACGATTGTGCCTTGCGGATGCAGCTCATGGGTATTGCGGATCATGCCAAACAGCGACTTGCTCTGCTTTTCACCGTCGATGGTCCAGTCAGCATTGAAAATCTTGTGGCGGCAATGTTCGCTGTTGGCCTGGGCAAACATCATCAGTTCGACGTCGGTCGGATTGCGCTGGGCGCGTGTGAAAGCATCCAGTAGATAGTCGATTTCATCATCCGACAAGGCTAGACCCAGTTCAGCGTTGGCTTGCTCCAATGCGGCCTTGCCACCGACGAGCAAATCGATGAACGCCAACGGTTTGGCTTGCAGCTCACGGAACAGGCCCACGGCTTCTTCTGCATTAGGCAACACCATGTCGGTCATGCGGTCATGCAGCAAAGCCGCTACCGCCGCCAGACTGGCTGGGCTGAGCGTCTTGGCACCGCCCAGCAGGCCGTTCTTGACCTGTACGTGGTAGACGATACCGCGCTCGATACGATGGATCTGCGCCATGCCACAGTTACGGGCAATGTCAGTGGCCTTGCTGGCCCACGGCGAAATGGTGCCGAAACGCGGAATCACGACAAATTCGTCACCAGCCGCAGCGCCGCTGAAAGGCTCGCCATAGGTCAGCAAACCTTGCAGGCGTGCCTGATCCTCGTCCGAGACGACGCCGACGGCATCGATGAAATGGAGATAGCGCCCGGTCACCCCTGTAATGGCGGCGTCAACCGACTGCAGTTGGGACAAAAGACGTTGAGTACGGAAAGCAGAAAGGGCGTTGGAACCCGGCAGAATCAGCATGGCAGAAGTCAAGGATGGCTGTGGAATCGTGTGGAGTCGTGGCATAGCGACGGTATCGTGCAACAGGACAGGCGCGCCAGCGCGCAGCCAAAACCTGCAGAGATGAAAACCGGCATTATACCCCGAGCACCCTGTTGCAGCCCAGTGAAACCGCCATCCTGATGGTCTCACCGGCTCGGCCTTGCGTTTAAAAATCCTTCAGGACGATCTTGCCGATCACGCGTCCACCTTCCAGGTCGGCATGGGCGCTGCGCAAATTGGCTGCGTTGATCGGCGACAACACCTTGCTCAAGGTCGTCTTGAGCACGCCCTGATCAATCAGTTGCGCCACAGCATCAAGCAATTTACCTTGCTCTGCCATGTCCGCTGTCTGAAACGTCGAGCGGGTAAACATGGACTCCCAGACAAAACCGGCACTTTTGGCCTTCAACGGCGCCAAGTCAAGTGCACCGCTGGTCTCAACAATACTGGCGATGGTGCCCTGGGGCGCAACCACTTGTACCGCCGACGGAAAATGACGGTTGGTGTCGTTGAGAATGAGCACATAATCGACATACACGATATCAAGCGCCTTAAGCTGGGCCGGTATGTCGCCGAAATGATTGATCACCTGCTGTGCGCCAAGCGCTCGCACCCACTCCTCCGACTCTGGGCGCGATGCCGTGGCAATCACTTGCAGTCCGCCCAATTGCGCCGCCAGTTGAATCGCCATCGAGCCGACGCCACCGGCACCGCCGATGATCAATATGCTGCCCTGGCGCGCGCTGCCACGCTGACGCGGCACGCGCAAACGTTCGAACAAGACTTCCCAGGCCGTAATGGCCGTCAGCGGCAGTGCCGCCGCCTGTTCAAAGGTCAGCGAAGCCGGTGCATGTCCAACAATGCGCTCATCGACCAACTGGAATTGGCTATTGCTGCCTGCACGGGTAATGTCACCGGCATAAAACACAACATCCCCCGGCTTGAAGCCGCTGACCTGCGCCCCCACCGCCTCGACCACACCGGCAGCATCCCAGCCCAGCACCCGCGGGCTAGGCTCAATCTTGTCCTTCGGTGCACGCACTTTGGTATCGACCGGATTGACGGCAACGGCCTTCACCGCCACCAGCAAATCGCGCCCCTGCGGCTGCGGGCGCTCCAGCTCAACGTCCAATAGTGATTCGGGATGATCTATTGGCAAATAACGGCTCAGTGCAACGGCTTTCATGGTGCTTTTCATGATGATTGTTCCTCGTTCTGGCCCCGGGACATCCGGGATTGAAAGCATTATCACAACATCGCAAAAACAGATAAATAGACTTAAAATAGAATTACTTACAAATATAATTTGAAAATCACTCTGCCATTGCCACCATGTTTGCCACCACCGATCTGCAGTTACTGATCCATACCGCCGATACCGGCAGCCTGTCGCAAGCTGCGCGCCTGCTCGACATATTGCCCGCCACCGCCAGCGCCAGCCTCAAACGTGTCGAGCAGCGCCTCAATACTCGCCTGTTCGCACGCTCCACGCGGAGCATGCGACTGACGCCGGACGGCGAGATTTTTCTGGCTTACTGCCGCGATGCACTGGCCTTGCTGGCACAAGGTCAAGCCTTGCTCAGCAGTACTGAGGTCCGTGGTCACCTGCGTCTGTCCATGCCCTCCGACCTCGGACGCAACCTGCTGGTGCCGTGGTTGGATGCCTTTCAGAAAAATCACCCTGAGGTTCGCCTCACCTTGCAGTTTTCAGACCGGATGGCAGATTTGTTTCGCGATGCCGTCGATGTCGCGATCCGCTCCGGCAAACTCGATGACTCCTCGCTGGTGTCGCAGCAACTGGCCAGCAGCCACCGCGTCCTGGTCGCGGCTCCCGCTTATCTGGCGCGGCACGGTACGCCACAGACACCCGCCGACCTGCATCAGCACAATTGCCTGTTGTTTTATCTCAAGCAAGGTTTATTCAACCAATGGCGCTTCCATGACGGCAAGCACGACATTGACATCAAGGTACAAGGCGACCGCATGACCGACGATGCGGCAGTCGCCCGAGGCTGGGCGGTAGCCGGTATCGGCATTGCCTATAAATCATGGATAGATGTGCGCGGTGACGTGTATGCGGGGCGTCTGCATACCTTGCTGGACGGCTATACCCGGGAGCAATTACCGTTACATGCGGTGTATCCACATCGCAACAGCGCCTCACCGACGGTACGCGCCCTACTGAGCTTCCTGCGCCAGCGCTTCGCAGCGCTGCAAGAAGAGGATAGCGCGCTTGCGCAATGAAAATGGCCCGCAACGGCATCAAACCGCTGCAGGCCGTAGCCCTCGACCATTGGGCAATCGTGTAGCGCGCTACTTCACCACCAGACTGTTTCTGACCCCCTGAACACCCTCTACATTACGCGCTACAGCCGATGCCTTCAGCGCAATCTCGCTGGAACCGACAAAGCCGCTCAGCTGTACCACGCCTTTATAGGTTGTCACGCTGATTTCCAAGGACTTCAGATTAGGTTCTTGAAAAATAGCCGCCTTGACCTTGGTGGTAATCACGGAATCATCAATAATCTGGCCTGTACTGGCCTGCTGGGGCGTTGCAGCACAGCCGGCCAGCACTAACACGAACATGGCAAAGAAAAATGCAGCGAAACGTCTAGACAATGTCATGAGGTCACCTTTTATAAAATTAGGGATAAATAGAAGCTTGGGATGAGTTTGCATGAAAACATCAATACTCGCATCAACGAATTCACTACATTGAGACGATCCACCGTCATGCAACAGCCCTAATGAGAGCAGATTGCCAACACCAGGTTCCCAAGCATGGCCGTCATCTTGCGCTCAAGAATGCTTATCAAAAGGAAAACAATAAAATAGTTTTCTACGCCCCACATACAAAAATCCATGCTCGGCGCTCTCAAACGACCGTGATTTGGTATCATTCAGGCCGCGTTACCTAGGGCCTGTAAATAGACGAAATAATAGTGATACAAAATAAAACACTGAAACACATTGCCATTGTCGGCGGCGGCTTGTCGGGAGTCGCAACTGCTTACTTTCTGGCACGTGCCGGCTTTGATGTCACACTCATCGAACGCCGCGGCAATGTTGCCGAGGAAGCCAGTTTCGGCAATTCCGGACTCTTGGCGCCGTGTACCGTGCAGCCATTGGTTTTGCCGAGCGTCATCAAGACCGGCTGGTCGAACCTGTTCCAGAATGAACCGCCGGTATTGCTCAAATCCGCCCTCAGTCCGAGTCGCTGGCGCTGGATACGCAAGACGCGGCGTGAATATCAAGACCATTTCGCGCAAAACAAGCAGCATCTCACCCGTTTGTCGGCCTACGGCCAGATGCTGATCCAGCATCTGCAGGATCATTACGTACTGGAACAGGAAGCTAGCAGCGGCCTACTGCATCTGTTTCGCCAGCACGGCGACGCCGAGCGTTGCGCCGCCATCCAGGACGGTTTGCAACAGTTTGAACTGCCGCGCCAGAACCCAAAGCTGGAAGACCTCTGCAGCATCGAGCCGGCGTTTCAGTCCAAAACCCCGCTGGTCGACGCCATGTACTACCCACACGACAGTGCCGGCAATTGCGTGCTATTCGTCAAGCAATTACGCGCCATCGCACAGTCGCTTGGTGTGCAGTTCCATTTTTCGCAAACGGTCCACGCCATTCGCCCCGAACTGGGTGGGCGTGTATCGCTCGACATCGGCGGACAGAGTCTAACGGTAGACGGCGTAGTGCTGGCCGCCGGCATGGAAAATATGACCTTGCTCCAGCCACTGGGCATGACACTACCATTGTGTGCAGTGCAAAGTTACAACGCCATGGCCGCCGTCAAGAATGTCGACGAAGCGCCCAATACCGTACTTTTCGACGAAACTTACAAGGTCGCCATTGCCCGTGTCGGCAACCGCATTCGCGTCTCCGGCCTGCTCGGCTTTGTGCCACGCACTGAGCTGCCGCATCCCAAGGCCATCAACAGCTTGCTCAAGGTAGCCAACGATTTTTATCCGAACGCGGCCAACTTCAACACGGCCAATTTCTGGAGCAGCACTTTCGCCTTGCAGCCGAACGGCATGCCACTAGTCGGCTCAACCACGCACGGCAATATTTTCATCAATACCGGACATGGCGCCCACGGCTGGTCGGCGGCAGTCGGCTCGGCCAAACTGCTTGCCGATGCCATCAGCGGACGCGAAACCGAAATCGATAGCAGCGGCCTGCTGCAGTAGTCCAGAAAAATATCGACTCGCAACATCGAGGGCGGCATTTTCAACTCTGTGATTTTTTCTTAATTGGCTTAGAATGAGCTCGCCAGCTCCATTCTTGCTGGAACTCCGCTTAGAGCACCTGACAAAATGTCGAGGGCAAGCAGGCGTAATGCCACCAACGGCGCTTTGCTGGGTGTCTTAATCCAGATTGACCTTACCGGGCCGCGTAACCTATGAATGCGCTTTATTCGATTGCCGAAATTCGCCAGATCGAACATGCCGCACAGGCAGAGCTGCCCTCCTACACCCTGATGCAACGTGCCGGCGAAGCCTGCGCCCGACAAGCCTTAAGCATGCTAGCCGGTGCAGAAGAGGCGCACGTCCTGATATTGGCCGGTCCTGGCAATAACGGCGGTGATGCACTGGAAGCGGCCGGCTACCTGGCCCAGTTCGAATTACATGTGGTCATTGCACTGTACGGCGACGATCTGCACCGCCCTGCCGACGCACTACTGGCGCTGCAACGCGCACGTGAAGCCGAAGTGCAGTTCCTTGATCTCAACGTCGCCGACAGCCTGGCCTCACAACCATGGGATCTGGTGCTCGATGGCTTGCTCGGCATTGGCCTGACGCGAGCGGCCGATGGCAAGCTGCGCGATTGTATCGCCTATGTCAACAGCCTGCGTTGTCCGATACTCGCCATCGACATTGCCAGCGGCCTCAATGCCGACACCGGCAGTGTCGTCGGCAGTGGCGACGCCATCCGTGCCACGCATACCCTCACCTTCATCGCCGACAAACCAGGCTTGCACACTTGCGACGGCCAGGATTACAGCGGCCAGATCAACATCGAACTGCTCGACATTGCCGCTCGCCATCTACCACCAGCTCGTGCGCACCTGAATGCCTTGCCCTTGTTTGCAGCAGCCCTCAAGCCGCGTGCAGGCAATACCCACAAAGGCAGTTACGGCGACGTCATCGTCGTAGGCGGTGCCCATGGCATGGGCGGTGCCCCGGTTTTAGCGGCACGCATGGCCGCGCACGCCGGCAGCGGCCGGGTCTTCATTGCCTTCGTCGAAGATGCACCAGCCTACGACAGCGTGCATCCAGAACTGATGATGCGTCAGGCCGACCGTGTCGAGTTCGGAGCTGCTACGGTAGTGGTAGGGCCCGGTCTGGGTACCTCGCGCCACGCACATGATGTGCTTGAGCGTGCGCTTGAAGCGCAGGGGCGTATTGTCATCGATGCCGATGCTTTGAACCTGATTGCCGCCGAACCTGGACTGCAGCACAAGCTGCAAAATCGCGCCGGCGAAGGCGATCGGCTTTGCACCAGCATTATTACACCGCATCCGCTGGAGGCTGCACGGCTGCTCGACAGCACCACCGCCATGATTCAGAACGACCGGCCGCAGGCCGCGCGTCTGCTGGCAGAACATTTCAAGTGCATCGCGATCCTCAAAGGCGCAGGTACCGTGATTGCCTTTCCTGACGGCGAGATTGTCATCAATACCACCGGCAATCCGGCGCTATCGACTGCCGGCACCGGCGACATCCTCTCGGGTCTGTGCGGTGCCCTGCTGGCGCAAGGCTGGCCGACGGTAGAAGCAGCCCTGGCGGCAGTCTGGCTGCATGGCAAATCGGCAGATCTATTGGTTCAACAAGGTATCGGTCCGGTCGGCCTGACCGCCAGCGAAATCATTCCTGCAGTGCGCAGCCTGTTTAATCAAATCATCCGCGACCACGCCTGGAATCTATAAAAAATCTGGTCTAGACCAAACGACCCGCAGCAATCGTGATCGATTGCGCACAACGCGCAGCAATAGAAGGATCGTGGGTAACCAGCACCAGTGTCGAGCCGCGCTCACGGTTTAATTCGAACATGAGCTCAATGACGGCCTCACCAGTGTTGGCGTCGAGACTGCCAGTGGGTTCGTCAGCCAGCAACAACGGCGGCTCGGTCACGAACGCCCGCGCCAGCGCCACACGCTGCTGCTCGCCGCCGGAAAGATATTTCGGATAATGCTTCAGACGGCTGCCCAGACCCACCCGCGCCAACATCTGCTCGGCCTTGCCCCGCGCCGCAACGTCACCGCGCAACTCCAGTGGCAGCATGACATTTTCCACTGCATTCAAGTGGCCCAATAATTGGAACGACTGAAACACAAAGCCGAGCTGCCGCTTGCGCAAAGCCGCACGACCATCTTCATCCAGCGCGAAGATATCGACGCCGGCGATCTTGACCGTGCCTTCGCTGGGTGTATCAAGCCCGGCCAGCAAACCTAGCAAGGTCGACTTGCCGGAACCGGAAGCGCCGACAATGGCCAGCGTGGTCGCCCCCGGCACGTTAAAATTGACGTCGCGTAAAATCGTCAACTGACCCGCCGGACTCGCGGCGGTGGCCGTAGCTGCAGCGTCGGCGACATGCTTGGACAGATGGATGACTTCAATGGCAGGACTGGCAGGATTAACTAAGCTAACTAAGGAATCAGGCATGCAATACGATGGCGTCAGGTTGATAGGAAGAAGAGAAGCAGCGCTGCCGCTGCGCAGGACCATGATGCTGCTGTTGGCGTCGCTCTTGCTCATGTTTGCGACTGTCGCCCATTCTGCACCAAAAAACCTCCTCGTGCTGGGCGACAGCCTGTCGGCCGAATACGGTCTGACGCGCGGCAGCGGCTGGGTAGCGCTGCTTGAGGCACGCCTCAAGCAGGAAAAGATCGATGCCACCATCGTCAACGCCAGCATCAGCGGCGAAACCACCATCGGCGGCAAAACGCGGCTGCCAGCCTTGCTGGCCAAATATGCACCGGCCGTGGTGATCATCGAACTGGGTGCCAATGACGCCCTGCGCGGACTACAACTAAGCGCCAGCAAGAGCAATCTGCAAGAGCTCATCACCATGGCACAGCAAGCCAAGGCGCGAGTACTGTTGATCGGCATGCAAATCCCGCCCAACTACGGCCCCGACTATGCCGGACAATTTGCCCAACTGTTCCCGGCGGCGGCCAAACAAAACAAGATCGCGCTGGTGCCATTCCTGCTCACCAACGTTGCTGACAAACCGGCGCTATTCCAGGCCGACCGCCTGCATCCGAATGAGCAGGCGCAGAACAGCCTGCTCGACAATGTCTGGCCGCACCTCAAGCCGTTGTTGAAATAACCCGGCAATCAGCCGTGCAAATGCAGGAAGCGCCGCAGGATGCTACCCGACTGCGGTGTCTCGCTCACGCATTCGCACATCACTGCGCTGTCAATACCGCTTTGGCTATAAGTGTCGCGGTAGTAGGTCAGGTGCGCCTTGACGAAGTCGGTACTGAATTCGGGATGAAATTGTGACGAATAGATATTCGCTGCCAGCTTGAGCATATGATGCGGATCCTTGGGCGAGCTGGCCAGCACCAGCGCCCCTGGTGGCGGCTCCAGCACCACCTGGGCATGCAGCATATGCGCCGGAAAGCTGTCCGGCACCTCGTGCAACAAATCATCATTGGCCGCTGCGGCCTGCCGCGTCACCGTCATGGTCCCGGCCACTCTCCCGGCGGGGTTATTGCCAACCTTGCCACCCAAGGCATGTGACAACAATTGATGGCCATAGCACACGCCAAACATCGGCAAACCAGCGGCAGCTGCCTGCCGCAACCAGGCCGCAGTGCGCTCACTCCAACCCAACTTGTCGGTCACCATGGTCGGTGAACCGGTAATCAGGACGGCGCGATATTGTTGCGGTGCGCTCAGGTCATGGCCTTGAAAGACGGAAACGATTGCCGTCTCATGATCGGCCAGACCGGCAGCCTTTTGCAACTGCTCGGCATAGCTGCCATAGGCATCTTTCAATTCATTGTTAGGGTCACCGGTATGAATGATCAGAACCGGTGCAGAATCGTTGGCAGTGTGTGATGTGGTCGTTTTAACTGACATTGGCGCGGACGTTGGAGCTGGGTTCAAAAGCGGGTGTGAAGTTTATTCTACGTTCAGACCTTGCTTTTGGGCAGAAAAAAAGGCCACTTGCGTGACCTTTTTTATCAACAGCAACAAATTGCCATATTATTTACCGTTTCAGTTTACCGTATCGGCTGTTGCCGACTTTGTCAGATTGGCTCCCTTAAGAATCTTGGCTTTGGCCTTTTCGCGCAAGAAATTAACGTAAGACAACATCTCCTGCTGCGCCAGCGAATTGCCGATCTGTTCTTGTTCCGCCTTGCGCCGCGCGGCATCCGGAGCGGCTGGCTGTGCCAGCTTACTGATGCGGAACACGCTGTAGCCCTGACCGGGAATATCGACACCGGTATAGGCCGGCAGCTTGGTGGCATCTGCTTTCATCACTGCCAGCAGCGCATCTTGGTTCCAGCCCTGCACCTTCACCCGAGAAGCCACCCGCGCCTCGCCGAAACCGGCCACATCATCCTTAAGCTTGAGTTCGGCCAGCTTGGCTTCACCGGCTTTTTTGGCCAATGCCAGCGCTTGCTCCTGGGTCACCAGTTCGCGCACCTGAGCCTTGACTTCTTCGAAGGTGCGTTTGGTCACCGGCGTGTACTCCACGATGTGGCCGGCAATCAGCGTCGTCGGAGCAACCTGCACGGCTTCCGTATTGTGCTTGCCCTTGATGGCGTCATCAGCAAACAGCGCAGTCAGGAATTTCGGATTGTTGTAAGGCGTATTGGGAGGCAAGGTCAGGTTGACCTGACGCGTCAAACCAGCAACCGATGCGATCGTCAGCTTGAGCTTGTCAGCCACTGGTTTGAGGCTATCGCCTTGTTCGTAGACCGTATTGTTGAAAATCTCGGCCAGTTCGGCAAACTTCTTGGCCGCCAACTGTTTCTTGATGTCAGCGAGGATTTCGCCCTTGACTTCATCAAACGGCTTGGCCGTAGCCGGCTTGATACCGGTCAACTGGATGATGTGATAACCGAACTCGGATTCCACCGGCGCACTGATGTCACCTTGCTTGAGCTGAAAAGCCACGTCCTCAAAGGCCTTGACCATCGCGCCCTTGCCAAAATAACCCAAATCGCCGCCCTGATCCTTGGAACCGGGATCTTGCGAATTAGCCTTGGCCAGCTTGGCGAAATCGCCTGGATTTTTACGCAACTGCGCCACCAGAGCATCGGCATGCGCCTTGACGGCTTCCTTGTCGGCTGCCGAGGCGTCCTTCTTGACTTCCAGCAGAATGTGGCTGGCACGGCGCTGTTCTTCGGTCGAGTATTGCTTGATGTTTTGATCGTAGAACGACTTGGCGTCGGCATCCGACACCGTCACCTGTGCTGCCACTGCGGCGGCATCGAGGATCACGTAGTCGATCTTGGCATGTTCAGGCACTTCGAACTTGCTGCCGTTCTTGTCGTAATAGGCCTTGAGCATGTCGTCACTCAATTGAACCTTGGCAACAAAGTCTGCTGTCTTGAAACTCAGTTCCTGGGCCGTGCGTTCCTGGTCGTTCAGGTCGGACAGGCGTGCCGCCACGGTCTTGGGCGCAAACGCGGTAGCCTGGATGGCGCCGTTGATCTGCTGCATGGACATGTTGCGGCGCAAGCTGGCTTCATAGCCGGCTGGCGTGAGGCCTTGAGCTGCCAGCAAGGTGCGATATTGATCGCTGTCGAAACTGCCGTCAGCCTTGAGCAAGCCGGGGATTTGCATGATGCTCTGCTGCAGTGAGCGATCCGACACCACCAGATTGGCCTTGCTCACTTCGGCCGCCAGCGAGCGCTCGGCGATCAGGTTGTCGAGCACGGCGCGCTTGGCTTCGGGCGTATCCAGCAGCTTGCTGTCGATCTGACCGCCAGACATTTGACGCAGGCGTTCGAGTTGCTGGCGTTGTGCCGCCTCCCATTCCTGGCGGGTGATGGTCTGGCCGGCCACCTTGGCCACAGCGTTGTCGCCATCAGACATACGGTCATAGCCTTGCAGACCGAAAAACGCAAACGACGGGACAATAAGCAACAGCAGCAAGAATTGCATCAAGCGCTGATGGTTACGAATAAAATCAAACATGGTCAGCCGATCACAAACGAAGACATCAGTTACCGCACACAACACCGCCAAACACGACGGTGCGGGCGCACATGGAAACAAAAAAGGCGAACTCGCGTTCGCCTTGCATACTCAACTGGCGCAGCGGACAACAGCCGCTTTCAGGCATACCGCCAAGGCTGTATTGCTACCAAGCCAAAGCTGTATCCGCGCGTCATTATACACAGCCGAAACAGTAACGTCACCGATACGACTACAGGAAAATACTGTCCATCGACGGCGCTTGCTATCATTGGCCTTGTTGAAAATACCACTAAAGATACCGGGACCAGCGCATGACTAAGCTTGAAGAGATTGTACAAAGACAGAAACTGGATGCCAAATTCGTCCTCTCAGCCCAGATGCTGGGCATGGGCTTCGAAGAATTCGACACCGTCGCCAAAATCTGGATCGGCCAGGGCGGCCCCGGGTTTGCAGCCTCCGGCGTACCGTTTCGCAAAGTCATCGACGGCCAGTTCCTGATCGCCCGCCTCACGGTCGTCAAGACGGAAACTGGCCCCGCTCAGTCGTAACTGCGCGCATCCTCAATCACTTTGCCGTCATTGGGCAAGCTGCCCGGCGCTACAAAGCATACGTCTCCACGCAACTTGGTTAGCTCGCGCAAGCTGTCGGCCACAGCCACAGCCCAGGTTTGGGCTGCCTGCGGATCGCCGGTTTCGCAATGCAGCGTCATGCTGTCACTGGCCATGGCGCCGCTGACCACCAGTCGTGCGCGAACAATGCCGGCATGACGACGTACCACTTCAGCCACCTGCGCTGGATGCACAAACATGCCCCGCACCTTAGTGGTCTGATCGGCCCGCCCCAACCAGCCCTTGATGCGGGTATTGGTGCGCCCGCACGGCGCGATACCGTCCAGCACAGCTGACAGGTCACCGGTGCCAAAGCGGATCAATGGATAGTCAGGATTGAAGGAAGTCACGACGATCTCACCGACCTCGCCGGCGGCCACCGGATCGCCGGTACCGGGCCGCACGATCTCAAGGATCAGGCTTTCGTCGAGCACCATGCCGGGATTGACCTGACCGTCACTGAGGGATTCGTAGGCAATATTGCCGATATCAGCCGATGCATACAGTTGCAGCACCTGCGCCACGCCATGCTGGTGAAACCAGCTCCGCAGCGACGGCGGCAGTGCCTCGGCGCTGACCATCGCACGCTGCATGCTATCGATGGCCAGCCCCATCTCAGCCGCTTTTTCGATAATGATCTTGAGAAACGAAGGCGTGCCGACATAGGCATCGGGACGCAGCATGGCCATGGCCTGCACCTGCAATTCGGTCTGCCCGATACCGGCCGGGATCACCGCACAGCCGAGCTTGTGCGCCGCGCCCTCGACCATGAAGGCCGCCGGCGTGAAATGGTAGGAAAAACAATTCTGGATCAAGTGACCAGCGCGCAAACCCAGTGCCCGTAACGGCCGTTCGAAACGCCACCAATCTTCAGCCTGACCTTCCGGATCAAAAATCGGCCCGGGCGACACGAACAGCCGCCGCAATTGTCCGTGCGGCGTGCTGTTGAGACCTCCAAACGGCAACTGCGCCGCCTGCAAGGCCTGCAGGTCCGACTTGCGGGTGACCGGCAACTGCGCCAGCGCGGCACGATCGCCAATATCGGCAGCGTTCACCCCTTGCAGGATGCGCGCCCAGCCCCTTGCACGCTGAGCCCGTGCCACCAGGTCCGGCAAAGCCGCCATCAACGCCGCCTCGCGTTGTTGCGGGGCGCGTTGTTCCAAAGGATCAAGTATCTCAGCCATGAAAGGTCCGTAACAAGTTAGCAAAAATCAATCAGGCCAGCCAGCGCTTGCGGCGCCGGTAAAACTTCATGTCACGGAAGTTCTTGCGCCCGGCAGTCGAGACGCCCAGATAAAACTCCTTGACGTCTTCATTGCTGGCCAGTTCGCTGGCCTGGCCTTCCATGACCACGCGGCCGTTTTCCAGGATGTAGCCGAAGTCGGCATAGCGCAACGCCACCATGGTGTTTTGTTCTGCCAGCAAAAACGACACCTGCTCCTTGCTGTTGAGGTCCTTGACGATCTCAAATATCTCTTCCACGATCTGCGGCGCCAATCCCATCGACGGTTCATCCAGCAAGATCATGGCCGGCTTGGCCATCATGGCGCGGCCGATGGCAGTCATCTGCTGTTCACCGCCGGAGGTATAGCCGGACTGCGATTGCCGCCGCTCTTTCAGACGCGGAAAGTAGTCGTAGATTTTTTCCAGTTCCCGCTTCACTTCAGCGTTGCTGATATTGCGCGTATAGGCGCCGGTCAGGAGATTTTCTTCCACCGTCAAATGGCCGAAACAGTGACGCCCCTCCATGACCTGAATCACACCACGTTTGACCAGCTCATTGGGCGTGAGCTGATCGACACGCTCGCCCTTGAACTCAATACTGCCCTTGGTGACATCGCCTCGTTCAGCCGAGAGCAGGTTCGAGATAGCCTTGAGCGTGGTGCTCTTGCCAGCGCCATTGGCGCCCAGGAGGGCCACGATCTTGCCCTCCGGAACTGCCAGCGACACACCTTTCAAGACCAGAATCACGTGGTCGTAGATGACCTCGATATTGTTGATGCTCAATGCATTACCCATATGCGGCGGCCTTTCCTGGCATTCATGGCTCACTGTTGGACTCACTTCATGCACGCCGGGGTGATGCCCTTTTCCTTGGCATACTTGGCGGCCGAGGCCTTGAACAAGGGGTGAATCAGATTCTTGTTGCCCTCAATCCAGTCCGATACCAGCACCCACTTGCTGCCGTCCCATTGCTGAATCTTGACCTTGCCGGAACCTTCATGGTTGTCGCAGGAAGTCTTGATTTCAGGCAGCAAGCCGGTGGCGCCCAGTTGCAGCAGACGAGCATCGGTGATGTTCAGATTTTCCAGGCCCCAGCGCACATTCTCGCCGCTCATGACCTTACCCTTGCCGAACTTGCCTTGCGCCGTGCGCACCGCTTCAATCGTGGCAAGCGCTGCCGATACACCGCGGTTGTAAAGGATGGAGCCGATCTTGGCCTTGTCCTGCAAGTTACCCTTGCCGGCGCCGTAGACCACCTTCTCGATGTCGGCAATCAGCGGCACTCCCTTGCCAGCCACATTCCAGGTCGCCGACATATAGCCCTTGGCCGCTTCACCGGCAGGAATGGTGTCTTCTTCCGAACCAGCCCACCAGGAGCCGATGATCTTGTCACGCGCATAGCCGACCTTCTGCGCGGCCTTCAAAGCGGTCTGGTTCATCACGCCCCAGCCCCAGAAAATCACGTAGTCGGGGTTCTCCTGACGGATGCGCAGCCATTGCGCGCCCTGTTCGTTGCCGGGATGTGCCACCGGAATTTGCACCACCTTGAATTTACCCAGCGTCGCCTCGGCATCCAATGCCACCATGGGTTCCTTGCCATAGGCCGAATCGTGATACAGGTAGACGATCTTCTTGCCGGCCAGAGAACCACCGTTTTTTGCCGTCAGGAAGCGCACGATGGCTGATATCTGCATCTGATAGGTCGTCACCAGCGGAAAAGCGTAGGGAAACACCGAACCATCGACCGCATCGGTGCGACCATAGCCCATCATCAACAACGGCACCTTGTCTTCGACGCTCTTGTCGATGAGCGCATAGGAAATACCGGTGGCCATCGGATTGATCGCCGTGCCATGGGTGATCGGATTCTTGTTCTTCATGCGTTCGTAGCACTCCACGCCCTTGGCGTTGTTGTACTCGGTTTCACATTCTTCCCAGGACAGCTTGACGCCGTTGATGCCGCCTTCCTTCAGATTGACGTAATTGAGGTAATCGACATAGCCGCCGTAATATGACTGCCCATTGCCACCGTAGGGACCGACCCGGTAACTGGGAATGGCAATGAACTGGTCACTGGTCTGCGCCAGTACCGGCGCCAACGGTGCTGACAAGCCAGCCAGCAGGCCAGCCGCAATGAGCAAGGTTTTGAAATTTTTCATGAACATGTCTCCTCTTAGTATTGGTATTAGCAATCAGCAATTAGTGCGGGAACGGCCACAAACGCAATTTTTCCTTGGCGATCTGCCACAGGCGAGCCAGTCCATGCGGCTCGACAATCAAGAAGAAGATAATCAGCGCGCCAAACAACATCAGCTGGATATGCGACACCGTGGCATTGGTGAACGGCAGGTGCAGCAACTCCGCCAGCGGCGGCAAGACGTTATCGAGAAAAATCGGCAACAGCAGGATGAATGCAGATCCCAAAAAAGCCCCCAGAATGCTACCGACACCGCCGATGATGATCATGAACAGAATCCGGAACGACAGATCCAGCGCAAAGCCATCCGGCTCCACTGAACCGAGATAACAGAACGCATACAGCGCACCGGCCACACCGCAGAAAAAAGAACTGACGGCAAAGGCCAGCAGCTTGGTCTTCATCAAATCGATGCCGATCACTTCGGCGGCCACATCCATGTCGCGCACCGCCATCCAGGCGCGGCCGGTGGCCGAACGCACCAGGTTCTTGGCCAGCAGCGCCATGACGCAGACGATACTGAGTACGAACAGATACTTCTTGACCGGCGTATCGATGGCGATGCCGGCAAACACGATCTTCTGGGTACTGATGACGCCAGAAGAACTGTCGTTCGAAAACCAGGCAAACTTGGTCAACACCCACACCACGAAAAACTGCGCCGCCAAGGTCGCCACCGCCAGATAAAAGCCCTTGATGCGCAAGGACGGCAAACCGAACAAAACCCCCACCGCAGCTGCACAAACCCCGGCCAGGATAAAAGACAGCAAAATCGGCATGCCCTCGATGCGCAGCTGAAAGTTATAAGCCGCATAAGCACCTACGGCCATGAAGGCAGCCGAACCCAGTGACAACTGACCGGCATAACCGGTAAGAATATTCAAACCCAGCGCCGCCAACGCAAACACTAGAAACGGAATCAGAATCGCGCTAAACCAATACGCGCTACCAAGCGCAGGAATGACGATGAAAGCCAGCGCCAGCAACATAACCATGCCGATGCGGTCTTGCCGGATCGGAAAAATCTGGCTGTCGGCGATGTATGAACTCTTGAACTGTCCGGCCTCACGATAAAGCATGCTGTATCTCCTTAATTTTTACCGTTCAAACCCGGTCAATGTGGCGCTCGCCAAACAAACCTTCCGGCCGCACCAGCAAAAACAACAGCGCGAACACATAAGGAAACCAGCCTTCGATACCACCGAAGTTACCGCCAAACAAATCCTGCAATACCGGCGGAATGTAAATTTCTGCCAACTTCTCCGAAGCACCGATAATCAAGCCGCCGACAATCGCTCCCGGAATCGAAGTAAAGCCCCCCAGAATCAGCACCGGCAAGGCCTTCAATGCCGTCATCGTCAAGGCAAACTGAACACCATTGCGCGAGCCCCACAGCAGGCCCGCTACCAGCGCTACAAACCCGGCCACGCCCCACACCACGGCCCAGATATGCTGCAAGGGAATGCCCAGCGACAAAGCCGCCTGATGATCGTCAGCCACAGCCCGTAGCGCACGGCCGACCTTGGTCTTTTGGAAAAACAAGGCCAGCAGCGCCACCAGACCAATCACCATGCCAGAGGCAAACAGATCGAATTTGGAAATGCCCAGACCGGTGCTGTTCATGATCGCCATGATCGGCTCATCGACGATGCCCAGATCAATGGCGCGCACTTCGCTGCCAAACAGCAAAGGCCCCAAGCCGTCCAGAAAGAATGCCAGCCCGATGGTGGCCATGAACAAAGTGATCGGCGGCTGATTGACCAGCTTGCGCAGCACGAAGCGCTCGGTCGTCATGCCCACGATAATCATCACAACAAAGGCACCCAGAATGGCGGCCCACATCGGTAGACCTCGATCCATCAAACCGACCACCGCCAGCGCGGCAAAATACACCATTGAGCCCTGGGCAAAGTTGAACACCCCCGAGGCTTTGTAAATCAACACAAAACCCAGCGCCACCAAGGAATACATCAGGCCCGACAACAAACCGCTAAGGGTCACTTCAAGGAAAAATTGCATATAGTTACTCCGCTGCCAGGTTTGCTTTAGTGCGAGGTGCCGAGATAGGCCGCGATCACTTCGGGATTGGCCATCACTTCCTCGGGTGTACCGTCGCCAATCTTCTTGCCATAATCGAGCACCACCACGCGGTCGGAAATATCCATGACCACGCCCATGTCATGCTCGATGAGCACAATGGTGGTGCCGAACTGCTCATTGACGTCGAGGATGAAGCGGCACATGTCCTGCTTCTCTTCCACATTCATGCCGGCCATTGGTTCATCCAGCAACAGCATGCTGGGCTCAGCGGCCAGCGCCCGCGCCAGCTCGACGCGCTTTTGCAGGCCATAGGGCAGACGTCCAACCGGGGTCTTGCGGATGGCCTGAATTTCCAGGAAATCGATCACCTCTTCCACCTTGCGCCGGTGCTGCATTTCTTCTTGACGGGCGCGCCCCCACCACAAGGCGTTAGCCAAAAAGCTGGAATGCATCTTGGTATTGCGCCCGGTCATGATGTTGTCGAGCACGCTCATGCCCTTGAACAAGGCAATATTCTGAAAGGTGCGCGCAATACCCTGGCGCGCCACCTTGCTCGGCTGCATGCTGTGACGGCGTTCGCCGCGAAAGACGATATTGCCCTTTTGCGGATGGTAGACACCGTTGATGACATTGATCATCGAGCTCTTACCAGCGCCGTTGGGGCCGATGATGGCGCGAATCTCATGCTCGCGCACATTGAAAGAGATGTCGGTGAGCGCCTTGACGCCGCCAAAGGACAGCGAAATATTCTGCAAATCCAGCACCACCTCGCCAATGCGGCGCGCGCGCTGCTGCTCGGGCGACAGCCCGGCATCCATGGGTAGCACTTCTTCGGTCACATGTCGTTTCATCGTGGAGCTCATGCCGGCCTATGCCGCTTGATGGAGGTTGGCGAAGGTACGCACATCGGCGATCTTCAGGTCCGCCGCGATCATGCCCTGGCGACCGTCTTCAAATTTCACCTGGGTCTCGATGTACTGCGAAGGCTTGCCTGCATACAAGGCATCGATGAGTACCGCGTATTTTTCGGCGATGAAAGCGCGGCGTACCTTGCGGGTACGGGTAAGTTCATCGTCGTCGGGATCGAGCTCCTTGTGCAGCACCAGGAAGCGATGAATCTGCGACCCCGCCAGCAAAGGGTCCTGCGCCAGATCGGCATTGACCTTTTCCACACACTCCGCCACCAACGCATAGACCCGGGCATGCGCGGCCAGATCGGTATAGCCGCTGTAGGCCAGATGCTGCCGTTCGGCCCAGTTGCCGACCGCATCCATGTCAATATTGATGAATGCCGTACATTGCTCACGGCGGTCGCCAAAGGCCACGGCCTCCTTGATGAAGGGAAAGAATTTCAGCTTGTTTTCAATGTATTTAGGCGCAAACAAAGTGCCATTGGCCATCTTGCCGACATCCTTGGCGCGGTCGATGATCTTCAGATGGCCGTCAGCGTCGAAGAAACCGGCATCACCGGTATGAAAGTAACCGTTGGCATCGATCGCTTCCGCGGTGGCGTCAGGCCGTTTGAAGTAAGACTTCATCAGCCCCGGCGAACGTACCAGTACTTCGCCGCTAGCATCGATAAGCACTTCCACGTTCTTCATCGGCCGGCCCACGCTGTCGAGCTTGACATCGCCGGAAGGCTGCATGCACACCGTCACACAGGTTTCGGTCATGCCATAGAGTTGCTTGAGATTGATGCCCAGCGAGCGATAGAAGTCGAACAGATCAGGACCAATCGCCTCACCGCCGGTATAAGCCACACGGATGCGCGACATGCCCAGCACATTCTTGAGCGGTGCGTAGATCAGCACATTACCGAGCGCATACAACAGGCGATCGGCCAGCGATACGTCCGGTTTCTTGTCGAGGATGCGCATGCCAACGCGGCGGGCGATCTTCATGCAGCCATGGAACAGTGTGCGCTTGATCCAACCAGCGTCCTCAATGCGGATCATGACCTGCGTGAGGATGTTTTCATAAATGCGTGGCGGCGCAAAGTAATAGGTCGGGCCTATTTCGCGCAGATCGGTCGCAACTGTGCTGGGCGACTCCGGACAATTGAGGCAAAAACCTGCTACGTGTGCCTGAGCGAAGCAATACAGAAAGTCGCCGACCCAGGCCAGCGGTAAATAACACAGGACTTCGTCGGTCTCATTGAACTGATCAAACTCGACTAAAGTGCGTGCCGTGGCGATCATGGCCGCATGCGAATGACACACCCCTTTAGGCTTGCCGGTGGTGCCCGAGGTATACAAAATGATGGCAATATCGTCGGGCGCCAGCGCTGCCACCTGGGCCATGAAAAAATCGGGGTGATCGCGGTCGTAGGCGCGGCCCAACTCTTGCACCTGGAAAAAGGAACTCAGCTCGGGCTGGAGGTAATTGCGCATGCCGCGTTCATCGTCGTAGATCACGTGGCTTGGACGTGCGCTATTGTCAGACAGGTTTTGCTTGATATCAAACACCTTGTCGACCTGCTCCTGATCTTCGGCGACCACGAAGTCTACCTCGGCGTCATGCAGCACATAGGCCATATCGGCGGCCGGCGCATCCTGATACAAGGGCACCGGCATGCCACCCAAACACTGTGCGGCCGACATCGCCCAATACAGACGCGGACAATTGTTGCCGATAATCGCCAGACTCATGCCACGCTGAAAGCCCAACGCTGCCAGGCCGCAGGCGAAGGCGCGCACTTCTTCAGCCACCTGCGCCCAGGTCGTGGTTTGCCAGATGCCCAGATCCTTCTCACGAAAGGCCGGACGCTGCGCGCGATCTTGTGCATGTTGCAGGAGCAGCTGCGGAAATGTCTGCGCTGCCTGACCTTGTATTGTCTCCACCATCATCCCACCCTTTCGTTGAAACGCCGAGGTCGTCGGCGTTCGGGGTTGTGTCTGCGCAGTCTGAACCGCAAGGCTTACGTCGCACTTACTGGCCCATGGCGCATTCGTGCACTGCAAACCAGCCGGTCGTGCGCTGCTTTTGTGCGATGATAGTAGAGTGAGTTGAGCAGCAGGGTTGTCATCTCGCAGACAATTGCCAAACTTTCGATACCGCAACGCACCATAATGACCATAGAGACATCGATTCAAGACATGCTGGGAAAGAGTATCTGGGCGCGAGCACTGACGCCGGAGCAACTCACACGTGTGCAAAGCGAAGTCAGCAGCCGCAAGATTGCCGCCGGCGGTTTTGTTTGCCACAAAGGCGATCCAGTGACGCACTGGATAGGCGTGCATGAAGGCTTGCTGAAAATGAGCAGCGTCTCGCCCGAAGGCAAGTCGGTCTCGTTTGCCGGCATGGCCAACGGCGGCTGGCTGGGCGAAGGCTCCCTACTCAAGGATGAACCACGCAAGTATGATGTGATCGCGCTGCGCGACAGCGAATTGCTGTACATGCCCAAGGCGACTTACCTCTGGTTGCTCGACAACAGCATCCCCTTCAACCGCTTCCTGGTGACGCAGCTCAACGAAAGACTGGCGCTCTTCATCGCCCTGGTCGAATATGATCGCATGCTCGAACCTGATGCACGCGTCGCACGCTGCCTGGCAGCACTGTTCAATCCCTATCTCAATCCCGGCATCGGTCTGCAATTGCAGATTTCACAGGAAGAAATCGGCAATCTGTCAGGCGCTTCGCGACAACGTGCCAATCAAGCATTACAGGTGCTGGAAAAAGCCGGTTTGCTCAAAGTCGATTACGGCAGCATCACCATTCTTGATCTGGATGGGCTTCGCCAATTTCATTCCTGAGACCTCAAATCTAAAACTCGTATTGGGAAATCTACGAGCTATCTCAGGAAGATATGGCCGAAATGGTAACGTTTTCTGACCTGCCCAAGTCATTGCATACCCAATTGAAGAAGATTGGCCGCCCGGCTTCGGGAAAGAACAGGCGGTCAGGCTATTCAAAAGGTGTGTACAGGATGTATTTATGAAAATGTACTTTCGACATAAAAAATTACCCATTGCTCAACCATGGCAGGATTGGCCTTGCCGTCGCTGTATTTGATCACCCATTCTTTGAGCATGCACATATGAGCGACGTGCAGCGAGCCATTGTCGAAGTAACTCCCATGAAAACCGACAAAGGTCTTTTCCAGCGGCTGCTCGTCTGAATAGCGACGCTCTTTGCCCCCCCATGAACATCATCGAGCAGGCTGAGATGCAATATCCCGACACGGCCGTATTTAATCCATGCTCGCGGATAAACTCGCCCATCAGATAACCTGAGATGGTAAGCTCGTCGCGCTGTGGAGCCCTGAACAAATATCTGGTTATCTGGCCGTCAATGGTCAAGCGACAATCAGCCACGAATGCATCTATCAGCACATCTATGCAGACAAACGCGCTGGTGGAGAACGGATGGTGCTGACGGGCTTCGAGGCATATAAGGAAAACGACCAGGTCATCGACTATGCGCAATCCTGGCTGTGTCTGGTGGGCGCGGGGCGACGTTTGAAGACAGAGCAAGAGCTCTACGAGGAGCAACGTTTTCAGCCCCCGCAGAGACACGGGATGGTGTTGACGAACAGAAAATAGAAGTTCCGGCCAAGGGGCGACCCCGCGACTCTTTGAACTTCGTGCATGAAACATTTACTGTGCATACAATAAATAGATTGACTGCCGAATTTATTGTACATACAATAAATACATGGAAATTACTTACGACGCCAACAAAAACAATCGCAACATCGTAGAGCGCGGACTGTCATTTGATCGTGTTGCAGACTTCGATTTTGAGACAGCGTTGTACTCCGTTGATGATCGCCATGAATACGGCGAGACTCGTATCGTTGCCATCGGCTATTTAGAAAACCGTCTGCATGTGCTGTGCTTCGTTGAAACTGAAAACGGCGTCCGCGTGATCAGCTTCCGCAAAGCGAACTCAAGGGAGGTAAAACATTATGAATCGCAATAAACCAATGACCGATAAGGACGGCGAAGTCCGCTCGCTGGGTAAAGGCGACATCGCCGGTATGAAGAAAATGACAGCGCTGCCGGCATCGCTGCAAGCTAAGTTA
>Ga0302156_10000646_pt1 | contig 32432 bp, 21 predicted proteins | sample I_Bog_N3_2_FD_193503 | JGI IMG/M metagenome (GOLD analysis project Ga0302156, IMG submission 193503) | Peat permafrost microbial communities from Stordalen Mire near Abisko, Sweden - I_Bog_N3_2 | ecosystem: Environmental > Terrestrial > Soil > Wetlands > Peat | place: Sweden: Abisko, Stordalen... | reverse complement strand
TCACCGGAGTTTCAACGGCTTGAACGGTGATTGGTACGGAAGCCAGAAAGACGCCACGGTGACCAATCACTTCCGCATTGGAATTGGCTCGGGGAATGAGCGCGGGCTGCTGAACAGGTATCAGACTGACTACGGTTACCGCTGGACGATGGGCTTGAGCGATGCCTCTGCCGGCGAACAGTTCTATCAGATATTGGACGAACTGAACGGCGTATACCGCTTCTCGATCGGGCAGTACAACAATGGGCAGTCGAGCACCAACAACCAAACGGTTATCAACTCCGCGGGCACGGGCGCCATCGTTTTGAACGGCTCAAATAATTCAGGAACCGGAGGGTTGGTCCTCGGGTCGGGAGGAGCGAGCGAGACAACGGTTGCGACGATCAACAACGCGGGGAACGCGCAGTTGAACGGGACGCTGCAGGTGGGCGGGACATCGACATTTACCGGGTCGACTATGGTGAAGAACCAGGCGGACGCGGAGATCGACCAGTTTCTATGGGCGGGGTTGACCACGAGCCAAAAAGAATCCTTCACTTACAAAGACTGGAATGGAAACAGCCAGTGGTACATGGTTAAGGACCAGAATAATAACTGGGCGCTGAACTCGGCCACGGGCGGGCTGGATAGCTTCAAGGCATACCAGAGCACCAACAGCGGCGACACCTATATCAATGCGTCGAATCCAACGGGAGCCGTGCGAGTCAACTACGAATCCGGGTCCGGGACGGGGTTCAATATCTACGGCGGCGGTAGCGGCACACTTTACGCGAGCTTTACGGCAGCGAACGCGATCAAGTTTCCAGGGCTTGCGGCGAGCAGCGGCCTGGATTGCTTGCAGGTGGATAACTCCGGCTATGTCTCGAATACCGGGTCAGCATGCGGCAGCGGGTCAGGAAGCAACGGCACTGTTAGCTCGGGAACAAGTGGGCAGATAGCCTACTACACGGCGAACGGCACGACAATTGGCGGCATGAGTTCGGTTCCTGTTACTACAGGAGGAACCGGGGCCTCGACCGCGGCCGGCGCCCTCGCGAGCCTGGGCGCGGAGCCGATGTCGCTGACGGGCAGCGGAGTTCCTTCCGCCGCATGTTCAAGCACCGTGAACAACGGAACATTCTATACATCCTCGGCGCTGAGTCTTTACCAGTGCTCAGGCGCAACGGGGACTTATCAATGGAACGCCGTGAGCGGGGGCGGCAGCTCCGGCGTATCAAGCGTGAACTTGCTCAATGGCGCCGTGAATGTGATTGCGGGCGCAGGTATTTCAGTCACTTCGGCTGGCTCCTCCATCACCATAGGAAACACAGGAAGCGGCGCGCCAGCCGTTTACTATAACGTGCTCAGCTACGGCGCCAAGGCGGACATGCTTCCATTGAGTGGATACATTGGCGCATCCCTCACCGCAGGCAGCTCATCGGCGTATGTCGGCGGCGGTAACTTTACGTCCACCGACGCGGGCAAGTATATAACTCTCGCTCCGAGCGGAAGCTGGACGGCCCCTTTCGCGGCTACCGGCAACTCGCCTGGAAATACGGCTCAGATTGTATCGGTCACAAACGGGCAGACTATTGTATTGAGCAAAAGTTCGACCGTGACAGAGTCCGCGTATATCTCGTGGGGCACTGACAACGTTCCGGCCTTCAACGCATGCTCGACAGCAGCGGCCGCTGCCGGTGGGGGTACGTGCGCAATTCCTGCTGGAAATTATCTGCTGGCAACGTCTCCCTATTACCTGCTGAATGGGATGGCACAGGACTCCGGCGATTACGGCAATCCTGGTGGCGGGTCCGGCGCTGCTATCTCCTGCACGGTGGCGGCAGGATCATTGAGCGGATGCACAGTAACGAGCGGCGGAAGCCTCTATGTTCCCAATACGACGCTGACGTTAAACTTCCCGCAATCAGGCTATGCCAATAGCGGGTGCCCCGCTGTTTACAGCGGGGCATGCGGGCAGGAGTTCGCGACAGTCACAACAAACGGCAGCGGCCAGGTGCAGAATCCGGTCACGATCGTCTACAAGGGCTTTGGCCTGGCTTCCGCGCCCATTCCGACGGTGAATGCAACTGGCGGCGACGGCGCCGCGGCGACCTGCGCACTAACAGGCGGCACTTGCGGAACTCCTTCCATCACAGCTGGCGGTGGTGGATATCCGGCATCGTCGTCTAACTTCCTTGAGGTGTGGGCATTCAATGCCCCCGGCGGAACCTGCGCAGGTGGAAGCGGGGTTGTGGGCAAAGGCACCGCTTCAAGCAACTCGTCCGGTGCAATCAGCAGCGCCACCTGGACCACGGCGCCTACGGGCTGCGGAACCACCCCGCCACGTATTGTGTTTGGCGATTCTTCTTGCTGGAATGCGAGCACATCTCTTTTTACAGCGCAATGCACGAACCTTGCCCCACTTGTTCCCGCTGCGATTCCCGTGCAGGTGATGCTAGAGCTGGGTGTGAGCTGGTTTGGGCCGGCAGGTGCGAGCCAGGATGGCGTCAACTTACGGGGAACATGGGATGGGACGACTGTAGACACAGTTACGCCCGGAATCATGCTAACTCAGCCCGCGATGTTGGGCGGTCAAATGCAGAATACGGATCTACGCGGAGTTACCATCAGCGGCGGATTTATCGGGATATTCGATCCGTACAACCTGAACAGGACAAATATTCAGGATGTTGGATTCAGCGACGGGATCGGAATGCTGACGGGGGCGTTCGATCTCAACTCGCAGGTAAACAATTTGTGGTTCGGAGGTTACGCGGGGTTTGTGAACGGTGGTTCCTGGGGCCATAGGAGCGACTTCCCACTGGGCGGGGGAGGATTCTTCGATGTGGCCTCAGTGAGCAATATCGTTACCGAGCCGACTGGCTATAACTCAGTGGCTGCGGCCATCGACACCTGGTTCGATGAGGAGTTCTGGCATTCCGATTTCTCGGCTTACGCGACAGATATGGATGAAACGTGCGGATTGCCTTTGGCCGCAAGCCAGCGTCAAACCTCGCACAGCTTGAGTACTCCGCAGGGTGCTAACACAATGTGCTACAAGGGGATCAGCGGATTCGGGATGCTCAATTTGACGCGAGACAATCGGGGCGCGGGCGGCCACCCAATTACGAATATCACCGGTAAGTACCTTTACCGGCCCATTTATTATGGCTCGCTGGGACCAAGTAACCTCTTCGATGCAAGTTGCGAAGGTTGCAGCCAGGTAGCCAGCGATCCATACCGGGCAGAGCCGATCCAGGAGGGCGCCATTGAATTCAATGGCGGGAGCGGAGCGCAAATCAACGGAGTTCAATGGAGCGGCAGTCAAGTTGTGCAGCCAATTTACGATTTGAGCGGCGCCAGCTATAGCGGCACGCCCGGAGCGCCACAGGGCCTGGCATGGCAGAACATTGGCGCCACCTCCACAGTGAACCCTCAGGCAGTGCAAAACCTGAATATTCAAACCTCCATCCAGAACTCGTTTGGAGAGGCGATTGGATGGAATGGCGCAACTGGGATAGAAGGTGCGCTAACCTTTGCCAATCAGCCTGGCAACGGGCCGACGCCTGTCGTTGCTGGTGGTCTCAAGGGCGATGGCTATCAGTACAGTTCATTCGGACTTTGGGGCAATGGATTCACGAACAAGCTGATGGACTTTGGAACGAATCAGGTGAACTTGCTGGTCCCGCTTTTTGACCCATATATTGCGCCTGCCTCAGGAAGCTCTTGTCTGCAAATCAACAGCGCTGGGCTTATCACCAATACGGGTGCGCCGTGCGGCGGCAGCGGCGGCATAACTTCCTTTGCAGCGCCGCCGGGAAGCTGGCCATCCTGGCTGGTACCCACGGTGACGAACGCGGCCACCACTCCATCGCTGGCAGTTGCGGCTTCATCCACTGGCACTGGGAACGTGGTGCTGTCGAATGGGCCGACGTTCACAGGCAATGCCACGACCTTTGCGAACAGCGCGGCGGCAGAACAGGATGTGTCCATTCAGCCTGGATCGGGCGCGGACCAGATCGGCGCATTTGCGTGGAACAATTACGCTGGCACACCAGAGTGGAAGTTGAGGAAGGATTCCAGCAACTACCTTCGCCTGACGGATATGGTGAACTCGCTGGACCGGGAAGTTCTCTATCAGAATGGGCAGACGCTGATCAACGCCGGGGCGGGGGCGAATGCGGTGCTGATCAATAGCTCGACGAGCAGCGGCACGGGGGGATTCTACGTGGAGAGCGGCGGGTCGAGTCCGGCGGCGGTGCTTTCTGTGACGGCGAGTGGGAATACAACGGCTACGGGATTTGTGTCGGGCAAGTTCATGATGGGCTCGGGCACGATGTCTATGGGAGCGGGTGCGGCGGCGGGGACAAGCCCGGCGATTGCGTGCGCGAGCGGCCACGTATGCGACGGGGTGAGTGGAGCTGTGACGCTGACAACGGGAACGAGCACTACGACAGGGACACTGGCGACGCTGAGCTTTCCGAATACGCACACCAACTCAGCCAACTGCGTGGTAGATGTTTTGCAGAGCGGGGTTGGACGGGTGACGACAGCATCCTGGAGCGAGAGCACCACGGCTCTGACGCTGACGGCTAACTCTGCGTTGACGGCAAGTACGGCCTATCAGATCCGGTACTGGTGCGGCGGGAACTAGGGCCAGAGACAGGTGAGCAACCAGTCAATAGACCGCGCGGCCGGGGCGCGGGAGTGGAGTCTGCGCCCCGATGAGCTGGACCGGGAAGAGTTGGAACGGTTCGGCAGAATTCTGGACCAGCGCCCAGCCAGCTTGCGGGGGCTGACGGTAGGGATGGCGCTGGCTGAGCGGCTGCTACTGGTGAGGACGCGGGAAGGAAGGCCGGCTCCGCTGCGGGCAAATGCGGCTCAGAGGGCCTTCGAGCGCCAGCGGGGGGAACGAAACATCGTTCTCAAGGCGCGCCAGATGGGGCTCACGACATGGGCTGCGGCACGGTTCTTCCTGAAGACAATCACCCAGCCAGGCACGCTGACCCTGGAAGTGGCGCATAACCAAGAGGCGGCGGAAGAGATCTTCAGGATAGTGCATCGGTTTGTAGACTGGCTGCCGGAGGAGTTGCGTGAAGGTCCGTTGAAAACCTCGCGAGCCAACGTGCGGCAGATCGTATTTCCGAAGTTGGATGCGCAATACAGGGTGGTGTCTGCCGGAGACCGGAATGCGGGACGCGGTTTGACGGTGCAGAATCTGCACTGCTCTGAACTGGCGCGCTGGCCGGGCGATCCTGCGGAGACCCTCGCAGGGTTGCGGGCATCGATGACGCCGGGGGCGGAGCTGATTCTGGAGTCGACGCCAGACGGTGTGGGCGGATGCTTCCACGAGGAATGGCAAAAGGCGAACGAGACCGGGATGGTGCGGCATTTCTTTCCCTGGTGGATGGAGCGGCGCTATCGGGCCGAAGCGGTGGACGAAGCAACGCTGACCGGCGAAGAACGCGATCTGATGGCGCGGAAGCGTTTGGACCGGGAGCAGATCGGCTACCGAAGGCAGATTCGGAGAGACTTTCGCGGGCTGGCGCGTCAGGAGTATGCGGAAGACGAGGCTAGCTGTTTTCTGGCCAGCGGCGATTCCGTGTTTGAACTGGCGGCGATTGAGGCGCGGCTGGCAGAAGCGCCGGAACCTACGGCGCGCCGGCGAAATGGGGAGTTGGAGATTTGGCTGCCGCCATTGAAGGGCAAGGCGTATCTAGTTGCAGTCGATCCAGCCGGAGGCGGCAGCGAAGGTGACTATTCCGCCGCCCAGGTGATTGAGATGGAAACAGGCTTGCAATGCGCGGAGTTCGCAGGGCATGTGGGCGGGTTGGAACTGGCACGGATTGTGACGGCATTGGCTGCCGAGTACAACCAGGCCTGGCTGGTGGTGGAACGGAACAACCACGGCAGCGGGGTGCTGGCGCTGGCTGAGACATCTTGCAAGTACTCGCGGATCTACAAACGCGAGGGTCAACTGGGTTGGCTGACTACGTCGTTGAGCCGCCCGGCGGTGTTGAGCCAGTTGGGCGCCGCGTTGGTGGAGGAGCCGGAGCGCTTCCAGAGCCGGAAGCTGCTCGGCGAATGCAGGAGCTTTGTAAGGCTGCCCAATGGCGGGACGGGTGCGCAAGCCGGAACGCATGACGACCGGGTGATGGCGATGGCGATTGGGCTGGGAGCGCGAGCCGAGCTGTTGGGATGAGCGGGGCGGGCTTGGTCAAGCGACGAACATGCAGTCGCCGTAGCTGAAGAAGCGGTAATTTTGTTGAACCGCGTGGCCATAGGCGGCCAGCACCGGTTCGCGTCCCGCAAAGGCGCTGACCAGCATGAGCAAACTCGATTGCGGCAGGTGGAAGTTGGTGAGCATGGCGCCCACCAGGCGGAATTTGAAGCCGGGCGAGATGAAGACCTCCGTTTCGCCCGAGTGCGGCACGAGTTCGCCGCCGGCGGCTTGAAGAGCGCAGTGCTCCAGCGTCCGCACCACCGTGGTGCCGGCAGCCACAACGCGACGGCCTTCTCTCACGGCTCGGTTGATTGCTTCCGCGGCGGACGCGGGGAGCGTGTAACGCTCGCGATGAAGGTGAACATCTTCCAGATTCTCTACTCGCAGCGGCGCAAAGGTGCCCAGGCCGACATGCAGCGTAACGCGCGCGACCTCTACGCCCTTTGCCTCCAGCGTGTGCAGCACTTGCGGAGTAAAGTGAAGCCCGGCTGTGGGCGCTGCCACGGAGCCGGGTTCCCGCGAAAAAACAGTCTGATAGCGATTGCGGTCCGCATCCGCATCGTCGCGGCGGATGTAGGGCGGGAGCGGCATGTGGCCGATGCGTTCGAGGGTTGCGAAGAAATCTTCCACCGGCTTGAAGCGAAGCAGCCGCTCGCCGAACTCCCCGCGCTCCAGCACCTCAGCCTCAAGCTCGACCAGCCCCGGCGACCCCGGAAAGACAAGCCGTTCGCCGATAGCGACCTTTCTGGCAGGGCGCACGAGAGCGCGCCAAAGGCTTTCGCCAGTTGGTGGAGGATTGGGGATTGTGGTCTCCCAGGTCCGAGAATCGGGACCTGGGGCACCCGGCATTTGTGGAACAACTTGCTCGGTGAGCAGCACCTCGATCATTCCGGTCGGCTTCTCCCGGTCGCGCACCGTGGTCCGCTGCGCATAAAGCCGAGCGGGAATCACACGGCTGTCGTTCAGCACCAGCACGTCGCCGGGCGACAGCAGCGCAGGAAACTCCGCAAACTGCGCATCGCGCAAAAGGCCTGTCGCGCGATCCATGACCAACATGCGGCTCTCGCCGCGCGTGGCGGGAGGCTGTTGCGCAATCAACTCCGGCGGCAGGTCGAAGTCGAAGTCGGAAACGCGCAGGCTGGTCATCCTGCAGCCTTCTTGAAATAGTCCAGCGCCCGCAGACGCGCGCACTCAATGGCCGCATTGAGCTCCGCTCTCTTGCGTTCAAAATCCTCTGAGGGCAAATCTGCGGGAACCCGCGTCCAAGGCCCCCAACTGACGACAATCCGCGTAAACGGCTTGGGCACCAGAAAGCGGTCCCAGGAGCCTATAACCCAGGCGCGCTCGGGTTGCAGATGAAACGCGCCGATGGGCGCGCCAGTCATTTGCGCGAGCTTGATGGGGCCCATCTTGGTCTGATAGATCGGCCCGCGCGGCCCATCCGCGGTGAAGATGGCCGGTGCGCCGCTCTCGATCACTTGCTTGAGCCCCAGCAGCCCTTCGCGCGCTCCTCGCGAGCTCGACCCGCGCACGGCCCTGAAGCCGAAGAGTTGCAAAATGCGCGTAATCAACTCTCCATCGAAGCTTTGGCTAATGAGAATAGTGGCATGGGTCTCGCGGAAATATGCGGCGCAGGGCAGCACGCATTGATGCCAGAAGCAAAAGACCTGCGGCCCCGCGCCCCGGCCAAAGAGCAGCGGTTCAACGCCCTCGTCGGCAATCACTTCAAAACGCCAGGTGCGGCTCACGACCCACAATAGTGCCCATACCGCGCGCGGCACCACGGCCAGCACAAGGCGCTGCGAGAACGTGAATTTTGGGGCGTCGGTCACTCAAATGATTCTAGTGCAGCCAGCCAAAGCAAACGCTCCACAACTCCGCTCAAGAGTAACGCAGCCAGCGGAGCAACTCCGGCAGGGTAGCGCGCTTGCCATACATGAGAATTCCCACGCGATAGAGGCGTGAAGAGAACCACAGGACGGCCCATATGCTCAGGAACAGGAGGCTGATGGAGGCCACAAACTGCCACAGTGGCGGCATCTCCAGGCCCATGCGGGGCAGCATGACAAAGGGCGCGGTGGGCGGGAAGAGCGATGCGGCAATGGCCCATTTTGAGTTGGGATTGTTCAGGATGAGAGGCAGAATGCCGAAGCTGATCCAGACGGGCACGGCCGCGAGCGGCATATACATTTGCAGTTCCTGGGCTGTCTCGCAGGTGGCGGCAAGGCCGGAAAAGAAAGCGCTGAAAAGAAAGAAACCAAGCAGGAAGTAAACCGGAAACAGCAGGCCCTCAGCCCAAGAAAAATGCAGCGCAAAATCACCGCTGAGCAAGGTAGCAACGAGCGACGAGCCCGAGAGCAATAAAGCTGCGAATACCCAGATGGCAATTTGCGTGAGGCCGACAGCTCCCACGCCGAGCAGCTTGCCGGTGAGCAGATCGTCGGGACGGGCAATGGCCAGCATGACCTCAAAGATCCGCGAGTTCTTTTCCTCCACCACGGAACGGGCCAGATCCATGCCATAGAGCAGGATGGGCATGGTGAGCAAAAATGCCATGATCGTCGCCTTGTAGAACGAAGCCGTTCGATTGCTTCTGGATGCCTTGCCCTCACTGTTCACCTGGAGAGTGTCAATGGAGACTTGCTCCAGCAAGGCATCGGCTTCGGTCTGCTTCATGCCAGTGGCGGCCAGGCGCTCATTCAGAAGAGCGCGATTCAAGGCACTCTTCAGGCGCCCAGTGGTCGTGAAGTCGCCACCGGACTGAGAGGAATAGGTAGCGGCCGGCACTCCATTCGAGGAAGTCTCGATGGAGAGCAAACCGTCGATAGCTTTGCTTTGGACCCGCTGCATCAGGATCGCTCGATCCTGTTCGCTTGCAGGGGCCACCACATCCACGGTGTACTTCGCCTCCGTGTCTTTCAGCAATTGGCGGCGCATATCGTTGGCCAGCGACGCGCTGTCGGCGGCGATAGCCACATGCTTGGCCGTAGTTCCGCTGCGGGTGGTGAAGTAGCTTACGCCCAGCAGCGCGGCAATCAGCAACGGCAGCAGCACGGTGGAAAACCGGAAGGCACGGCCGCGAATCTGCTCAAGATACTCACGCCGCGCAATAAGAAGCACATTATGCATCGGCCTTGCCTCCTACGGTCTGGATGAATATCTCTTCAAGCGAAGGCTCGACCAATTCAAACCGATAGATTGTCGCCATGGCCGCGGCTTCGTGCAGCAGCTTCTGCGCGTTGCCATGCGGCTTGAGCTTGATCTCGGCATGGCCGGAGAAGTTTCTGGCTTCGGCAATCTCACTGCTGTTCAGGAACGCCGAGCTTCCCTCAAATTCGACGATCACGTGGTTGCGCTCGTAGCGGCTCTTGATCTCGCGCAGATTGCCCCCCAGCACGGCTTCGCCGTTGTTGATGAGGCAGATCGAATCGCACAGCTTCTCCACCTGGTCCATGCGATGGGTAGAAAAGAGAATTGCCTTGCCCTGGCCCTTGAGTTCCAGCAGCGTCCGCTCCACGAGCACGGCGTTCACGGGATCGAGGCCGCTGAACGGCTCGTCCATGACGATCAGTCCCGGATCGTGCAAAAGCGTAGCGATGAACTGAATCTTCTGCTGCATTCCTTTGGAGAGCTCTTCGGTCTTCTTATGCAGGGCATCTGCGATCTCCATGCGTTCGGCCCAGGCAACGGCACGTTTATGCGCCTCTTCGGCCTCAAGCCCGTGCAACTGGCCGAAGAACACGAGTTGGTCCAGGACTTTCATCTTTTTATAGAGGCCGCGCTCCTCGGGCAGATAGCCTACCCGTTCCAGGCTCTTGCGCTCGAAGGGCTTTTCGAAGAGCCCGATACGCCCCGAATCCGGAATCGTAATGCCCATCATCATACGAATAGAGCTGGTTTTCCCTGCCCCGTTCGGTCCCAGCAGCCCAAACATCTGGCCTGCTTCGATCGATAAGCTCAGGTTGTGGACGGCAACCTTGTTCTCGTAAGCCTTTGTCACTCCCACGAGTTCGACTACTGGCATGGGCTCTCTCACCGCTTTGTTATGGAATTCTGCTCTGGCCAAACTGGGGAAACGGTCTCTGAAGCAGTGTAGCAAAACCTGCCTTTCGCCCACCCCGTCGCGATGGAGAAACACAGAATTGCTCCTGACCTCTTCAATCGCTTCGTCTACTCTCGGCTTAGCCAGCTCCCTGCTCTGTCGCAAGGCTGGAATTCTTGAAGCGGGCCCTTCTTTTCCTGCTTCTTCTCCCTCTAGCGATCAAATCTACAACTAAAGCGTTACGAAGGTACTCTAAAGTCTGACCGAGACTGAGCAAAAAGAACAAGTCAAACCACCTGCCGTGAAGGTATATTGGCAAAAGAATCGGCAGGGCGAGCGCGTCAAGCCCAATCAGAGGAATCTGGCGCGTTTCAGCCAGTCGCGATTCTTGATGGAAATTGAAGGCACGCTGGAGAGATTCCGTCAATTCCCATGCTCAGGCGGAGCGATATTGTTTGTGTGGCAACCAAAAAGGGAGAGCGCGGCCTCCCGAGGCTGCCAAAATAACGTTTTCTCGTGTAGAATTGTCGTTCGTGCAATTGTCTCGGCAGAAACAATTTTCTGACAGCAGCGTGGAGAGCAACATGGCGACTTTATTGAAGATGTACGACGGCGACTGCGACTTTCTCAAGTCCGAGCCCGTTTCCGGGCCAGAGCATAAGCCCCAGGCACTGTCGGAACTTGATGTGCCGCAGGGAGTTCTTGAGGATCTTGCCTTAAAGACTCTCTATCTGTCCGGTTCGCTCTCCGTCCTTCAGCTTGCCGAAAAGACCCGGCTCAGCTTCGGCGTTGCAAACGAGCTGTTTTGCCGCATGAGAGCTGAGTTGCTTTGCCAGGTCACGGGAATGACCGGCACCGTCCCTCATATCGCCATCACATCCCAGGGCAGGACGCGGGCCATGGACCTGCTATCGCAGAGTCACTACTCGGGCGCTGCGCCTGTGACTCTGGAGAGCTACGTCCGGCAGACGCGGAAGCAGAGCGTGCAGAATGTCGAGGTTCATGAAGCCGACGTCAATCGCGCCTTTGCTCATCTTGTCATGGACAAAGAAACGCTGAGGCAATTCGGAACAGCGCTCAATTCAGGATCGTCAATTTTCCTCTATGGTCCGGCAGGCGTTGGAAAAACCACCATGGCCGAGACCATGTCCCGTGTGCTTGCTGAGGATGAGGTTTGGATCCCGTACGCGGTGGAAGTGGATTGCCAGATTATTACCGTCTACGATCCGGCCATTCACAAGCGTGTGCCGGAGTCGGAACCCGAGAACCATGACGACCGCTGGCTGCTGTGCCGCCGCCCCGGAGTTCTTGTGGGTGGAGAACTGACGGCCGAGATGCTGGATCTGCAATTCAACACGACGACGAAGTTCTATGTCGGCCCGTTGCAGATGAAGGCCAACAATGGCGTCTTGATCATCGACGATTTTGGCCGCCAGAGGCTTCGCCCGGAAGAGTTGCTTAATCGCTGGATCGTTCCGCTGGATCGCAGAATCGACTTTCTGACTCTGGCTGGCGGAAAGAAAATTGAGATTCCCTTCGAGATGCTGATCGTCTTTGCTTCCAACATGGATCCTGCTTCGCTGGTGGACGCCGCATTCCTGCGCAGAATTCAAACCAAGGTGAAGATCGGCGCGGTTTCAGACGAGCAGTTCTGCGAGATCTTCCGCAGGGTTGCAGTCGATAAAGGAGTCGACTTTGACCCAGGCGTCTTTTTTGTCCTGATCGATTTCATTCGCACCACTCTGAAACAAGAGTTGCGCTCCTGCTATCCGAGGGACATTGTGAACCAGATCATCTGGGCGGCCCGCTATGAGGGCAAGAAGCCGTACCTCGATCACGCAGCCATTACGCAGGCGGTTGCGGCTTACTTCCTGACCAAGTAGAGAAATAGGAATTGAAACAAGAGCGCGGCGGCCTCGGTCGCCGCGCTCTTGTTTTTGCGGCTGGGGTGGGATAGCGTGCAGAGGGAGCTGGGGCCTTCAGGCCCTGGATACTGCGGTTCGATAGGGAGGTCTTTTAGGCCCGGATCTTATCCACTGCCAAAAACCCCTGGCTGAAGCCACTTTGATTGCAAGCCTGCATTCAGGAGCCTGAAGACTCCTGCTCCCTCCAGAAGAATCAAGAGCGGCATTGCCAGGGCATGAGCCTCACCGGTGGGTTTGTACCTCTGCACGCAAGCCATGTAGCATCCGTACTGTGCCCGGCCTCGATACTCCTGTCATGTATGTGCGCGGCGTTGGTCCCAAGGTTGCGGAGATGCTCGCGCCTAAAGGAATATTGACGGCTGAGGATCTGCTCTACCACCTGCCTTTCCGCTATGAGGATCGCCAAAACCCGCGCAGCCTTGACGAGCTGAAGGTTGGCGAGATGGCCAGCGTGATCGCCGAGGTGCGCGGCTCGGCGCTTTTGCGCACCCGCAAGGCGCCCATCTTCGAATTGGCCGTGGGCCAGGGCCGGCTGGCGCTGAAGTGCATCTGGTTCAACGGCAGCTATCTCGAAGGCAAGTTCCACGCCGGGCAGACGGTGGCCGTCTTTGGCAAGGTCGAGCCGTCGCGTTCGAGCAGCAATCTCAAGATGATCCAGCCGCAGTTCGAGATACTGCCCGACGCCAGCGCCGACGCTGAGACGCGGCTGCTTGAGGTAGGGCGCATCACACCGGTTTACGAATCGCTGGGCGGCGCGCGGCTGGCCTCGCGCTGGCAGCGTAAGACCATCTTCAATCTGCTTGAGAGCGTGCGCGGCGCGGTGCCCGAGTGCTTGCCCAGGGAGATGCTGGCCCGGTTTGACCTGCCGGATCGCGAGACCGCTTTGCGCGAAGTTCATTTTCCGCCGGAAGGCACTCCCTTTGCCCAGTTGCAGGCCTCCGCTACGGCGGCTCACCGGCGGCTGATCTTTGAAGAGCTGTTTTTTTTGGAGCTGGGCCTGGAGCTCAAGCGCCGCCGCATGAGAGAGCGCGTAGGCGTCGGCTTTGAAACCAACGACAAGGTCCGCGAGGCCATCCGCGAAGTGCTGCCCTTTCATCCCACCAAGGCGCAAAAGCGGGCGCTGGGCGAGATTGTGGCCGACATGCGCAGCCCCAGCCCCATGCGCCGCCTGCTGCAAGGCGATGTAGGCTCAGGCAAGACCATCGTCGCCTTGCAGGCCATGCTGGTGGCCATGGAAAACGGCTACCAGGCGGCTCTGATGGCGCCCACCGAGATTCTGGCCACGCAGCACTATCTAGCCGCGCGCAAGCTGCTCGAGCGGTCCTCCCGCCGCTACCAGATCGTGCTGCTGACCGGTTCGCTTGACGAAGACCGCAAGCGCCATACTCGCGCCCTCATCAACCGGGGCGAGGCGCAACTGGTCATCGGCACGCACGCGCTCATCGAAGAGAAAGTCGAGTTCGACCGGCTGGGCCTCGTCGTGGTCGACGAGCAGCACCGCTTCGGCGTGCTGCAACGATTCAAGCTGATGAAGAAGCCCAATCAGGCTGAGCCAGACATGCTGGTGATGACCGCGACGCCGATTCCGCGCACGCTGGCCCTGTCGCTCTACGGCGATCTGGATTTGAGCGTACTGGATGAGTTGCCGCCCGGACGCACGCCCATCGCAACCCGGCGGGTTCCCGCCGAGCGATCCCCGGAAGTGTGGGATTTCGTCCGCAAACAGGTCGGGCTGGGCCGCCAGGCCTATATCGTCTACCCGGTGATCGAAGGGACCAAAGAAGATGAGCCGGAGCTGGACTTTTCGCATGACGACGCTGAGGCCGGTCTTGAAACACCGCCGGCTTTCATCGCTTCCCAGGTCCGAAAATCCGGACCCTTCGACAGGCTCAGGGCAGGCTCTGGGGCACCCAAGCCAACTCGCAAGGGAAAGACCGCCGATCTGTTCCCCAAAGCCGCGATCGACGCCAATCCGGCAGCAAAATCCGGCCTCAAATCCGCCGTCGAAATGCACGACAAACTGCGCACCGGCCCGCTTGTCGGCCTGCGCCTGGCGCTGCTGCACGGACGCCTGGACGCCGACGAGAAAGAGATCGTCATGCGCCGGTTCCAGCGCGGCGAAATCGATGTGCTGGTGGCCACCACGGTCATTGAGGTCGGTGTGGATGTGCCCAATGCCACCGTGATGGTGGTTGAACACGCGGAGCGATTCGGACTGGCGCAGTTGCATCAGTTGCGCGGCCGCGTGGGGCGTGGCGCGGCCAAGAGCTTTTGCATTCTCATGACCGGCCCCCGCGTTTCGCCGCTGGCCGAGGAGCGGCTCAACGCCATGGTCCGCACCCAGGACGGATTCGAACTGGCGGAGCTGGACCTCACCCTGCGCGGCCCCGGCGAGTTTTTCGGCACGCGTCAGGCCGGCCTGCCCGACTTTCGCGTGGCCAATCTGCTGCGCGACCGCAAGCTGCTCGAGCTTGCCAAGATGGAAGCCGCCCGCTTTGCCAACGCTCCCGCCCCCGACAGAGAAGCGCAAAGCGAAGTAACCGAGGCCGAGCGGGCGCGCGTTTGGGCGCGGCTCAAAGAGGCCTGGCAGCGCCGCTATGGGCTGGTTGAGGCTGGGTGACCGGCGCGCGGCCCAAGTCTGGCCGCATCCATGCTACTGAAGTTTCTTCGTGCGATGCGCCGCGGCCCGTTTCAGAAACTCCATCGCTTCGTCCAGACGAAACGACGAAATCTGCTGTTGCGCATGCGCCGGCCAGTTTGCGCGGTCTGCCCACGCCTTGATCTCGCCGGCTTTGGCCTCCTCGTCTCCACCGGTCGATCGCTCGAATAGCTCCATAAACCGGGTCAAGAGAGCCTGAGCGCGTTCGCTGGCTGGGTCTTCGTCGAGCGCATCGACAACCTCCAGCAAATGCGCCGTCCAGGCGGCGGAGAGTTGCGCGTTCTCGTCGTGCGAGCGCCCCGTTACTTTGGCCCACGCCGCGTCGCTGTAGTATTTCTTCTTGTGCGCAGCGAGCGCTTGCCCGATGAACGCCACGATCTTGTCGAGAGGGTACATTTCAAGGCGCTGCCGCATCGCGGCCGGCCAATTCCGATGGTCGGCCCACACCTTCATCGAACCGCTGCGCACTTCCGTATCGCCGCCGGACGTCTTCTCCACCAGATCCATCCAGCGTTTACAGAGAGCCTGAGCGCGTTCGCTGGCTGGGTCTTCGTCGAGCACTGCGCCAACCTCCAGGAATAGCGCCTTCCACGCGGCAGCTATTTCCGCGATCTCTTCCTGCGTACGCCCCGTTACCTTGGCCCACGCCGCATCGCTGTAGTATTTCTTCCTGGACCCGGCAAGCGCCTGCCCGATGAACGGCACAATCTTGTCGAGATGGTACTCTTCAATGCGCTGCTGCATCGCAGCCGGCCAATTCCGGTGGTCGGCCCAGGCTTTCATCGCGCCGACGCGCACCTCCATATCGCCGCCCGAATTCTTCTCCACCAGTTCCATCCAGCGCGCGGCCAGCGCCTGCGCAATTTCACCGGCGGGATCTTCGCCCAGCGCGGCTTCCACTTCGTGATACATCTCGATCCATTCCTGCGAGGGGCCTTCCGCATACCGCGGTCTCATCTTGACCCATGCCTCTTCGCTGTAATACTGCTTCATCGCGTCGATGTCATTCTGCATTCCAATCACCTCAATCAGTCTTTTCAAAATCGCCGGATCGGCGGCCTTGCCGTTTTCCATCGTCTTTTCCACGGCCCGGATTGCGTTCACGGCCCGCCACAACAGCTCCTGTTTTTCTGCCAGCGCCTCCCGCTGCATGTGCAGGGCCTCCGGTAATTCGAGCGCGGCCCGCTCCAGCACTACCTTGATCTGCTTCAGCGGAAGCCCCAGAAACTTGAGCGCCACAATCTGCTCCAGGCGTTCCATGTCGCGTTCCGCATACAGGCGATATCCGGCCGCCGTCCGCTGCGGCTTCAGCAATCCCAGCCGGTCGTAGTGATGCAGCGCCTTCACCGTGACACCGGTGAGCGCCGCGAACTCCTGAACTCGATAGTGCCTGGCCATTTCCGCCCCTCAATTGAAATGCTCAACCCTGACGTAAGGTAAGGGTCAAGGATTATTTGCAAATATTTTTCGTTCCTAGGAATTCTCGGTTTTGGGAAGGTCGGAACTCATCGCCACCCGGCCTTCAAAAAAACGAGAAAGCCCAGGGGCGGCTGCCTCATTGACTGGGGGAGAATAGGTGAGTGGGCTTTAAAGCGCTGCTCGAATGTCCAAGGAGGTCGAAGATGCGCCACTGGGGCGGATGGGTGTTTATTGTGGGCGGATGCCTCTTAGCCATTGAGGCGCTCAGGGCCAAGCATGCATTAAATGAAGTTGACTACCCGGTCAGCGAGGAGGAAAGAGGGGGGTATCCCGCTCCAACCACTCGGCAGCGATTATTGGTCGTTGCAGTAGGAGTTTCCGCCGCTCTCTTCGGGCTACTTTCCTTGCTTTTTGGGCACTGAGAATCATAGGAGCCCGCCTCACACCGACCCACGCGCAAATGAGCCCTGCGCCATCTCCACCGGAAAAGTCTGGATTTCCAGGTCGATGCTTGCGATCTCCGCACCGCACTCCTGTATTTGGCTGCGGGTGCATTGGCAGAGTTCGGTGAAGCGGATATGCCCGTTCTGGCTCAGCTCCAGCCCGGCGGCAATCATCACGCTGTAAATATCCACACAGGCCTGCCGCTCAAACTCAAACAGCATGCTCACCATGCCGGTGTCGTTGGCGCCCCGGCTCAAAACCCACCCGCCACAGCCGAGAATTGCGCCCGTGAGCGTCTGAACCAGCCGCGACGGATCCTCAATGGAGACAGCCTTCATCTGCATCGCCCAAGGTATGCTTATCGATTGCCCCGCGTTATGGTCCGGCATCTTCAGCCTCACACCGGTCCTATCGGAGCCTGGCGGGTCAGCATAACGTGTGTGCGGGAGTCGCACGGCGCTTGACCGGCTTTGAAACATCCGTGTGCAGCCTGGCTCTGGTGCGCTCTGCGCTGGTAATTGGAGGCGCGCTGTGCGCCCGATTCAGACCACCTTCCAGTTTGGGAAGCGGCAATCCCGAGCCTCGCAAGCGCAACAGAAACAGAATGATGTAGCCTTGGAGCATGATTGTCGGCTCAGGAATCGATCTGGCGGAGATCGGGCGCATCCAGAAATCCGTCGATCGCTATGGCGGGCGCTTTCTCGACCGCGTTTACACCGCCGCGGAACAGGCCTACTGCCTGAAGAAGCGCAACTCCGCGGAGAGCTTTGCCGCCCGCTTTGCCGCCAAGGAAGCAGGAGCAAAGGCCCTGGGAACCGGCATCAGCCACGGCGTAAGCTGGTTGGAGATCGAGGTGGTCCGCGAACCCAGCGGAAGGCCAACCATCCAGTTCCACGGCCGCGCCGCGCAGATTGCCGCCAGTCTGTGCGTAGTCCACGCCGCTCTTTCCATTACCCATACCGCCGACCTGGCCATGGCCAGCGTGGTGCTTGAAGACGGACGTTAGAATCACTCGATCTGCTATCCTCAAGGCGTCTGCCGAATCGTTTCAGCGAGAGGAATGTCGTGCCAAGCCGCAAAGAGATTCAGTGGTCGCAACTGAGAGTGGGAAGTTTGGTGCTGGCGGCTACGCTGGTGCTGATCGGGATCATCTTCCTCATGTCTGGCTCCTCTGGCGGGCTGTTTGCTCGCAAACTCCTGCTGCGCTCCTACTTTGAAAACGCCGCCGGGCTCAAGGATGGAGCGCCTGTCACGCTGGAAGGCGTGACCATCGGCAATGTGATTCATGTTCGCGTGATTCCCAATCGCGATCCAACGCCCGTTGAAGTGACTATGCAAGTGGGCCACGAATATCTGCGTCTCCTGCATACCGACACAACCTCCTCCATCAACCAGGCCGGCGTGCTGGGCGACAGTTACGTCGATCTCAGTTCCGTTCACGCCGTAGGCCCGCCGCCCGCGAACGACGCCGAGCTCAAGGCCTCCGGCTCGCCCAGCATTCAGGATGTGATCCGCACCAGCCAGGTCTCCATCGAGCAAATCACGACGCTGATGAAAAAGGTCGAGACCCTGGTGGATACGCTCAATACCAAGCGCGGCACCATGGGCGAACTGATCAACGACCCCGAGCTTTACAAGAAAATCAACATGATCGCCGGCGACCTGCAAACCATCACTGGCTCAATCGCCGGGGGCAAGGGATCGCTGGGCAAGCTCATCACCGACGACACGCTCTACACGCGCGCTAATTCCGCCGTAGACCGGCTAGACAAGATCACTACCGATCTTGATGCTGGCAAGGGCAGCGCTGGCAAGCTGCTCAAAGACGATCAGCTCTACAACAACCTCAACTCCGCCGTTTCCAACGCCAATCAACTGGTGAGCGAGATCAACGCCGGCAAAGGCAGCCTGGGCAAGATCGCCAAAGACCCCGCCTTCGCGCAGAAGCTGGACGACACGGTGACGCGCCTCGACTCCATCCTCAAGGGCATCGACGAGGGCAAAGGCTCGCTAGGGCAGTTGGTCCAGAATCGATCCCTCTACGACCACGCCGACCAGACCCTGGACCAGACCCAGCAGTTGGTGAAGAGCATCCGCGAAGATCCGAAGAAGTATCTGGTGATCAGGATGAAGGTGTTTTAGAGCAGAATTCGCAGATAGTTTTCCAATTCCACCGAGCTGTCATCCTGAGCGAAGCGTAGTGCAGTCGAAGGACCTGTGGTTGGGCGTGGCCCACGCCTGGCAAATTGAAAAGGCAGGGTGCCCCAGAGCCTACCTTGAGCTTGTCGAAGGGGCTCTCCCTTGAGAGCAGGAATCGCACGCATCGAATCAACCATTCGCGAGCGCAGGCGCGACAGGTTTTACCTGCGTTAAGCCGGGGTACAAACCGCTGCCCGGAAGCGGTCGCAATGAATTGAGGATTGAATGACCGATAAGCTCTATTGTCCGCAAGAAGACATCGTGACCTTGATGAAGCAGTTTAACCAGCAAGTGAAGGAATCTCCGGAGCTTCCCGGTCCAGGCACGCGCCTGCTTCGCGCGCGGCTGGTCTTTGAAGAGGCTCTTGAGTTCGTCAAGGGCTGTGGCTGCACAGTCAGCATGACCCATGCCGGATCGAGTGGCGAAGAGGGCACCGCAGTCATTGACAACATCAGCGTAGAGCTCGACCCCAGCGGCAACCCTGACCTGGTGGAATATGTAGACGGCTGCATCGACCAGCTTGTGGTTACCTATGGAGCGCTCAACGCCGCCGGTGTGAAGGCTCAGCCTGCCTGGGATGAAGTGCAGCGGAGCAATATGAGCAAAGCCTGGCCGCATTGCAGCGCTTGCGACGCCGTACTTGAGCGGGGCGCCGGCCTGGAATTGGTCCATCCGGAAGACCCCGGCGCACATGATGGCGATTGGAACCCGATCCTGAAGCTTCATAAGCGCCCGGACGGCAAGGTGATCAAGTCGCCAACCTATTCGCCCGCGAATTTGAAGCGCACGATTGATGAGCAGATCCAGCAAGCAACCGGCAATTGATCTTCCCGATGAGTAACCAGGCGAAAGGAATCTCAAACAACCTCTCCATGGCCGGTTCTGTTCCTATATGCGGCGAACCCAGGCGCGGTGGCTGCGGTCTCTTTCATCGGTTTCTCTGACCCCATTGTGTACCGGCGGTGGGTAATATTGCGCAAAGGGCGGTGAGTCGTTCTGGATTCCCTGGACGCAAAATCGGGACACTCGCCGATCAAAACTGCTGGGTCGGAACACGGACGACCGAGGTCTGTGCCGTCCCACCCTTGTACTTTCCGCGATAAAACTGCGGAAGGATAGGGTACCCGGCGCACCCAGCGATCGCAACCAGCACCAGAGCAAAGCCGGCCCCTGGCTGGAAATGAGCCCATTAACGCAGAACGCGGCGCAAGACAACCGGGATGCCCGGAGGGATGCGCGAGGGCATATTGAACGACGGATCCGATCCATCCGGCGGCGGCCCGATGGCTGGGCGTGACCCCGACGGCTCCTTGGGCAAGCGCGAGAGCCAACGGCTGAAATCGATCGTTCGCAGGAGTTCGAGCTGGTCCCCTTTCAGCGTTCCAGAGAAGCTGCTGTTGCCGACTTTGAATGAGACGTTCTGGCCATCGACCTTGCCCTCTGCAATTGGGACGGCTGCATCGCTGCCGCCAAAGAAACCGCCTCCCATGCCCTCGACGCTTCCGGTGAGGCTGCTTCCATCCTGGAGCAGAGAAAAGATTGTAGTGCCGTCGCCCACGAGGAATGCCATCATGCCGGTGGCGCCTGGGGCTCCCGGCGCAGGCCTCCACAGACCGGTGACACCCGCGCCCACAGGCGACTTGCGTTCCCAAACCGCGACCTGGGGACGGAGTGATGCCGCTTTCGAGGCAACAGTGGCGCTCATCGGCGCGAGTCCGGGAGAGGCTGCTTCCACGGTGATCTTGCCGGCCACTTTCGTTGACTGCACGATGGCCATGCAAAGACCGGAGAAGGCTTTGCGCGAGGTTCCCTTGTCGGGTTCCTGATTGGTAGGGTCGCCGTTGCCCGTGCCGATCAGAATTCCTTCGCCGATGACCTTGAAGGTTACCCGGTTATCGGTGACAGGCACGGCCCTTCCCTGTGCATCCTGGACTTCGACGGCGAAGAAGGCTACGTCTTCGCCATCGGCCGAGATCTCGCGGCGGTCGGCACTCATGACGAGTTTCGCCGCGGGGCCTGTGGTCTCGCGCTTTGTGGTCATGGCCTGCTTGCCGTCTTTCCACCCCCGTGCCTCGATGGCTCCGGATGAGTACTTGACGATCCACGCCAGGTGCGAATCCTTCTTCACTTCCTTTGTTCCTAGGCTCTGGCCGTTGACCAGCAACTCCACTTTGTCAAGGTTGGAATAGACCCAAACCGCAATCTCTTTTCCTTCCATTCCCGGCCAGTTCCAGTGTGGGAAGAGGTGCAGAACCGGTTGCTCGGTCCACCAGGACTGATAGTAGTAGAAGGAATCCTTGGGAAAGCCGCAGGTATCGATGATGCCGTACTGGGAGCTGATGTTGGGCCACCCATTCGGCGAAGGCTCGCCGCGATAATCGAATCCTGTCCACACGAAGCCGCCAGAAAGCCATGGCCGCGCATTGCAGAAGCTCCACCAGCCTTCAGCCGAGGCGCGGCCGGTGGTGGTATACGGATCGTAGGAACCCACATATCCCTTGCTGGGGTCAGTGATATAGATGCCGCGGGTGCAAACGGCGCTTACGGTTTCAGTGCCAACAACAGGCCTCTCCGGGTGGGCCTTGTGGAAGGCTTCGGCCTCCGGGTCCATGTAGTTGTAGCCGACCACGTCGCAGACCGCGAGTCCGCCGGTTCCAATGGCCCCGGTGGGCGCAATCGACACCGGCCGCGAGCCATCGAGCTGAGTTGCCAGCGCTTTCATCGCCGACAGGATCAGCGTCCCCTTTTCCCCGTTGGCCTGGCCTTCCTCGTTCCCCATGGACCACATGAAAACGCTGGGGCGGTTGCGATCGCGCCGAACGAGGTTGGCGAATTGGCCAAGGCCTTCAGAATTCGACGACATCATGCGCGTCTCGTCGAAGACCAGCATCCCCAGCTCGTCACACGCATCGAGCAGTTCCGGCGTGGGAGGGTTATGCGAGGTGCGCAGCGAATTGCAGCCCATCTCCTGTAGCTTGCGGACGCGGTAGTACTGCACAGCGTCCGGCAGTGCGGCGCCCAGCCCGGCGTGGTCCTGGTGATTGCATGTCCCCTTCAGCTTGACCGGCTTGTCGTTGAGGAAGAAGCCCTTTTCCGAGTCGAAACGGATGCTGCGAATGCCGAACGTGGTTGCGTAACGATCGACGACCTCGCCTTTGGCCTTCACCTCCGTCACCAGCGTGTATAGGTTTCTCTCATCGAGAGACCAGAGCTGCGGCTGCTTGACCACGATCTCCTGCTCCCCGGTGTGTTCTTCGCCTGCTGCAATGGAGAACGGGTCTGTACCGGCTTTCCCCACCTCCCGGCCTGCGGGATCGAGGATGGTCGAAGTTACGCGCGTAATTTGCTCGGTCTTGCCATGGTTGGCCAGTTCGGTGCGGATGGAGAGCACCGCTTCGTTCGCCCGCACCTTGGCGGCCACGAAGGTTCCCCACCGCTTCACATGGACCGGATTGGTCTTCACCAGCCACACATGCCGATAGATTCCAGCTCCCTCATAAAACCAGCCATCGCTCGAAGTGGCGTCAACGCGAACCAGCAGCACGTTCCTGCCGCCGGGGTTGGCAAAGTCAGTCACGTCAAAGCTGAATGGATCGTACCCGCCGCTGTGACGCCCGATGTAAAAGCCGTTGAAGACCACCATGGTTTCGCGGTAGGAGCCATCGAACTCGAGAGTGATGCGCTTGTCAGCGTCGGGGGAAAGCTCGAAGACGCGGCGATACCAGCCGACGCTAGTCGCCGGGTAGGTCCGTCCCAGGGGGTAGAAACCTTTGCTCTGTAGCGCGGGGTCGTTTTGGAACGGCAGCTCGACCGCCCAATCGTGGGGCAGATCGACGCTCCGCCAGTCGCCATCGTCGAAGGCAATGTTCCCGGCGGGAAGGAAATTTCCCGTCTTCTGGAAGTTGCCCGTGCGGCCGCTGCCGAAGCCGAAATCTTTGGCCGGGTCGTTGGCGTCGCCAAAGTGGAAGCGCCAGCCGAAATCGAGCAGCAGCCGGTCGCGTCCCGCTCCTGAAATTGAGAGATCGCGTCTGGCGTCCGGGGGAAGGGGACTGGGCGTCTCTTCCACAGCCCGAATTGCCGCTTTGATCGGACTCATTCCATGAGCCGCCGCCACAGCAGGCGCCAGCAGGCTGGACTTCAACAGATCGCGCCGTGATAAGGTTTTCATTTCTACCTCCCTTAAAGGATTCCGCAGCGCAGCCCCTGTGAAACCTTTTACAGAGGCCCAAGCTTGTCTCCGAAATCCCGAAGCATTTCAGTATACGCTCAACTGGTTTGTCTCGACGCCATTATGGAATCGTGGGAGTGTCCCAATTTGAAATCCATAGTCTAGTCCTACGATTGTGGCAACCTGATCGTTTTCGAATCACAGAACCAATCCCTTTTCCCAATACCCGCCGCAAAGGCGCAGTTCATAAGGCGTCTTCCGCTCGCACTGCCAGGTGAATGCGTCATGTCTCGATTGATGGATAGCGTTTCTCGTTGCTGTCCGATGGTTGGGAGTGCTCCGCAAGGATCGTGTTTTGCCGAGACCATCGATCTATCGAATCCCGTTAGGGCGCTGGAGGCGTCCTTGCCTAGAGCCTGTTATAAACTTTCCCGCACACCCGAAAGTTCATAACAGGCTCCGGGACGGATCAGCTCTTAACGGAGCCAAGGCGCTGCCGCACCCGGCCCAACGCCAGCAGGATTCCAAAGAGCAGAGCCTGCGGGCGCGGCGGGCAGCCGGGGATGTATACATCGACCGGAATAATCGCATCCACCCCGCCCATCGTCGCATAGTTCGTTCCGAAGATCCCTCCGCTGATGCCGCAGGCGCCCACGGCTACCACGACCTTCGGATCGGGCGTCGCCGCCCAGGTTTTGCGCAGCGCAAGTTCCATGTTGCGCGTGACCGGACCCGTGACCAGCAGCATGTCTGCGTGGCGCGGCGACGCCACGAAATGAATGCCGAAGCGCTCAATATCGTGAACCGGGTTGTTCAATGCAACGATCTCCTGCTCACAGCCGTTGCACGAGCCGGCGTCCACCTGCCGAATCGAGAGCGACCTGCCCAGCATGGTCTCGATAGCGGCTGCGATTCGCTTTCTCGGATCCTCTTGGCCTGGGCTGCTTGTGGCCAGCCGCAGTTCGGCATGGGTGCCATCGGGACGAAGCCCATACTCCGCGGTGAGAACGAGGTCGCGGCGATCGGTGACCGCAAGCTCGAACTGCCGGGACATGCGAACCGGGCTTATCTGCCCAGCGCTGGCGGCAGACGCCTGTTCGCATTCGCCGCAAAAGATGCAGCGGCCGTAATCCACAGTGACCGTGCGAACGCCGTCTTTGTCACTCAGGGCGATGGCGCCGGTAGGACATGCCGCGGCCGCGGGGCGCGCATCGCTCCAGAGATTGAAGTCAAACTCCGGGCATCCGCGAAACTGTTCGGCCAGATGAGGCGCAACGCGCGGATAATCGGCAGTGGCGGCGCCAACACGGAACGTCTTTTGGAGGATCTTGAACATCGCGTTACCGATCCGTCCCTGAATAGGACAAGTTGAAGCTCTTGTTGATCACCGGAAAATCCGCGACAATGTTGCCTTCCATCGATTCGACGATGGCCGGCCAGTTGTTGATGGATGGATCTTTTACCTTGCAGCGTTCCAATCGATTGCCCTCGCCGGTGCGGACCCAGTAAAGAATCTCGCCGCGCCATCCTTCCACCGCGCTCATTGCGCACCGATCCGAAGGGATGCGTTGCACCGGCGCGCGGTGCGGGCCTTCTGGCAGCAGCGCAGCCGCCGCGCGAATGATCTGGATCGATTCGCCCACTTCATCGATGCGAACCAGCAAGCGGTGGCGAACATCGCCTGCCTGATAGACCGGCACCCTGAAAGGCAGGTGGCGATACGCCTCGTAAGGGTGATCGCGCCGCACATCGAGATCGACGCCGGAGGCGCGTCCTCCCACGCCGACGATGCCGAGAAGTTTAGCCTTTTCAGGACGCAGGATTCCGGTGTTCTCCAAGCGTTCGCGGGTGGAATTGGACGACTGAACGATCGCGACGAGATCGCGGAATTCGCGCTCGACAACCTTGAGCGTGTCCTCGACGGCTTCCACTTGACCCTGCTGCCAGTCTCTGCGCACGCCGCCGATGGCAACCATTCCGCGCAGCACTCGGCATCCGGTGAGCGTTTCGTTCAAGCCAAGCACAAGCTCTCGCACCCGGCCGGCATGGGCGTTGGCGATCACGAATCCCACGTCGTTGGCGATGGCCCCAGCGTCGGCAATGTGATTTGCAATGCGTTCGAGTTCAAGCAGGATGGTGCGCATGAATTGTGCCCGTGCCGGAATCTCGATTTCAGCGGCCAGCTCGACTGCCTCGCAAAATGCCGTGGCGTGCGAGAAAGCCGAATCGCCGGAAACGCTCTCGGCAAGAAACACACCGCGTTCGATGGAGATATTTTCGAAGAGCTTCTCGGTTCCCTTGTGCGTGTAGAACATGCGGAGCTGCAGATAGAGAATGGGCTCTCCGGCAACGGTGAAGTTGAAATGGCCGGGTTCAATGATTCCGGCATGAACCGGGCCGACCGGGATGTGAAAGACGCCTTCGCCGTAGGCGGGCCGGTAGACGTGCTGTTCGCCCTCAAACGGGGGCAGCACAGTGTCGAGCGGAAAATCTTTGCGCAGCGGATGCACGTCGGGCCAGTTATCGTGCAGCGCCACGCGCCGCGGGTTCGGGTGCCCCACGGCTTCGAGGCCAAACCAATCCTGAATCTCGCGCTCCTGCCAGTTGACGGAGGGCAGCTCGGCGGCCAGCGAAGGGAACGAAGGTTGGTCCTTGGGAATGGGAGCCTTGAGAATCACCCACGATGGATCTCCAACGCGATCGAAGACATAGTAGTTGTAGAAAACGCCTTCCGCATTCACCCGATCCTCGGCGAATACGGTCACAAGTCTTGCCTGGTACTCGGTGAGAAAGTGCCGCACCATTTCGGTGATATCGGGGCCGTTCAAAAGAATTGTGACCTGACCGGAGACAGGTTCTCCCACGGCGTGGACCTGCCGAGGGAAATGCTCGCGAAGTTCTTCAAAGAAGGATGTCATTGTCCGCTCACCACCCGCGCCGCTCCGCGAATCAGTTCAAATAGAGGAGCCGGCACCCAGAATCCGATCAACACCAGAGCCGCGGCCAGCGTGAGCAGCGAACCGTCGCGCCAGGGACGGCGCGCCGCTACTGGAGTGTCGTCGACAGGGCCGAGGATCATGCCGCTTAGGTGTACGAGAACGCCGGTAAATATGCCTGTACCAAACAGGATGAAGAGGACCCCGGTAAGAATATGCCCGCCATCGAACGCCGCGCGCAAGATCAGGAACTCGCTCTGAAACAGGCTGAACGGCGGCATGCCAATCACCGCCAGCATGGCCATGAAGAGCACCACGCCCGTAAGTGGCATGGCGCGCATCACGCCGCCTTTCATCTTTGCGAAGAGGTCGGTGCGGAAGTGCTGATAAACATTCCCCGCGGACAGAAACAGCGTCGACTTTGCGATGGTGTGAAAGGTCATGTGCAGCATGAGACCCAGGCTGCCGAGCGGGCCCGCGAGTCCGAGCGCGATGGTCATAATGCCGGCATGATCGATGGTGGAATATGCCAGCAGGCGGCGAAGGTTTCTCTGCGCCAGCACGAAGGGAACGGAGATGCCCATTGAGAGCAACCCAAAGAGAAGCAGCAGGTGCCGAGGGTATTCCGGACCAAGGCAGCGGCTGGTAAGAATATAGAAACGGATGAGGCAATAGAGGGCGCAGTTCAGCAGCGCTGTAGAAAGAATCGCAGCGGTGGGCACCGGCGCTTCGCTGTATGCGTCTGGCTTCCAGGTATGCATCGGAGCCAGCCCTGCCTTGGTTCCATAGCCCAGGAGAATCAGGACGAAGGCCAGCCGCATCGACGTCTTGTCGAGCTGCGCGGCGTGCTGAGCCAGCACAGACCAGTTCAACCCGCTCAGAGAGTCGGAACCGGGCAGGCTGTGTCCCGCGTAGTAGGCCACCACCGTGCCGAACAGCGCCATGGACAAACCCACGCCGCCGATGATGGCGTACTTCCAGGCGGCTTCGAGCGAGGTGACCTTGCCATAGAAGGTGACCAGGAAGATCGAAGCCAGCGTAGTAGCTTCCATCGCCGCCCACATCACGCCCAGGTTGTTGGCCACGGCGATGAACAGCATGGAGAAAACCAGCAGCGGCGTCAGTGAGTAGAACATGCGAAGCTGCGCGATCTGTTCTGCGCCTGCTGGGTCGTCGCCCATATCTCCGCTTTGCTGGTCATCGCGCAAGTAGCCGATTGAGTAGGTTGAGCAAACCAGCGCAACCGCGGCGGTGAGAAGAATTACCAGAGCGCTGAGCGAATCGGCATAGAAGAAGCCGTTTGCGAACGAGACCGTGCCGGCGGCGAGCACCTTTACGGCCAGCGCGATCGCGACCAGCAAGATAACACCGAACCCGGCCACGTTTGCCGCTTCCATGGCAGCGCGGCGGCGCGCGAAGAACGAAGTTGCGGCGGTGGCAACGGGGACCAGCAACAGAGCGACTAGGAGGAAACTATCCACGCAGCCTCCGCAACCGGCTCACATCCATCGACTCAAAGGTCTCGCGGATGCGGTAAATCAGAATGCCGAGCACCATGGCCGCTACCAGCACGTCGAAGAAGACGCCAAGCTCCACAATCAGCGGCATCCCGTAGGTGAGTGAAATAGCCGCCAGAAACAGTCCGTTTTCGAGTGTAAGGAGCGCAAGCACCTGGGTCAGCGCCTTGCGGCGATTGATCATGTTGAAGAAGCCGATCAGGAAGAGCGAGATGGCAACGGCCAGCGCGTTGTGGCCAAGGCCGGGTTCTTCCGGTCGATAAAACGACTCGGCAACCACATAGCCCACCAGGGTCAGCCCGCCCGCAATCACCAATGAGATCGGCACATTGATGATCGGCTCAATCTCTTCTCGGATCTCCATGCGCTCCACCAGTCGTTCAAAGAGGATGGGCACCAGAATCACCTTCACCGCGACGGTAAGCCCGGCGGCGATGTAGATATGGGGCGCGTGATTGAACCATGCGATGGTAGCGGCGATCATTGCCAGGAAAAAGGATTGAGCCGCGAAGATGCGGATGTGGATAACGATCCACCGCTGGGCCACCATGGCGATCTGTAGAACCAGCACTAGCGCCGCCATCAGAGTGACGATTCGGTCGCCGAGTTGCATGTCGAGAAAAGGGCTCATAAGCATCAAAAGAGAAACGTTGAAACGAGTGCGAGCGATCCCAGGGTGAAGGCCACCGCCAGCATTTCCGGTACCCGAAAGAGCCGCAGCTTGGCGTTAACTGTTTCGAGCAAAACAATCGCGCAACTCAAAAGAAGCAGCTTCGCCAGCAGCCATCCGATTCCTTGCAACGCGCCAAATCCAAACCAGGTCGGCTGCAAACCAATCGGCCAGAAGCAGTTGATCAACAGCGTCATCAATACAAGCTGCTTGATTGATGCCGCCCATTCCACGAGGGCCAGGTATGGACCGGAGTATTCGAGAATCATGGCTTCGTGGATCATCGTGAGCTCAAGGTGCGTGTCTGGATTGTCCACGGGAATCCGGCCTGTCTCCGCGATCAGCACCAGTGCCAGCGCGGCGAACGCGAACATCTGCGCCGGCGCAAGAAAGCGCCAGTTTTGCCCAATGGCCGATCCGGCAATCTCGGTGAGTCCCGTTGACCCGGCGCCGATTGCGACGGTGAAGATAGCCAGCATCATGGCCGGCTCGGCTAGGGCCGAGATGGTCATTTCGCGGCTGCTGCCCAGACCACCGAACGAACCGCCGGTATCCAAACCGCTCAGCGCCAGAAAGAAGCGGCCGAGTCCGAGCAAGTAAATCACAGCCAGCACGCCGCCAAACAAACCCAGCGGCGCATCGGCGGCAACCATGGGAATCATCAACCCAGCCAAAAGCGTACTGAAAAACACGACCCAGGGTGCTGCTGTGAAGATCCACGATGCGGTCTCTGGAATCACCATTCCCTTGCGAAAGAGTTTAGCGAGATCTCGATAAGGCTGAAAGATACCCGGGCCCCGCCGGGTTTGCAGCCGCGCCTTCAGCGTGCGAATGACTCCCGTCACCAATGGCGCCAGCGCCAGCAGCAAAAGAAGTTGCGCAACGTTCTCGATCAGCCTCGCCATCATCCGCGCACTCCAAACAGCAAAAGCAGGATCAGTGTGATGAAAATGTATGCGAGATAGATGTTGATGCTGCCCGCCTGAATGCCCTTCATGCGGTTTGCCGCGGCCATAATCCGATCCCGCAGCGGTCCGTAGAGGCGCTTCTCAAAGGTGCGTTCGATCTCGCTCTCGAAGCGGATCGCGCTGGGGTAATGGGGAGATACTTCGTATTCCGCCTGAATCTCGCGGCGTGGGCGATAGAGGGCAGAAAAGATCATGCGCAGCGGCTTCGAGAATGCCGTGGCCGTGTATTCGTTGTCGGCGGTCAGTCCCGGAAGGCCGCAATCCCACACCGGCCCAATGACGCTGCGGCGTTTCCAACGCAATGCCAGCGGAAGCGCGAATGCCGCGCCGCCAATCAGGAAGAGCAGCGCAATCCCGGCCGTCGAAATGGTGCCCCCATGGGCTGTTCCCGGCGAAAGCGCCCATCCGTGAGCCGTCACCAGCGCCAAACTCGCGCGAACTCCAAGGGCCTGTTGCGTGATGGGATCGAAAACCCGCACGAACCAGGTGGCGCCGAAACCCAGAGCGACACATCCCACCGCCAGAACCGCCATTCCCGCGAGCATAGGGTTAGAGGCTTCCCGCGCTTCCGCGGCTTCCTCGCTGCGCGGCAAGGCGAGAAACGGAATCGCGAAAGCCTTGACGAAACAAGCCGCCGCCAGCGCCGCGGTCAAAGCCAGCAGTGAGCCGGCGATCGGGAACATCAATCGAGTCAGGCTTTGCGTGGTGCCGAAGCCAGCCAGCAGCGCCTGGTAAGTGAGCCACTCACTCACAAATCCGTTCAGCGGAGGCAGACCTGATATGGCTACAGCGCCCACCAGAAAGCACAGCGCCGTTACCGGCATGCGGCGGATCAGCCCGCCCATCTTCTCCATGTTGCGCGTATGCGTGGCCTGCACCACCGAACCTGCGCCCAGGAAAAGCAAACCCTTGAAGATGGCATGGTTCAACGTGTGATACAGGGCTGCGATCAGGGCAAGAGCGGCCAGATTGGCCTGTCCCAGCGAGCGAAACATCAGTGCCGCGCCGAAGCCCATGAGGATGATGCCGATGTTCTCGATGCTGTGCCAGGCGAGCAGGCGCTTGAGATCGTGCGCCATCAGTGCGTAAAGCACTCCGAGCAAAGCCGATGCCACGCCCAGCCCCAGCACCACGGTTCCCATCCACATTGGGGGCGCCCCGTAAAAATCGAAGAAGACCCTCGCCATGCCGTAGATGCCGGTTTTGATGACAATGCCCGACATCAGCGCCGAAACGTTGCTGGGCGCTACCGGATGGGCGTCTGGAAGCCAGATGTGCAGTGGGACCAGGCCCGCCTTTACGCCAAAGCCGAATAGAAAAAGCAGAAACACAAAGCCTTGCCGGAGCGGCGTCAGGCTGGAAGCCAGCAGATGAAAGCTTGAGAACTCCAGACTGCCGCTGGCGGATGCAAGCACCAGGAAAGCGATCAGCAGCAGGCCGGTGCCCGCATGCGACATAATCAGGAAAAGCATTCCCGCGTTGCGTGTCTTCTCTTTTTCGTGCTCGAAACTTATCAGGAAATACGACGAGAGCGCCATCACTTCCCACGCAACGAGAAAGAAGAACGCGTTCGAAGCGGTGAAGACGAGCGCCAGGCTGAGCAGCAGCAGATTGAAGAAAAACCCAAAAGCGCCCAGGTTCCGGCGGCCTTCCATTTCTTTCAGGTATCCAAACGAATAGACCGAGACGGCGGCAGCCAGCACGCAAAGCGTCAAGTTGAAATATGCCGACAGCGGATCGATTCTGATTGACCAGGAAAAGATCGAGTTGCCAAAGGGAAGGTCAATCAACGCAGGACTGCGGCCGGAGATCGCGGCCGCTGAAGCCGCCAGATCGAGCAGCGAACCAGCCAGCGCTGTCCCGCAGGCAACGCGGCGAGCTCTTGCCGGCCTGCGCCAGAGGGCAAGGCTAGCCGCCGCGCCAGCAAGCCAGACAACGATTCCGCTCAGGAAAAGCTCGCCAATCACCGGGAAGACGCCTCACATTCCACTTCCTCAAGCATCAGAATGGCGTCGGCCAGGTTGGACTGGAAGTACCGGCGCATGACGTCGAGAACCTCGACCAGGACGGGATTTCGGATGGAATAGAAGACCTGATTGCCGTCCTTGCGGTTCGCTACAATCTGGCGGCCTCTCAGGATCGCCAGGTGCTGGGACAGGTTCGCCTGTTCCACTCCGAGCTTCTCCTGGATGGTTCCTGCAGAGAGCTCCCCGTCGCGCAACACCTCAAGGATGGCGATGCGGGTGGGATGGGAAAGAGCCTGGAAGATGCTGGCCTTGTATGTCCGCAGCGTCTCTTGCATATTATAAGAATATTCTATATTCCGAATATACGCAATAGACGCCAGGATGGTGGCCTATCTTGCCTTCGTCCATAAACTGAAGACTTAACTCCTCGGCTCAAAGCACGGCGATCATCCATCCCCATTTTGCTCGCTCAGACTCCTCCAGGCTCATCTCGCGCAGGACAAGAGTCCTATTGCCATCGACGCACAGTCCCCGGTAGACTGATACTGGTTGGGGTAGTTTGCAAAAGGTCGAATACGCCCTGGGACGCGAAAACAATGACCGCTGGCTATCGCCGGACCATCGACCGGGGGCAAGTTCGCTCTTTCAAAGCGTATCGCGGCGGTGTCGGCTGAGCGCGCCGGAGACAGAACATCGGGATCGGTCGAAGCCGAGAGCTTGTGTGCGCAGTGAACTAGGAATGTTTTGCAAAGCGGAGAGGTGGCAGAGCCCGGTTGAATGCACCTGACTCGAAATCAGACATAGTCGCAAGGCTATCGGGGGTTCGAATCCCTCCCTCTCCGCCATAAGATCAGTAGAATCAATATGTAGGGGCCTATCATGGCCCCTGTTCTTTTTGGTATGAAGCTTGCCTTTTGGGTAAAACATGCACGTAGGGGCACAGAAAGGCACCGAAATACAAATCCGACTGACCAGGAAAGTGACACCGAAAAGGCCAAACCGGTTAAAGCCGGTTAGTACGCAGCGAACTCGTCAGGACAGCACTCAAGCTGCAGAGGTACCATGCCGTGGCGGCTCCTTGCTGGTCAGGTGCTGAACGGGAAAGTGCGGCCACCATCCCCGGTCCCCAAAAGCGAGGGACCGAGGGCACCCTCATGGTTGTTTGGTCATTCTCACCGGGACCGGGGCCACCCGCCACGTTGAGCAACTTCACCTGACTCACTTTGTATGTTCAGTAGGTGACCCACCGGCAGACTGGAATGATGTTTTCGCGTTTCGTCAGCAGTTGGCACGCGCGATACGTTTTGCGATGCGTT
>Ga0302156_10000645_pt1 | contig 32497 bp, 29 predicted proteins | sample I_Bog_N3_2_FD_193503 | JGI IMG/M metagenome (GOLD analysis project Ga0302156, IMG submission 193503) | Peat permafrost microbial communities from Stordalen Mire near Abisko, Sweden - I_Bog_N3_2 | ecosystem: Environmental > Terrestrial > Soil > Wetlands > Peat | place: Sweden: Abisko, Stordalen... | reverse complement strand
CAACGCATCTGGTTGCGCCTGGTGGGCACCAAGGACGATGGCTCACGTTACGAGAAGCAATGGCTCGGAGCGAATAACTGGGTAAGCGCGGAGTGGTATCGCCTGGGGTACGGTGAAAAAATCGTCCCCGAAAGCGAGCTACGAGCACTACGCGACGGCAGCATATTGACGCTGGAGTTCAAGGCCTCCCTCAACCAGAGCCCCAACGAGGACCAGGCGGTAACTTTCCCCACACGAATCTATACGGTCAGGACCACGCTGACGGAGCTACCCAGAGCGCCCACCGTCGTTGAGGCCAATGCAAGCAATGCGATCGATCCGAGCGTGTTGCCGGGAGGCATCACCGTTCGTGTGGCGTTCACGGGGATGCTCTCGGGGGACGAGATCACCCTGTTCTTCGAGGGCACCGCCAATGGCAGTGACTCGCAAACCAAGTTCGTGGGCTCGCCCGTCGCCCCCGTCGATTTTGCGATCAGCCAGGCCACCGTACTGCCTAACAGCGATCTTGCGGTCAATGTGTTCTACGAAGTCCGGCGCGGTGGCGCGTTTCTTGGCAAATCGCTGGAGTACCCGTTGACCGTGCTTGGGCTCAAGTGGAACATCTTTGTCATCAACGGTTGGAACACGGCAACCTTCCAGCCGTCTACCGGTTTTGACGGTGCGCACTTTCAACGCCTCGCCAGTCGCGCCATCGCCCCTGTCACCTATGCCTCCTCCCGTCCGGAAGTGACCGTCGATGACAGCGGCGTGGTCCGGTTGGTCCGCGCCTGGACTGGCGCTGCGACTATTTCGGCCCGCGACGGAGCCGGGCGGACCATTGACTATATCCTTGATGCGCCCACCAAATGGTACCTTCTCGAGACGCTGGGACTGCGAAATGTTCCTGAGTACTACGCGTTTGTGCAGGCCAATGCGAGCAAGGGGTATCGTGGAGTCGTGTCTACGGATTGGACTGAAAGTTCCCTATCTCAGAGGCAACTGGGCTACCTGTTTGACGAATGGGGTAATCTGCTCGAACAGGGATGGACAGGCAGTAACGACTACTCTGTATGGCTAACCGGAGGTGATCCGGGCGGAACCCCGGGCTGGCGAGGGGGCTGCTATCTCAACAGAAATACCATTTGGTCAGAATATAGCAACGGCCCAGGCCGGCGCTTAACTATTTGTTATCGCAACAATCCTTGAAGTGCTCATGGGATAGAAGTGACTGGTTTATTTGGGTCATAAAGGGGGGAGCTTTGCTCCTCCCTTTCATTTTTCGTCAGCCTGGATTTGACCTGCCTGCTTCATTGCACCTCTTCAGCCGTCAAACCCGCAGCCGCCAACCCAGCACATCCATCAGGTCGCAGCCATCGCGCATGACCATCGAGGGACCGAACACCTAAATTTTTGACCCGATATCAGGACGAGCGGCTAGGATAGGCAGCATGAACACTCAAGCGTTGTTGACTCATCTGCAAAACCATTTGCCTGATTTACTTGCGGTCTACCTGTTCGGTAGCCATGCACAGGGAACCGCCGGGCCTGAGAGTGATGTCGATGTGGCTGTGCTCTTGTCCGGTCAGCTTGACCCTGTGTTGTTATGGCAGCTTTCAGGAGACTTGGCGGATATCGTCGGGGTTGCGGTGGATCTGATTGATTTGCGCGCGGCAACGACCGTGATGCAGTACCAGATCGTGACCCGAGGTCGGCGACTGTGGGCCAAAGACGTACAGGCGGGGCTCTTCGAGAGTTTTATTCTCAGCGAAAAAACCGCCCTCGACACCGCCCGAGCAGGCTTGCTCAAGGATATTCAAGAAGAAGGCATTGTGTATGGTCGATGATGTACTGATCAACAAGGCGGCGAGTATTGAACGCTGCGTCGCCAGGGTGCGGGAGGAATACAACAAGGATCCCGCCACCTTCGCCACTGATTTCACTCGCCAGGATTCGGCGATTCTGAATATCCAGCGTGCCTGTGAAGCGGCGCTGGATATGGGGCAGCACTTGATTCGCCGTGAGCGACTGGGTGTCCCGCAAAGTGCCCGGGATGTGTTCGAGTTGCTTTTTCAAGGTGGCTGGGTGGCTGAAGGCCTGGGGAAAAATCTGAAAAACATGGTGGGCTTCAGAAATATCGCCGTGCATGACTATCAAGCCCTGCAACTGCCGATCATGGTCGCAATCATCACCCAGCACATGGGCGACTTTCTGGAGTTCAGTGCGTTCATCCTGCGTAAAGATGCGGCGGAGTCCGCGTCATAACGACCAGAAAAGGTGACCGGTTTATTTAGGTCATAAAGGGGGGAGCTTTGCTCCGCCCCCTTCATTTTTTGTCATCCTGGATTTGACCTGACTACTTCATTGCACGTCTTCAGTGATCAAACCCGCAGCCCACTCCCCAGTACATCCATCAGGTCGCGGCCATCGCGCATGATCATCGCAGGGACCTTTCGTGAACGCCCCCCGGGGCAGGATGGTTTTCTTTATGCCTTGAGTTTTTCGGGTTCTGTCATGTTGTGCAGTTCTTTGACCATGGCAGCCAGACGTTTCTCCAGGTCCTTGACGTCCGCCCGAGTAATACCGTTGGCGTAGGGGTTGACTGTTCTGGACCTTTTTTGGGGAGTGGATGCCAGCGTGTGGGTTGTCTGAGAAACAAGGGCCTGACGGAGAAGGTTGTTGATGATGGTTTGATAGCCGGTTCCAGCGCTTTCGGCTCGATCCCGAGCGGCATCAATCACGTCGTCATCAAGCATGATCGTGATACGTGTTTTACCTTTGCTACTGGCTGCCTGGCCGCGCTTGGCCGTGCTGAAGTCATAGTCTTCTTTCATGTGCTAACCCTCCAGGTACTGGCGCTGTTCATTTGGCGAGGCTATCCGTGCACTGATGATGCGGACGAAATCAGGGTCGCGATACGTGTAGGCAACAATGAGTACACGACCCAGAGCGTCTTTTCCCATGATGACCCAGCGCTCCTCCTCATGATCGTTGTCCTCAAATCTAAGCGCCATGTCGTCATAAAACACGGGTTCGGTTTCCGCCAGGCTCACCTTGTGTTTCTTCCTGTTTGCGGCGTTTTTTGCTAAGTCATACTGAATTTTGAATGTTCCCATTATGCATATTCCGTATGTATAAAAAAGGCCTTTTATTGGCTTATTTCGGATGGACTCAGGTCGATGGGGTTGACGATTGACAACGGGTTCCACCTGTTAGGGGCTAGTTTGCCGATTATCGTCAGATTGGATGAAGCCGCTTGTTCCCGGACCTTCGGCATAACCCGACCAACGGCCCCCCTTTCTCCCCCCGAACTGTCATTTCTGACAGTAGGCAGCCCCCGTTTTCAGGCATTGAATAAAGACCAGCCAACTCATTCCTGACTGGAGCCCCTGCCATGTCCCCCCAGAAACCCCGTTCCGGCAATAAACCCCTCGTCCTCGATGAGTTGCAGATTCCCGGTGCCGCCCTGGCACACCCGCCGGTCGAGGCCGACACCTGGGGCATCAACATCGCCGCCGCACGGCTCAATTTCCCCCATGACGGGTTAAAGCTGATCCTCCCGCCCTGGACGCCCAACATGAACGTGGGCGATAGCTACCGCATCAAGATCAACAACTTTCCCGTGGTACTGGGCAGCCTTGAACGCCCTGACGAAGTGGGTCAGGAGGTGATGCGTTTCATCGCCCCTGGAGGTCTGGTCGATGGGGCATTTGCTCTTTCTTACGATGTCACCCGGGTCGGCGACAGTACGCCCGAGCCTTCGCAGACCACCAACATCTACGTCAAGATCGACGCCGCCCCGCCCGGCGGCCGGGATCAGGACGGCGATGTACCCGGCCACTCCGAACTGCACCTGAGCATTCCCCCTCAGTTTCTTCCGCCGGGCGCCGTGGACAAGGACGATGCCGCCGCCGGCATCCCGGTGACCATCCTGCCCTATCCGAACATGTTCGACGGCGACCGGATCAAGCTGTCCTGGGGCGGCGAGATCGTCTGGCATCGCGTGACCGACCTGGAGGCGATAGACCCTGACAACCACCCCATTGTGATCACCGTCGAGGAGGCCACCATCCGGGATGCCGATGATACGGACAGTAGCGGCCTGGTCGTGGCGTTTGAAGTCTACGACGTGGTGGACAACCAGTCCGACGGTTGGAGTCCCGAAGTCCGGGTGGTGGTCGACACCGGAAGCTCACGCCTTATCGCGCCGTTTATCAAGGAAGTGAGAGACATGGTGCTGGACATGGATGCGCTGGGGGACGCCGACCTGACTTTCCAGGTCGTTGCGCTTACGGCTGATTTTGCGCCGGACGACCAGATCGAAATACGCTTGTCGGGCACCACCGTGAACGGTGACAAGGTGGACAAAGCCTACCCGCCAGAACTGATCACCAACGCCCCGAGCATCGTCGAATTCACCCGCCCCAGTGCCGATGTCCGAGCGCTGATCGGTGGCGTGCACACGGCGTTTTCCTATCGCCTGATCAAGGCCGACGGCAGCCCGGACCTGTTCTCCAAGACCTTTTCACCGCGGGTCATTGGCCTGAGCACGCTGCTGGCCGCCCCGATCGCCCTGGATGAAATCGCCGGCACCCTCGACCCGGACTTGCCACGCACCCAGGTCGACATTCCCTGGAACGACATCATGGTGCCAGGCAATGTCATCATGCTGGTCTGGGAGGGCATGACCGCCAGTGGCACGCCTTACGTGCCTGATTTGCCGCTGCATCCGATCAGCGACGATGAGGACGGAAAGACCCTTGAGATCAGCGTCGAGGGCGAACACTTGAAAGCCATCGAGAACGGCACGCTCGATCTGTGTTACTGGTTATTGAGCGATGCAATCACCCGGGCGGCCGTCGGGCACAAGTCTCTTTATGCCGAACAACTGCGCCTGGGCCAGCCCCAGGTCGAATTGCCCGAGCCGGTGGTCGAAGGCGAGAACGGCGGTGTCCTGGATCCGGCCGATGTGCCGACAACGGGCACACGCCTGATCGTACGCCAATATGACGGGCAAATCGAAGAGGACGTGGTGCACATCCTCTGGTGGGGCTCGGTCACCGGGCGTTATCGGAATCAGCTCAAACTCAATTCGATCACGGATAAAATCGATGTGCCGTTCACCATCCGCAAGGCACTGGTCGATGACAACCGCAACGGCACTGTGCGAGCAATGTACTGGGTCAAGCGGGCCAATGGCCGGACCAGCGCGTCGGCGGTTTTGCTGATGAGCATTGGCGCGGCCCTGGACCTGTCGGCGCCCAGCGTCAAGCAGGCCACCGGCAATGCGCCCAGCCAGCAACTCAATCCGGTGGCGGCCAAGGATGAACTGACCGTGGTGATTCCGGATTACGGCATCCGAGCCGGCGATGAGGTCAGCGTGACCTGGGCCGGCACCGCTGGGGCCGGGTCTCATACCACCCCGCTGCAGGCGTTGCCCGGCAGCCGGGAAATCACCCTTCCGGTCTCGTTGATCGCCTACAACCTGGACAGGTCAGTGACGATCACCTACACCGTAACCCCTAGCGGCGGCAATGAATCGCCACCTTCCGCCACGCTCAACCTGGCCGTACAAACGATTGCCCAGGACGATCTGCTGGTGGCCAAGCCGAGGATCACGCAGGCCCAAAACAATGGTGAAGGGGCAGAGCTGGACCTGAGCACGTTGACTGGAAACGGTACCGTGCGTATCGACAGCTGGCCGCTTATTGCCGCGGGTCAGTACGTATGGCTGCGTCTGAAAGGCACTAACACCGATAACTTGGAACATAACGTCACGTTATGGGAGCCGCCCAGCAAAGTTTCCAGCCAATGGGTGTCCGATGGCTTCGCAACCAATGTCGCGGAGCTCGCGTACCTGCGGGAACTGAAGCACGGCAGTACGCTCACCGTGGAGTTCAAGGCCTCCCTCAACCAGAGCCTCGAGGAAGATCAGGCCACCCCGTTTCCGCTGCGCACCTATACAGTCCAGGCCGTCGAACTGATCACTCCGACCCTCGACAGCGTCAAAGACGCCGACGAAGTTGAAATTCCGGAAGGCACCACGACCGTCAGCCTCACATTGAAACTCTCGGGTACAGCCAGCAAGGGGCAAGACGTCGAGATTTACGACGGGAGTGGAGCCAGCGCGGAACTCAAGGGCCAGGCGACAGCCGATCCAAACACGGGCATATGGACAAAAGAGATAACCGTCGGGATCGGTGGTCGCCGTCTGTATGCCAAAGCGCTCTATCCTGTCAGTTCGGTCTTTTCAAACGTGCGCCTTTTAACCGTGGTCGACCTGCTTGGCCCGACCCTCACCGATATCCGCGACTCCAAGGGCTCCGTTGTCGGCGGCACCACCGTCGAGACCAGCGTCACCGTCACTGGCACCGGCAGCAAGGGTCAACAGATCCAGCTGCTGGACGGTACGACCAATATCGGCAGCCCTGTCAGCATTCCCGCCGGGGGGACCGCTTGGAGCACCACCCTCACCGGCCTGACCGTCAAGGCCTACAGCCTCAAGGCCAAGGCGCTGTACGGCACTGGCGTACCCGATTCGGCGGCCAAAGACTTCAACAGGCTTAACGCTGCAACACCGGCCATCACCGCGGTCAACGAAAGCACCACCCCTGCAATCCCCAACGGCGGTATCACCGCCGCCACCTCGGTGGTCCTGACGGGCAGCGCCACCCCTGGGCTCAGTATTGACCTCTTCGACAACACCACCACCCTCAAGGGCACCTTCGTCGCCACCGGCGGTACCTGGACCACCACCACGCCCATCGCCGTGGACCCCGGCCCTCACAGTTTCACCGCCAAGGCCAAATATGGCAGTGAACCGGTATCAGGGGCCTGGACGTTTACCGTCATTACCCTGACCGATCAGAACAAACCTTATATCCAGCAAGCCGAGAACAATGGCACCGGCGCGGCGCTCGACCTGGGCACCTTCGCGGGCGACGCCACCGTCAAGGTGAGCCCATGGCCCGGTATCAAGGCAGGACAAAGAGTCTGGCTACGCTGCCTGGGTAAAAAGGCCAATGGCGCTGATCACATCATCACCCTGTACACGGCATCGGCAGTGGTTCCGGCGGAAGAGACCAACGGGCTTTCAAAAAACATCCCGCGCGCGCAGCTGGAAGAGTTGGGAAACAACACACCGTTGACAGTGGAACTCAAGATCAAATTCAACGGCTCCACCTCGGACGATGCCGCCACTGTCTTCCCGCTGCGAACCTATACGGTCAAGGTCGTTGCACTGATCACGCCGACCCTCGACAGCGTCAAAGGCGACGGTGTTGAAATTCCGAACGGCGGTACAACCACCAGCCTCACATTGCAACTCTCGGGTACAGCGACCAAGGGGCAAGATGTCGAAATTTACGACGGGAGCGGCTCAGGTGCGGTTCTCAAGGGCGAGGCGACCGCCGACGCAAACACCGGCATCTGGACAAAAGATATAAGCGTCGTCGTCGGTGACCGCCGTTTGTATGCCAAGGCGTCCTATCTTGTCAGTCCGGTTTACTCAAACGTGCACACCTTCAAGGTGATAGAGAGATTGGTGATCGACACCAGCACCGTACAGCTCAACGGGTTCTTCGTTTACACCGGCATGCAACGAAACTCCACCCCCATGCCGGCAGGAACTACGGTCACTCGTCGACCTACGAGTGGTACCGGCCCATTCAGCTACCGCTCGTCAAACACAGCGGTCGCCCAAGTTGACGGCAACGGTGTGGTCGTCGGTTATAAAAACGGCCAGGCAAACATCGAGGTAAGCGACACCTATGGGCAGACTGTTTCATACCCGGTCGTGCGCTCGAACGCGTGGAAAATCGTCACGATCCCCTCCATCCAAGCCTTCAATGCCCCGGCCTGGGCAAACTCCGTGGGGGCGAATAACTCTTTCAACGGAACCCGTCCAGATAACGGTACTATGGCCGCACTTCGGCAATATTATGTAATGGTTCCAGGCTGGAACTATGATCATTGGACCGGACAGTTCGAGAACGGCAACCCTAATTGGCCGCTCTTCGCAAATCCCTACACCGGGTATATCAGTACATCGGCCAGAGAAGCGTGGTTGGGTGCGTATTGCCGGGTACCGGATAATGCGTGAGGCCGTAAGACCAGTTGACTGATTTACTGGCGGTCTACCTGTTCGGTAGCCATGCACAGGGGACCGCTGGGCCTGACAGCGATGTCGATATGGCTGTGCTCTTGCCTGGTCAGGTCGACCTTGTCTTGTTATGGCAGCTGTCGGGGGACCTGGCGGATATAGCTGGGGCTCCGGTGGACCTGATCGATTTACGCGCGGCAACGACCGTGATGCAGTATCAGATCGTGATCCGAGGTCAGCGACTGTGGGCCAAAGACGTACAGGCGGGGCTGTTCGAGAGTTTTATTCTCAGCGAAAAAACCGCTCTCGATACTGCCCGAGCAGGCTTGCTGAAGGATATTCAAGAAGAAGGCACTGTGTATGGTCGATGATGTACTGATCAACAAGGCGGCAAGTATTGAACGCTGCGTCGCCAGGGTGCGGGAGGAGTACGAGAAGGATCCCGCAACCTTCGCCACTCAGCTAGTTGCCCGCCGCGTCAGTAAGCTTCGGGTAACGAGGGCTCGAGTTTTTTCGGTGTGCCAGGAGGTACTGCCTGGTCCGCCAAGCCAGGCTTGAGATCATGTTTAACTGACTGGCATCAACCCTTGCCCTGTCTCAGCTCCAGGTGTGAACCGGCCACCCGGCCTTCTCCGCCTGCTCACGCAGCACCGGATCGGGATTGACCACCTGCGGGTGATCCACCTTGAGCAACAACGGCAGGTCATTGCGCGAATCCGAATAGAAACTCGCGCCTTCCAGGTTCTCGCCTTCGGCATCCAGCCATTCCATCAAGCGCACGATCTTGCCTTCGCGGTAGGTGAGGGTGCCGACGGTGTGGCCGGTGTAGACGCCGTGCAGGATATCGAGGTCGATGCCCAGCACTTCGTCGATGCCGACGCGCTCGGCAATCGCCTTGACCAGGTGGATGCCCGACGCCGAGATCACCAGGATCCGGTCACCCGCCGCGCGGTGGGCGGCAATCGCCTTGCAGGCGTCGCTGTAGATCAGCGGCTCGATCACGTCCTCGACCCAGGGCTCGACCAGGTGGGCGATTTCTTCCGGGGTACGTCCGGCCATCGGTTCCAGGCTGAACAGCATGTAGTCTTCCATGGCCAGTTCGCCCTTGCCGTAGGCCTCCATCAGCTCGTTGTTGCGCTGCATGAAGGTCTCCGGGTCGACCCAACCCAGGCGAACCATCTGCTCGCTCCAGAGCGTGGCGCAATCGCCGTGGATCAGGGTGTCGTCCAGATCAAAAATTGCCAGGGCCATCAGTACTGCTCTCTCTTCAAACGCGCTAAGGACATCAGGCTACCTCACATAGGGCACTCGGATCGATAGACAGCGACAAACGCCGGCCTTCGGGGTGCAGGTCGGCGGCCGAGCGGTTGAGCACGTCCACCACCAGTTCCACGCCCCGAGCCTCGACCCGATAACGAATGACGTTGCCGAGCAAGCTGTGACCGCGGATCAGCGCGTCCAGTTCACCCTCGGCACGCAGTTCGATGGCTTCCGGGCGAATGGCGATGCGACTGTTGATCGGCCGCTGCAACAGGCGGCTGGCGGCGTCGGCGTCGAGCAGGTTGTAGTTGCCGATAAACCCGGCGGCAAACACGTCCACCGGCGCGGTGTAGAGGGATTCGGCGTCGCCGCTCTGGACGATCTTGCCCTGGTTCATCAGGAAGATCCGGTCACTCATGGTCAAGGCTTCTTCCTGGTCATGGGTGACGAAAATGGTGGTCAGGCCCAGCTCGCGCTGGATCGCCCGGATCTGCTCGCGCAGGTGCTTGCGAATCCGTGCATCGAGGGCCGACAGCGGCTCATCGAGCAGCAGCAGGCGCGGGCGGGTGACCAGGGAGCGGGCCAGGGCCACGCGCTGGCATTGGCCGCCGGACAGCTGATGCGGGTAGCGCGCGGCGAAGTCGTGCAGTTCCACCAGCCTGAGGGCTTCCATGACGCGCTTGTGGCTGTCGTCGGCATTGACCTTCTGCATCTTCAGGCCGAAGGCGACGTTCTGTTCCACGGTCATGTTGGGGAACAGCGCGTAGCTCTGGAACACCATGCCGATCGCGCGTTTCTGCGGGCTCAGCGGGACGATGTCCTGGCCGTCGAGGAGGATCTTGCCGCCGTCCACCGAGGTCAGGCCGGCGATGCAGCGCAGCAGGGTCGACTTGCCGCAACCGGACGGGCCGAGCAGGGTGACGAATTCACCCTTGGCGATTTCGCAGTTGATGTCGCTGAACACCGTGGTGCCGGCGTAGGTTTTTTTCAGGTTCTGGACACTGATGAAGCTCATTGGCTTTTGTCCTTGTTCAAGCGGTTGGCGACCCAGGTGAGCACCAGCACGAAGAGGAAATAGGAGATCACGAGGGCACTGGTGAAGTGGCCGCTGCTGTTGCGCATGTTGTTCAGGTACACCTGCAGGGTTTCATAGCGGGTACCCACCAGGATATTGGCGAACACGAACTCGCCGAACAGGAAGGAGAACGACAGCAGCAGCGCGACCATCAGGCCCTTGCGCAGATTCGGCAGCACCACCAGGAACGCCGCCTGCCAGGTGCTGGCACCGAGCAGGTGGGCGGCGTCCATCAGGTCGCGCAGGTTGATTGCCTGCAGGTTGTTGGTGATCGCCCGGTACATGAACGGCAAGGCCACGGTGAAGTAGCAGCCGATCAGGATCCACGGCGTACCGACCATGGCGAACGGTCCGGAACCGTAGAGCTGCAACAGCCCCACCGAAGACACCACCGGCGGCACCGCGAAGGGCAGCAGGATGAGGATGTTCATCAGCGCATCGAGCTTGGGGAAGTGGTAGTGCACCACGAACAGCAACGGCAGGATCAGCACCACCGACAACGCCAGCGAGCCGACGCAGACGATCAGCGACTGGCCGAAGGCATTGAGGAAGCGCGGGTCGCTCCACAGTTGCAGGTACCACTTGAAGGTGAAACCGCTGGGCAGGATGGTTGCCGACCAACTGCTGGCAATCGAGTACACCAGGGTGCCGGCCAGGGGCAGCAGCAGGATCAGGAACAGCAGGTAGACCACCCCGCGGTGGTACAGGGCGGCGGAGCCGGGTTCAGCGCGCGACATGGTAGCTCCTTTTCAACAGCCACTGATGGATCACGGTCACGAAGGTCATCAGGCCCACCAGCACCACCGCCAGCGCACTGGCCATGTTCGGGTCGAGGCTGATGTCGCCGGAAACCATGGCGGCAATACGGATCGGCAAGACGTTGAAGTTGCCGGTGGTCAGGGCGTACACCGTGGCGTAGGCGCCGAGGGCGTTGGCCAGCAGGATGACGAAGGTGCCGAGCAGTGCCGGGGTCAGCACCGGCAGGCCGATATGCCGCCAGAACTGCCAGCCGTCGGCGCCGAGCAGCGCGGCGGACTCGCGCCAGTCTTCGCGCAGGGCGTCGAAGGCCGGGTAGAGCAGCAGTACGCCGAGGGGAATCTGGAAGTAGGTGTAGAGAATGATCAGGCCGGTTTTCGAGTACAGGTTGAAATCCTGAATGATCCCGGCCTGTTTCAGCATGATGGTGAAGGTGCCGTTGAAGCCCAGCAGGATGATGAACGCGAAGGCCAACGGCACACCGGCGAAGTTGCTGGTCATGTTGGCGAAGGCGTTGACGAAGTCCCGCAGGCGCGAATCGACCCGGCGCAGGGAGTAGGCCCCGAGCACCGCGATGAGCATGCCGAACACGCTCGACCAGAAGCTGATTTCCAGGCTGTACTGGATCGCCTGCAGGTAGAACTTCGAGCTGAAGATCTTGCTGAAGTTGGCCAGGCCCCAGCCGTCGTCTTCCGACTGCACGCTGTTGATCAGCACCCACACCAGCGGCGCGATCTCGAACACGATAAAGAACAGGGCAAAGGGCACCAGGCAGAGCACGGCGAGCCATTTGCCACGGGTGAGTGAATTCACTTCAACAACTCCCGGCATACAGGTTTGTCATGGGGGACGCCCAGCAGTTCGCAGATCGTGCCGCAGAGCTGCGTCTGCAGGGGCGTGGCGTCGGGATTGAAACTGAAGGCATCGCCGAGGACGAACAGCGGCACTTCGCGTTCTTCGGCCAGCAGGCCGTTGTGCGAGCGGTCGTTGTTCATGCCGTGGTCGGCGGTCACCAGCACCTGGTAGCCGGCGTCGAGCCAGCCTTGCAGGTAGTCGGCCAGGATGATGTCGGCCGACCGCGCGCTGTTGCGGTATTGCGCGGTGTCGAGGCCGTGTTTGTGACCGGCGTCGTCGATGTTCATCGGGTGCACCAGCAGGAAGTTCGGCGCGTGTTGCAGGCGCAGGCTTTCGGCATCGGCGAACAGATGGGAATCGGGGTAGTGATCGACCCAGTAGAAATGGCCGTGCTGGATCGCCAGGTTTTCATCCCGGGTGTGACGGTCACGGGCCGCGACGAAGGGCGTGCGGTTGTACAGCTCACTGACCCAGTGATAGGCCGCCGCCGCGGTGGTCAGGCCAGCGTCGCGGGCGTAATGGAACACGCTGCGCTGGTTGGACAGGCGCGAGACGTGGTTGTGCACGATGCCGCTCCGGATCGGAGCCACACCGGTCAGAATGCATTCGTAGAGCGGTCTTGAGAGCGAGGGCAACTCGCATTCCAGTTTGTACAGCGCCGCGCGTCCTGCGCCTGCGTAAGCCTGGAGATGGCCCATGGCATGGCGGGCGACCTCGTAGTTCAGGCCATCGAGCACGACCAGGATAACGTTGTGCTGCATAAGCCGGGTCTCCATGTTCAGGTATGAGCAAAATCTGCAGGAGCCCGGCTTGCCGGCAATGACGACCGAGAGAACGATGCACGCCTCAAGGGCCTCTTCGCTGACAAGCCAGGCTCCTACACTGACCGCGTTGACCCGAGTGACGCGCACCGGGTCAAGCCAGTCGGGTTATTGCATGTTGACGATGACTTCTTCGTTCCACTTCTGCGGCAGTGCCTTGGAAGTTTTTTCCCATGCATCGGCATCTTTGATCGGCGTGACTTTCTTGTACTGCTCGTTAGGCAGCAGCTTGGCCTTCACGTCTTCCGGCAGGGTCAGGTGCTCGGCACGGATCGGACGGGCGTTGCCGCGTGCCAGGTTGATCTGGCCGGCGTCGCTGAAGATGTACTCACGCGCCAGCTTGGCCGCGTTCGGGTGCTTGGCGTATTTGTTGATGATGGTGGTGTAGCCGGAGATCACCGAACCGTCCGATGGAATCAGCACCACGTAGTCATCCGGGTTGGCCATCTTGGCCTTGTAGCTCAGGCCGTTGAAGTCCCAGACCACACCGACTTCGACTTCACCCTTTTCCATGGTGGCGATGGTCGGGTTGGCGAGCGACAGGCGACCTTGCTTGGCGATCTCGGCAAACATCAGCAGCGCGGGCTGGATGTTCTTCTCGTCACCACCGTTGGCCAGGGCAGCGGCCAGTACGCCGTTGGCGGCCTGGGCCGCGGTGCTCACGTCACCGATGGAAACCTTGTATTTACCGGTCTTGAGGTCAGCCCAGCTTTTCGGCGCTTCGGAGCCGTGCAGCAGCTTCTTGTTGACGATGAACGCGATGGTGCCGGTGTAGGCCAGTGCCCAGTTGCCGTCCTTGTCCTTCGCCCAGGCCGGAACCTGTTCCCAGGTGCTTGGCTTGTACGGTTGGGTCACACCCTGCTTGACCGCGATCGGGCCGAAGGCGGCACCGACGTCGCCGATGTCGGCGCTGGCGTTGTCTTTCTCGGCAGCGAACTTGGCGACTTCCTGGGCCGAGCTCATGTCGGTGTCGATGTGCTTGAGGCCGTACTTGTCGCTCAGGTCTTTCCAGGTGCCGGCCCAGTTCGCCCAGTCATCGGGCATGCCGACGCTGTTCACGGCGCCTTCTTGCTTGGCGGCGGTTTCCAGTGCTTTCAAATCGGTGCCAGCAGCCATGGCCGAGGTGCACAAGGCAATGGTCGAGCCTAACAGTGATGCCAGGAAAAGCTGTTTCATCCGAAGCTCCTTTGGGCGTTTTCAACGCGGCGATTTTTATAAAAAGTAGTGCGGTGGTTTGGATCGTTTGGTCTAGGTCAGCAATACCTGAGCCAATTTAAGCTTGCTGGATGACACTTTGATGTCGGCATCAGTCCTGCAAGGTTTTTTATCGGTGGTATTCATGACCATCGCGTTAAGCGTAGACCATAGTTAACTAACTGATATTAAAGGGGTTGATCATTATGGAACGACCGTCCATGTGCACCGTTTCGTCGCTTTGTCACATATCAGTCATCTGCATTGCCTAGGCTGAGCGTTACAAGTGGAGACCGCGATCCTGCGCGGTTGTGCCCTTAAACAGTGCTGGTCTAGTCCAGATAGGTAACGTTGATGCGCGAAGAGGCACCCAAGGCGGTGACAGCTATCGGTCAGGCTCTGCATGAGCAGATTGGACACGGCCTGCTGCCACCGGGTAGCAAATTGCCCGCCGAGCGCAAACTCAGTGAGTTGTTCGGTACCACCCGGATCACCGTGCGTGAGGCCTTGTTGCAGCTGGAGGCCCAGGGGTTGATCTATCGCGAGGAGCGTCGGGGCTGGTTTATCTCGCCGCCGCGCCTGGCCTATAACCTGATGCAGCGTAGCCACTTTCACGCGATGGTCAGTGCCCAGGGTCGGGTGCCGTCGACCCAGGTGATCTCGGCGCGCCTGCAGCCGGCGTCGGCGGCGGTGTGTGACTGGTTGCAGTTGCCGGCGTTGTCCAGCGTGATCCAGATCTGCCGGGCGCGGCGGATCGACGAGCGGCTGGTGCTGTATGTCGAGCACTACCTGAATCCGCAGTATTTCCCGGGGATCCTGGCGTTCGACCTGAACCAGTCGATCACCGAGCTGTATGCCCGGCATTACGACCTGCATTACGGGCGGGTCAGGTTCGAGATCGTGCCGACCTCATTGCAGGTCGACGCGGCAGCGGCGTTGCGGGTGTCGGTGGGGAGCCCGGGCTTGCGCATTGCCCGGGTCAACTACGACCAGCACGAACGGCTGATCGACTGCGATCTGGAGTTCTGGCGACATGATGCGATTCATGTCGGGGTGGATGTGGTGTGAGCTGTTCAGGAGGTCGGTGCGGATTCCGTTTCCGCGCCGCCGCCGGCGGTCACCACCTGCACACTCAAGCGCGGCGTCGCCAGATCCAGCCCGGCCTCGTCCATGGTGCGCTTGAGCGCCAGGTTGAAGGCCCGTGAAACCTCCCACTGCTTGATCGGTGCGGTCTTGAATCGCGCGCGCAGGATCGCGCTGCCGGACTCGAAACTCTCCACCCCCTGGATCTCCAGCGGCGACCAGATATTGCGCCGTTGCAGCGGGTCGGTACGCATCTTCTGGCCGACATCGCGCATCAGCTTGATTGCGTTATCGATCGGCATGTTGAACGGAATCGCCACCCGGAAGATCGCGTAGCCGAACTCCCGCGAGTAGTTCTTGATGCTCTTGATCTCGCTGAACGGAATGGTGTGGACGATCCCGTCGATGTCCCGCAAGCGCACCGTGCGGATGGTCAAGCCTTCCACCGTGCCGAGGTGGCCGCCGACGTCTACGTAATCGTCGATGGCCAGGGAGTCTTCGATAATGATGAACAGGCCGGTGATCAGGTCCGCCACCAGCGACTGCGCACCAAAGCCGATCGCCAGGCCGATCACACCGGCACCGGCCAGCAGGGGCGTGACGTTCATGCCCATGTTCGCCAGGGCGACGATCAGCGCAATGATGAAGATCGCCACGAACAGCACGTTGCGGATCAGCGGCATCATGGTCTGCGCCCGGGCATTCGCCAGGCCTTTGCGCGAACGGGTCAGGGCGTGGTGCACGGCGGTGTCGCTGAGAATCCACACCAGCCAGGCGAAGATCAGCGTGCCGCCGAGGCTGAACAGCCTGACACTCACCTCATGCCCCTCGCCTTCGGTGAAGCGGATCAGCGACATGCCCCAGACCCGCAGGCCCAGCTCGATAAACACCAGCCACACCGCCAGGTGCACCAGGGTGTAGCCGAAGTTGGTCAAGCGCTCGGAGTACAGCGCGTGGCGCTTGTGGCCGCGATGGGGCTTGAGGGCGTGACGACGCACCAGCCCGTTGATCACCATGCATAACACCACCAGCACGGTGCAGATCAGCGATTGGCGCAGGGCGGTGCTGGTATCGCCGGCGGAGACGAAGGTGGCGAACAGCGAGATCGCCACCAGGATCAGCGCCGGAACGAACCAGAAGGTGCCGAGGATTGCCAGGGTGTCGTTCAGGGCGCGGCGGTTCAGGCGCCGGGACAGCGGCTGGTTGCGGATCAGGTGGGCAATGGGCCGGCGGAAGCGGATGATGAACAGTCCGGTGGACAGTGCGGCCATGACGTTGGCGAAGGTCGCGGCGGTATGGGCCAGGTGGCCGCCGAGGCTGGCGATCATCCGTGGGTCGCTGAGGGCCTCGCCAAAGGCGGCGAAGCTGCCGATCAGCCATAGCGGTCGGAACGCCCGACGGCGAAGGATGTACAGGGCCTGATGACGATGCTGGCCGTCAAGCACGGAGAAGGCGATCACGCAGATGGCCGAGAAGCAGGTGCCGATCACCAGGGCGTAGGCCAGTACCATCGCCAGGTTCTTGCCCAGGGACGAGGGCAGGGCGTAGCTCATGTACACGGTGATGATCAGGGCGATCAGCCAGGGCCCGAGCTTGCGCAGGGCAAAACGCAGCAGGTCGACGGTGCGTGGGTGTTGCGGCAGTTCTTCGCTGAGGCCGAAGCGCAGGCGCACCTGGCGCCCGAGCCAGATCATGGCACAGGCGAGGAAACTCCAGAGCGCGAGGATCAGGGCGAAGGCGAAGACCATCGGCAGCCATTCGCTGGCCGGCAGCATCAGGTCCATCAGTTCGCCCTTGGCCAGGTCGAATTCCTCCGACCAGCGATTGACCGGGCTGTCGTCACCGGAAAACTGCTTTTCGAAGCCAGCGAGGGTGCTGCCGATCAGCCCCAGCACGCCTTCTTCGGCGGCCGGCTGGGCTTTCCTGGTGCTGTCGCGCAGGCGCTTCAGGTCGGTCAGCAGCTTGGTGCGCTGCTGGTCGTTCTCCAGGCTCTTGATCACTTCATCGAGGGATTGCGCCAGGGGTTCGCTGGGGACCGGCTGGGTTTTTTCCGCGCTGGCCAGCAGGCTCGGCAGGCCCGCCGCGTCGGCGCTGACCAATGGCAGGAGGCTCAGCAGGCAGATGAATAAAACGGCGGGCAAGGCGAGGAGGCGGGCAAACACAGGGCAGTCAACCATGGACGATACGGGTCGACGAAGTGTACGTCAGGCGTGGGGCCAATGCATTCAATCGGTCAACTGGGCGAGGATCTTGTAGACCACGGTGGCGAGGATGAACAGCATGCCGAGCCAGATCAGCAGGACTCCGGCGTTGCGCTCGCGAAAGTTGAAACCGACGGCCAACATCAGCATGCCGCCCAGGATGGGAATGAGCATGGTGTGGAAAGCGAAGGGCGTGATCACGGCGGCAACCTCCTCGAGGGGATACCTTGAGTCTAGGTCGGTTTGGCGGGTGTGTATCAGACCTGGAGGATAACGCTGAACTGTAGGAGCAGGGCTTGCCCGCGAATCGCAAGGACGCCGCGGTGTATCAGGGTAACCGCGTTATCGTTCTTCGCGGGCAAGCCCAGCGCCTACAGGTTTTGTGTCGTTTTCAAGTGCTATGGCAACTCGCGGCTGGCGTAGAACGCGCTCAAGACTTTCACCAGGTGCGCCAGGTCATGGCTGCCGGCCAGCTCACGGATCGAGTGCATGGCGAAGGTCGGCAGGCCGATGTCCACGGTCCGCACCCCCAGGTGACTGGCGGTGATCGGGCCGATGGTCGAGCCGCAACCCATGTCGCTGCGCACCACGAAGCTTTGCACCGGCACTTCCTCGGCCATGCACAGGTGGCGGAAGAACCCGGCGGTTTCGCTGTTGGTGGCGTAGCGCTGGTTGCTGTTGACCTTGATCACCGGCCCGGCATTGAGTTTCGGCCCGTGGTTGGCATCGTGCTTGTCGGCATAGTTGGGGTGCACGCCGTGGGCGTTGTCCGCCGAGACCAGCAGGGATTTCTGGATGGTCCGCACGAACTCGTCACCTTCGGGCAACAGGCGGCGCAGGGTCTGTTCCAGCATCGGGCCGTCGGCACCGCAGGCGGAGCAGGAACCGACTTCCTCATGGTCGTTGCAGACCAGCACGCAGGTTTCCTCGCTGTCGGCGGTGAGCAACGCTTGCAGGCCGGCGTAGCAGGACAGCAGGTTGTCCAGGCGCGCACCGGCGATAAAGTCACCGTTCAGGCCGATGACCGCGGCGGCCTGGGTGTCGTAGAAGCTCAGCTCGTAATCGAGCACCACATCGGCATTGAGGCCGTGCTCGCGGGCCAGTTGCTCGGTGAGCACGGCGCGGAAGTCCACTCGCTCGTCACCGGCGAACTGGGCGAGGATCGGCGGCAGCTCGTTCTGCGCGTTGATCGCCCAGCCCTGGTTGGCCTCGCGGTTGAGGTGGATCGCCAGGTTGGGAATGATGGCGATGGGCAGCTTGAAGTCGATCAGCTGGCTTTCGACCTTGCCGTCGCGGCGGAAGGTCACGCGTCCGGCCAGCGACAGGTCGCGGTCGAACCAGGGGGCGAGCAGGGCACCGCCGTAGACTTCCACTCCCAGTTGCCAGAAACCCTGGCGTTGCAGTTCCGGTTGCGGCTTGACCCGCAGGCACGGGCTGTCGGTGTGGGCGCCGACCAGGCGGATGCCGCCCAGCAGCGGCGAGGCACGGCCGAGCTTGATGGCGACAATCGAAGAGTCATTGCGGGTGACGTAGTAGCGACCGTTGGCTTCGGTGTGCCAGGTCTCGCGCTCGTCGAGACGCTGGTAACCCGCCGCTTCCAGGCGCTGAACCAGGCTGGAAGTGGCATGGAACGGGGTAGGGGAGGCCTTGAGGAAGTCGATCAGGCCTTGGTTCAACTCTTCGCGCATAAGTAGCTCCAGACAGCAGTGTCAGGAGTTTACCGTATTTGCGGAGGGTTCCCACACACTCAGAAGGGGGCCGGGCACTCGAAACGCAGGCGTTCGCCGCTTTGCGGGTGGGTGAAGCTCAGCATGCTGGCGTGCAGGCACAGCCGTGGCCAGGCGGCCAGGGCCTGTGGATGGGCGTACAAACCGTCGCCCAGCAACGGGTGACCGATGGACAGCATATGCACCCGCAACTGGTGCGAGCGCCCGGTGATCGGGGTCAGTTCCACCCGGCACCAGTCGCCGCAACGCTCCAGGACTTTCCAGAAGGTCAGCGCGTGTTTGCCGAACTCGTGGTCGACCACGTGGCGCGGCTTGGTCGGCGGGTCGTAGCGCAAGGGCAGGTCGATGCTGCCGCTGTCCAGTTCCGGCTGGCCCCAGCAGAGTGCGGTGTAGGCTTTTTCGGTTTCCCGGTCGTGGAACTGCCGCGACAGTTCGCGATGGCTGTCCGGGTCGCGGGCCAGCAGGATGATCCCGGAGGTTTCCCAGTCCAGTCGGTGGACGATACGGGCTTCGGGGTAGCCGTTTTCCTGCAGGCGGGTAATCAGGCAGTCCTTGTTGTCATCGGCCCGCCCGGGGACGGAGAGCAGCAGGGTCGGCTTGTTCACCACCAGTACGGCGGCATCCTGATGGAGGATATGGATATTGGACAGCGGCATTAAAACAGTCTCGTAACAAACGCCAACGGCGGCTCAATCGCCTTCACACCGGTGAAGGCAATTGAGCCGCCGTGGCTCCGACCGGATCGATCAACGATCGGGCAGGGTGATATTGAGTTCCAGGATCGAGCAGCTGCCCTGGTTTTCCAGCGCCACGTGCACGTCGTCGGACCCGATATTGACGTACTTGCGGATGACTTCCACCAGTTCCTTCTGCAAGGCCGGCAGGTAATCCGGGGTGCTGCGTTGGCCGCGTTCGTGCGCCACGATGATCTGCAGACGCTCTTTCGCGACCGACGCGGTGCTTACTTTTTTGCTGGCACGAAAGAAGTCAAAAAGGTTCATTGCTTAGTTGCCTCCAAACAGGCGCTCGAAGAGTCCTTTCTTCTTCACATCGAGGAAGCGATGTTCCACGGTCTTGCCCAGCAGGCGGTCGACCGCGTCGCTGTAGGCCTGGCCCGCATCGCTCTGGTCGTCGAGAATCACCGGCACGCCCTGGTTGGAGGCCTTGAGCACCGCCTGGGATTCGGGGATCACGCCCAGCAGGGTCACCGCGAGGATGTCCTTGACGTCTTCGACGCCGAGCATCTCGCCGTTGCTGACGCGCTCGGGGTTGTAGCGGGTCAGCAGCAGGTGTTCCTTGATCGGCTCTTCGTTGTTCTCGGCGCGGCGCGATTTGCTTGCCAGCAGGCCGAGCATACGGTCGGAGTCACGCACCGAGGACACTTCGGGGTTGGTCACGACGATGGCTTCGTCGGCGAAGTACATGGCCAGGTGGGCACCGGTCTCGATACCGGCCGGGGAGTCGCAGACGACGAACTCGAAATCTTCCTTGAGGGCCATCAGGACCTTTTCCACGCCTTCCTTGGTCAGCGCGTCCTTGTCCCGGGTCTGGCTGGCGGCCAGCACGTAGAGGTTTTCCAGGCGCTTGTCCTTGATCAGGGCTTGCTGCAGGTTGGCTTCGCCCTGGACGACGTTGACGAAGTCATACACCACGCGACGCTCGCAGCCCATGATCAGGTCGAGGTTACGCAGGCCGACGTCGAAGTCGACGATCACTGTCTTGTGGCCCCGCAGCGCGAGGCCGGTACCGATGGCGGCGCTGGTGGTGGTCTTACCCACACCACCCTTGCCGGATGTAACCACGAGAATCTTGGCCAAGGTGTATCACCCCTAAAGGAAAAAAGGACTTTCAGCCCCTGAAGAACGTCACTAAAAAATAACTGTAGTCGTGTAGCGTCGGTTGGAAATCGAGGAAAAGTCTGAAGTGCCTCGGGTTATTCTTACCTTTCGCGATTTCCCACGTCATTCGAGCTGTTTTCGCTGCGAGAAGGCGACATTTTGGAAATGGCGGCAAGTATCCGTTAAAGCCGGATGATGTTCAACACGTCGCCGGACAAGCTGACTTGAACACCGGCGCCCCACAAGGGATCGCGGCGCAAATCTTCGGAAACCTTGTACTGGCCGGCGATCGAGACCAGTTCCGCGCTCAGCTGCTGGCAGAAAATCCGTGCCTTGGTATCCCCCTTGATGCCGGCCAGGGCGCGACCGCGCATGGGGCCATAAACATGGATGTTGCCATCGGCGAGAAGTTCCGCGCCGGGGCTGACGGAAGCGATGACCACCAGGTCGCCGCCCTGGGCATAGACCTGTTGGCCGCCGCGTACCGGCGAGGTGATGATCTTCGTCGGTTTGATAGTAGGCTCTGGTGGTTTTTCCGGTTTTTTCTTTTCCAGGCCTTCGGTCGGGTCGACCGGCCGTTCGCGGGCGCCGGACGGTGGCAGCACCGGCAGGTCGATGGCAATCGCGGCGGCAATGTCTTCGATGCGGTTGGCGCGGATCGCCAGGGTACGCAGGCCGTGCTGGCGGCAGACGCGCATCAGTCCGGGCAGGTCGATGGGGCCCTGGCCGTCCGGCAGTTTGTCCAGTGCCAGCACCAGCGGGGTGTTGCTGAAGAAGTTCGGGGCCTGGGCGACTTTGGCCGCCAGTTGCCGATCGAGGGCGTCGAGGTTGTTCTGCGCCAGCTCCAGCACCGTGATGGCGAGCATGCTGCCCTTCAGCTGGAACACGGGATCCTGGTCTAGCAGTTCGGTTTGGCTCATGGTCGGGATAACGCAGCTTGTCACTAAAAGTGCCGAGACTTATAACGAGAACGCCCTCGGGCCGCAAGCCGCCGCGAACCGTTGTAGAATGCGCGGCCTTGTTGTCTGTCCGGAATCACCCATGGATCGCCCGCGTTTTCGAGCTGCTTTTCTTCATCCCCGTTACTGGCTGCTATGGCTGGGGTTGGGCTTGCTGTGGCTGATTGTCCAGTTGCCCTATGGCTTCCTGCTGCTGCTGGGGCGTTTTCTGGGCGCGGTGATGTATCGGGTGTCCGCCGACCGACGGACGATTGCCGCGCGTAATCTGCAATTGTGTTTTCCGGCGTTGTCCGACGCTGACCGCGACCAATTGCTGCGGAAAAACCTGGCGTCCACCGGGATCGCCTTCTTCGAAATGGCCATGAGCTGGTGGTGGTCCAAGCCGCGCCTGGCAAAGCTGGCCCATATCGAAGGCCTCGAACATCTGCAGAACGCCCAGCGCGAAGGCAAGGGCGTGATCCTGATGGCCCTGCATTTCACCACCCTGGAAATCGGCGCGGCCCTGCTCGGTCAGCGCCATACCATCGACGGCATGTACCGCGAGCACAGCAATGCGCTGTTCGATTTTATCCAGCGCCGTGGCCGTGAACGGCACAACCTCGATTCCCTGGCGGTCGAGCGTGACGATGTACGCGGCATGCTCAAGTTGCTGCGCGCCGGTCGGGCGATCTGGTACGCGCCGGACCAGGACTACGGGATCAAGCAGAGTGTGTTCGTGCCGCTGTTCGGTATCCAGGCGGCCACTGTCACCGCCACCAGCAAGTTCGCCCGCCTGGGCAAGGCGCTGGTGGTGCCCTTCACCCAGGAGCGCCTGGCCGACGGCAGTGGCTATCGGCTGGTGATTCATCCGCCGCTGACGGACTTCCCGGGGGAGACCGAAGAGGCCGACTGCCTGCGGATCAATCAATGGGTCGAGGTGGCGCTGCGCGAATGCCCGGAGCAGTACCTCTGGGCCCATCGCCGTTTCAAGAGCCGGCCGCCGGGTGAGCCCAAACTCTATCCAAAGCGCGGATAAAACCATCCGGGTGTTGCGGCGGGGGGTAGGCGTGGTGTATCAGGATGTTACTGATTAATGGAGTGTCGCGATGAGCCCAGCTGAACCGGTCACCGGCCTGATTCTCTCTGGAGGGGGCGCGCGCGCGGCCTATCAGGTGGGTGTGCTGGCGGCGATCGCCGAGCTGTTGCCGCCGGGCGCGGCCAATCCCTTTCCGGTGATTGTCGGGACGTCGGCCGGGGCGATCAATGCGGTCAGCCTGGCCAGCGGGGCAGTGGACTTCACGGCGGCCATCGAGCGCCTGACCGCGTTCTGGCAGGGCTTTCGCAGCCATCTGGTGTTGCGTAGCGACTGGCCGGGGGTGATGCGCCAGGCCGGCCGTTTCTTTGGTCACAGCCTGCTGGGCATGGGTTCACAGGTGCCGGTGGCGCTGCTCGACAGTTCGCCCTTGCGTGACCTGCTCAATGAAAAACTGCACCTGCCGGGTATCGACCACGCCATCGAGCAACAGCAGTTGCACGCCGTGGCGGTGACCGCGTTTGGTTATGAGTCGGGCCAGGCGGTGACCTTTTATCAGGGCAAGGGTGCTATCGATTCCTGGTTGCGCCATCGGCGGGTCGGCGTGCCGACCCGGCTGACGGTGGAGCACCTGCTGGCCAGTTCGGCGATCCCGCTGTTGTTTGCCCCGGTCAAACTGGACCAGGAGTATTTCGGTGACGGTGCGGTGCGTCAGTCGGCGCCCATCAGTCCGGCCTTGCATCTGGGGGCGACCCGGGTGCTGGTGGTGGGGGTCAGTGGCAACCCTCGGGGTGTCGACACTGCCACCGAGCGGACCTATAGCGGGCAGCAGCCGAGCCTGGCGCAGATCGGCGGGCATATGCTCAACAGCACTTTTATTGACAGCCTGGAAAGCGATATCGAGCTGTTGCAGCGCTTGAATCAGTTCAGTCGGATGTTGCCGCCACAACCGCGTAGCCTGGGCCTGGCGCCGGTGGATGTGCTGGTGATTGCGCCGAGTCAGCCGATCGATGAAATCGCCGCGCGTCATCGCCATGAGTTGCCGGCGGCGCTGCGCTTTTTCCTGCGCGGGCCGGGGGCGACCCGGACCAGTGGTGCCGGGGTGTTGAGTTACCTGTTGTTCGAGGCGTCCTATTGCAGCGAATTGATCGAGCTGGGGCGTCGTGATGCGATGGCCAAGCGCGAGGAGCTGTGTCGGTTCCTCGGCTTGCCGCAGGTTTCGCTGGTGGCGCAGACGGCGTCGGCGCTCTAGGCCCCGGACCTGCTTCGAGGCCAGTCAGTCTTATATCGATCTTGAAAGCACCGTGGAATTTGTAGGAGCAGGGCTTGCCCGCGAAGGGGCCCGTAAGACCGCCAAAAGCTTCGCTGGCAAGCCATGCTCCTACAGGGACCGTGTTCAGTCTGTTGATTACGCTGTCAGCAGGTTCGCCGCCAGATAACGCGCGACCGACTCCTCGCTGCAACTGCCCAGGGTTTCGTGCCCGGGCAGAGCCTGGAAGACCTTGGCGTGAGCCGTGCCCATCACCAGTCCCTTGCCGATGCTCGAGAGCATCTCGACATCGTTCATCCCATCGCCGAACGCGATGCACTGGCTCAGTGGCACTTGCAGGAAGTCCGCGAGTTTCTTCAGGGCGCTGCCCTTGGATACGCCGCTGGCCATCATTTCCAGGCAGAAAGGCGAGGAAAAGGTGCTGTGCACCTGATCGCCCACCCGGCGCTTGAGCTGTTCATCCAGAACCGCCAGGGCCTCATGGTCCTTGTCCTTGTGGATAAAGAAAACTTTCTCCACCGCTTCAAGGGGGAACTCATCGCTGGTCACTACCGTGGGCGGGAAGCCTTCGTTCTGCATGAATCTCTTCAGCAGCTGGCTATCGGCATTGGTGAACCAGCGGGACTGGCAATACAGGTTGGTCACCAGGTTCGGGTCGTACCGGGTGGCGTCCAGCAGGGCTTGCACTGCTTGCGGCGGCAGATGCTCGCTGGCCTCCAGGGTCTTGCAGGCACTGCTGACCCGCGCGCCGTTGGCGGTGATCAGATGAACCTGCAGGTTGTAGGGCCGCAGGATCGCCTCGACATCGGGCTGGCTGCGCCCGGTGGCGATGACCACATGCTTGCCGGCCTCCTGCAGGCGCTTGAGCACCCCGTGGGAATACTCGCCAATGCGATCATCCGGTAGCAGCAGGGTGCCGTCGAGGTCGGTAGCAATCAGGTGGTACATGCTTATGTCCTGGTCAGGCCTGTTGGTCTTTAATATCCCGGACAGGCCCTGCAAGGTCCGGGTTTATTCAGCAATCTGCAACTTGCGCGCCTCGGTGTACACGTAGCGGACTTTCTCGTATTCGAACGGTGAGTTCAACTGGCCATAACGGAAGCTGGTGGTGTAGCGCTTGTCGATGGCCTCCAGCAGATAGATCTCCGGATGGTCCGAACTGACCTGGGAAACGTTGAGGAAGTTGATCTGCGCTTCGGCAGCGAAGTCGAACACCAGGCCACCGGTATCGCGCAGGTTCGACGGTCCGAAGAACGGCAGCACCAGGTACGCACCGCCCGGCACGCCGTAGAAGCCCAGGGTCTGGCCGAAGTCTTCGGTCTGCCGTGGCAGGCCCATCTTGGTCGCCGGGTCCCACAGGCCGGCGACGCCGATCGTGGTGTTGAGCAGCAGGCGTCCGGTGGTTTCCAGTGCGCGCTTGCCCTTGAACTGGAACAGGCTGTTGAGCAGGTTGGAGACATCTCCCAGGTTACTGAAGAAGTGGCTCACACCCTCGCGCAGGAAGGTCGGCGTGACGTAGCGGTAGCCATCGACCGCCGGCAGGAACACCCACTCGTCGAAGCGGTAGTTGAAGTGGTAGACCCGACGGTTCCAGGACTCCAGCGGGTCGTAGACGCTCAGGGCGTTGAGGGTCGAACGCTCGAATTCGCGCTGGTCCAGGCCCGGGTTGAACTTGAGCTTGGTCAACGGCTCGGTGAAGCCGTCCGCGTCATGCACCACCGGGGTATGCGCCTTGCTGTTGTCGGCCAGGGCAGGGGTTGCGCAGAGCAGGGCTGCGATCAACAAAAGAGATTTAGCCACGGAAGAACTCCAGCATGGCGTCGGCGTTGACGCGGTAATTGAGGTTGCCGCAGTGGCCGCCATGGGGGTAGACCGTCAGGCGATCGCCAAAGGTGCTGCGCAGGAAACCGAGGTCGCCAGGGCCGAGGATCACGTCGTCGGCGTTGTGCATCACGGCGATTTTCGGGCTGTCGTGCAGGTAGTCCTTGAGGGCGTAGAGGCTGACCTGGTCGATCAGTTGCAGCAGGCTGCCGCCGTCGCTGCGGGCGCGCCACATCGGGATCACCTGTTCGGTCAGGTAGCAGTCGAAATCACACTGCAGGGCGCGCTTGAACATCGGCGTGAGGCTGGTGCCTTCGCTGATCGGGTATTTCGGCGGGGTGATCAGGCCGCGGCGGTTGATCAGGTCCGAGGTAAAGGCGATGTCCGCCGCCGAAAAACGGAAGGTCGTGCCGATCAGCATGGCCATCTGTTCATTGGTCAGGTGTTGCTTGGACTGCTGGAAGTCGTAGAGCAGGGCGTCGTTGAGGTCGATATAGCCCTTCTGCTGGAAGTAGCGGGTCAGCTTGCCCAGCACCAGTTCATAGAAGGTGGTGCTGTTGTTGATGCCCTTGACCTCGGTCTGCACCAGCTTGTCGAGGTTGGTGACCGAGGTGTAGAGGTTGACCGGCGGGTTGAGCAGCAGGACTTTCTTGAAGTTGAAGCTGCGTCGGGTTTCATCCAGCTTGCTGACGAAGGCCGCGTCCAGGGCGCCGAGGCTGTAGCCGGTGAGGTAGTACTCGGTCACCGGCAGTTTCGGTTGCTGGGCGCGTACCGCCTGCATGACCCGGTACATGTCCTCGGCGTCTTCCTGGCTGATGCCGGGGGTGGCGAAGCGCGAGGCGGCGCTCATGAAGTCGAAGCTGGTGGGCGATGACAACTGCACGACGTGGTAGCCGGCCTGGTAGTAGAGCTTTTTCAGGTATTCGTTGATGGCGCTGTCATAACGTGCGCCGGTGCCGGAGATCAGGAAGATCAGTGGCGCCGGGTGATCCTGCTGGGCCAGGCGGTAGGTGAGTTTCTTCACTGCCCAGAAATTGTCCGGGAGGATGAAGTCGCGCTCGGGGCGCAGCTTGAGGCTGTAGTCGGACTGGTGGATCTTGTCGTCGTCCGGCAGCTTCGGCCGCAGCGCCGGAGGCGTGGTGGCGATGGTCGCTTCGAACGGGTTGGTCAGCGGGTAGCCATAACTGGCGGCGTCGACATCGACTGCCAGGGCGGACGCACTCAAAATGAGACCGCCGATAAAGGCAGCGAGGCGCAGAGAAAGGAGCATGACTACATCCCTTTGAAGGAAAGCACTGAATGAGGTTCGCAGGCTATGACCACCGGGGTACTGCCGAAGTGCCATGTCCCGACGCTAAAAAAGCATTTTAGACGGGGTTGCGACGGGTAATTGCCTGGCCACGATACACTTTGCCGCAGTTTGCCGAACAGTTATGTGTGGCGAGCGCTTGCATAGGCGCCTCTGGCGATTATGCTGGGCGCCGTTTTCGCTTATCGGAGTTGTCCATGTCTCGCCGCTTGCCGCTGGTTCTGCTGCTTATTGTCCTGCCGTTGTGGCTGGCTGCCAGTTATGGCGTGCGTTACGGATTGATGGAGGACGGGCAGTGGGTCGGACTGTGCCTGGATGAGGCGTCGCGCTGGCAGTGCCAGGCACGCTCCAACCTGGGATGGTTGATCCACTTCAAGGCGTTGGGCTGGACGGCGTTGGTTGCGGCGGTATTGGCTTTTGTCGCGCCGGGACGTCTGGGCCGGGCTTTGGCGGTACTGGCGCTGCTGGCCGGGTTTCCGGCGCTGGCGTTGTACAACACCAGCCTGGCGGTGTTTGCGTTGGTGATTGCGGGGTTGCGGTTGGTGCGTTCGGCCTGACTGAGTCGTTGAACGCACACCTAACCTGTAGGAGCAGGGCTTGTCGGATCGCCGCACCGCCGCGAAGCTTTTAGCGTTCTCAGGGGCCTCTTCACTGGCAAGCCAGGCTCCTACAGGACGGTGTTTCAGCGCGCAATAGCATCGAGCCCTGAAGTCGGGTTTGTCTGTTATTTGCGAACCCGCACACTGCGCCACAACGCGACCACCATCAGCACGCTGACCAGCGCCCAACCCCAGGCCTGCTGGTTGGCCAGGCCCTCACGGTACAACTGCGGGGCTATACCGGCGCCGATGATCAACGCCAGCAAACCTATCTCCCGACGCGGGCCGCGCACCGGACGAACCAGGAACACCAGCGCCGGCAACAGCAAGGCCGCGCTCGGGAAGCTGCGGTAGCGTGGATCGAACACCAACTCCAGCATCATCACCGCCGCGGCAAAGCCCGCACCTGCCAGCAGCCAGCCGGCGCGTTGCTCCAGCGCTTTGAACAGACCGCCGCGCCAACCGGCCTGGCTACCCAGGGCCAGTGCCGCATACGCCAGCACCAGCAGGTTCAACAGCACCAGCAAGCCGGCCCAGACCCACTCGCTGGTAAACCGGCTGGTGACCCACGCCAGCTCGCCCCAGGCGCCGATGGAACAGCCTGCCAGCGCCCCCAGCAGCGGCAACAGCAGTGCCGCCCGCGTGCTGCGCACTCGCCCGGCCAGCAGCAAGGTACCGAGGAAAATCACCCCGCCGAACCCCAGCCACAGAGGCCATTGCGGCAGGTTCGAGACGGGACCTGCCAACACGCCCTTGTCCTGGCGATCGGCATCGAACAGCCCCCAGTAACCGCCGACCGCCCCTTCGCTGCCGCGTTTCCACGGTTGGTCGAAGGCCTCGATCAGGTTGTAGTGCCAGCCGTTCTGCTCGGCCAGGGTGACAAAGCCGCGAATGAACCTGGCTTCGTTGACCCGGCTCGGCAGGGCGGTTTCACGCTGGCGGCCTTCGCTCGGCCAGCCGGTTTCACCGATCAGGATGTCCTTGGGCGCGAACCGCTTGCCGAACACCTCGCGTACCTGGGCGACGTGCTCGAGCGCGCGGTCGATACCGGCAGGTTCATCTTCCCAATACGGCAACAGGTGAATGGTCAGGAAGTCCACGGCGGGGGCGACCTGCGGATGCTGGAGCCAGAACTCCCAGACATCGGCATAGGTGACCGGTTGCTTCACGTTGGCCTTGACCTTGTGGATCAGCTTGACCAGTTGGTCGCCGGTGACTTCCTTGCGCAGCAGGGTTTCGTTGCCGACGATCACCGCGCTGACCACATCGGCGTTGGCGTTGGCCGAGGCGATCAGGGCGTCGACCTCCTTCTCGGTGTCCACCGGGTTGCTGTTGACCCAGGCGCCGATCATCATTTTCAGGCCATGTTTGCGCGCCAGGTCCGGCAAGGCTTCGAGGCCGGTCATGGAATAGGTGCGAATGCACTCGAAGCGCGTTGCCAGCAGCGCCAGGTCGGCATCCATGCGCTCAAGACGAGGCTTGAACGGCTGGTCGAAGGGCGATTGGTCCTTGGCGAACGGGGTATAGGACGCGCATTGCAGCTTGTGGGTCGGGGTTGCCGCATCGGGCAGGATCACCGGCTGGCCAAGGCCATACCAGAAGCCGCAGAGTGCAAGAAGCCCGAACAGGCAGGCGAACAAAAAGGGGCGGAGCGGGAAGCGGGCAGTGGCGGACATGGTCGGGCCGTATGGGAACAAAGCCGCGCATGTTACCCGGATTTTCCCCGGCCTTGGGCCTGTGCAGTATTTTGTCATGCAAAGTTCGAGCGCAATAGATGAGGGGATTTCTCAAGCCCCCGACTGCTGGCGTTCTGATGTCGTTTCTCGTTGCCTTGAGGTCGCTGTCAGAGCAGGTCGATGGGCGATGCGGGTTGATGATCAGGGCGTCAGTACTCCGCTGATGATCGAACGGTTTGGCGGTGAGGCGTGATGGGGGCGCCGTGCACCATAACAATACGTTGACGTCGCCCGGCAGTCGTCGGGTGCAGCATTTCGGGGAAGTAACGATGAAGATGCGACGACTCTTAGGCGCCGGTGCTGTTCTGGCGCTGGCGATCAGCTCCACCCTGGTAAGTGCCGCTGGCAAGGAAATCACCATCGGTTATGTCGATGGCTGGTCCGACAGCGTGGCCACCACCAACGTGGCGGCGGAGGTGATCAAGCAGAAGTTGGGTTACGACGTGAAGCTGCAGGCCGTGGCGACCGGGATCATGTGGCAGGGCGTTGCCACCGGCAAGCTCGATGCCATGCTCTCCGCCTGGCTGCCGGTGACCCACGGTGAATACTGGGCCAAGAACAAGGACAAGGTGGTCGACTACGGCCCCAACTTCAAGGACGCCAAGATCGGCCTGATCGTGCCGGAGTACGTCACGGCCAAATCCATCGCCGACCTGAAGGATGACACCACCTACAAGAACAAGATTGTCGGCATCGACGCCGGTTCAGGCGTGATGCTCAAGACTGACCAGGCCATCAAGGACTACGGTCTGGACTACAAGCTGCAAGCCAGCTCGGGCGCGGCGATGATCGCCGAATTGACCCGTGCCGAAGAGAAGCACGAATCCATTGCCGTGACCGGTTGGGTGCCGCACTGGATGTTCGCCAAGTGGAAACTGCGCTTCCTCGACGACCCGAAAGGCGTCTATGGCGCGGCCGAGACCGTCAACAGCATCGGCAGCAAGGGCCTGGAAGCCAAGGCGCCGGAAGTGGCGGCGTTCCTGAAGAAATTCCAGTGGGCCTCCAAGGATGAGATCGGCGAAGTCATGCTGGCCGTCCAGGACGGCGCCAAGCCGGACGCCGCGGCCAAGGATTGGGTCGCCAAGCACCCGGACCGCGTAGCCGAGTGGATCAAGTAACTCTCTCGCTGACGTAATAACCCCGAAAAGGCCGCATGACATTCCGTCATGCGGCCTTTTTGCGTCTGGGACCCCTTATCACCGCCTACACTGAGGTAGAGCGCCTTCGGCCTGAAAACTGGCGAAACCGTAATGTCGTTCTAATACTAAGGTCGTCTGGTTTCGCTTCCCCAGCCGCCTAAAGTGAAAAATGTTTCATCTCATCTGTGCTGCGAGGATAAAAACAATGAACGACAGCATTTACCTCTCGATTCAAAACAGCCCGCGCTTCAAGGAGCTGGTCAGGAAACGGGAACGCTTCGCCTGGATACTTTCGGCGATCATGCTTGGGCTTTACTCGGCTTTCATTCTGTTGATCGCCTATGGGCCGCAGATTCTGGGCGCCAAGCTCAGTCCCGGCTCTTCCATCACCTGGGGCATCCCGTTGGGTGTCGGACTGATCCTTTCGGCATTCGTCCTGACGGCCATCTATGTGCGTCGCGCCAATGGCGAGTTCGACGACCTGAACAACGCGATTCTCAAGGAGGCCCAACAATGATCCGGCGTCTATTGGCAGTATTGGCCGGCTCGGCCTTCGCGCCCCTGGTCCTGGCGGCTGACGCCCTGACCGGCGAAGTGCACAAGCAACCTCTCAATGTGGCGGCTATCGCGATGTTCGTGGTGTTCGTCGGCGCCACCCTGTGCATCACCTACTGGGCGTCCAAGCGCAACAAGTCGGCCGCCGACTACTACGCGGCGGGCGGCAAGATCACCGGTTTGCAGAACGGCCTGGCGATTGCCGGCGACTACATGTCGGCGGCGTCCTTCCTGGGGATTTCCGCGCTGGTCTATGCCTCGGGCTACGACGGCCTGATCTACTCCATCGGCTTCCTGGTGGGCTGGCCGATCATTCTGTTCCTGATCGCCGAGCGCCTGCGCAACCTGGGCAAGTACACCTTTGCCGACGTGGCCTCCTATCGCCTCGGGCAAACCCAGATCCGCTCTCTGTCGGCCTGCGGCTCGCTGGTGGTGGTGGCGTTCTACCTGATCGCCCAGATGGTCGGTGCCGGCAAGCTGATCCAGCTGCTGTTCGGCCTCGACTACTACGTGGCGGTGATCCTGGTGGGCATCCTGATGTGCCTCTATGTGCTGTTCGGCGGCATGCTGGCGACCACCTGGGTGCAGATCATCAAGGCGGTGCTGTTGCTTTCCGGTGCCTCGTTCATGGCGCTGATGGTGATGAAGCACGTCAACTTCGACTTCAACATGCTGTTTGCCGAAGCGATCAAGGTTCACCCCAAGGGTGAAGCGATCATGAGCCCGGGCGGCCTGGTGAAGGATCCGGTCTCGGCCTTCTCGCTGGGTCTGGCGCTGATGTTCGGTACCGCCGGCCTGCCGCATATCCTGATGCGTTTCTTCACCGTGAGCGACGCCAAGGAAGCGCGCAAGAGCGTGCTGTACGCCACTGGCTTCATCGGCTACTTCTATATCCTGACCTTTATCATCGGTTTTGGCGCGATCCTGCTGGTGAGCACCAATCCGGCGTTCAAGGATGCGGCCGGCGCGTTGCTCGGCGGCAACAACATGGCGGCGGTGCACCTGGCCGACGCGGTGGGGGGGAGCGTGTTCCTCGGCTTTATCTCGGCCGTGGCCTTTGCCACCATTCTCGCGGTGGTGGCCGGTCTGACCCTGGCCGGTGCCTCGGCGGTGTCCCATGACCTGTATGCCAGCGTGATCAAGAAGGGCAAGGCCAACGAGAAGGATGAGATCCGCGTCTCGAAGATCACCACCATCGCCCTCGGCGTGC
>Ga0302156_10000642_pt1 | contig 32522 bp, 29 predicted proteins | sample I_Bog_N3_2_FD_193503 | JGI IMG/M metagenome (GOLD analysis project Ga0302156, IMG submission 193503) | Peat permafrost microbial communities from Stordalen Mire near Abisko, Sweden - I_Bog_N3_2 | ecosystem: Environmental > Terrestrial > Soil > Wetlands > Peat | place: Sweden: Abisko, Stordalen... | reverse complement strand
AGAGCAACCGGGCAATGTCCGTCAGCCGCAATTTCGATGTACGAAAGGTCGTTGCTTCACAATTGATGCATTTCAAAGTCAGGCTCCAGAGTTGGGAAAGAGACTTTTGATCCGGCCGGGGAGAAAGCAGAATGGTTCCGGCGCCGGAACGTCATGCATACCGAGATGACTCTAAATTAGCACAAGGTTGGAATTCAATCGAGCCAGGCAGGAGCCTCGGGGATCACTTGCGGCATCTTTGGAGGTCGCAAATGACGAGTTGGTGGGGCTGATCCTTCGTGGCGGGATAAAGCATCTTCGACGATTCTGCGACGCGGGAATTGTAGGATTCCGCCCTAGGCGCAATAGCAAAGGGCGCCCGGTTGGGGCGCCCTTTGCCTTCAACCACAAGTGAAGATGCCTTAGCTGCAACCGCTTGTTGAGCCGCAGCTCATGCAGCGATAGCAACTGCCGTTGCGGACCATGATGGCGCCGCATGTGCCGCAACTGGGCGCGTCGCCCATATCGTACATTTCGCGCATGGCCTCGGCAGCATGGTAGAGGCCGCGGTCTTTGATGCCGGGATCTGACGCCGGACTCGACGACGATTGCCAGGTCTGCGCTTCAGGCGCGATGCCGCCCCCACCTGCCGCGGTGGCATGACCGCTTCCCTGATTCAGCCGCCTGACAACCTCCTCGGTCAGCTTCTCAAGGTGGCGCTGCGACGCGGCTTCGTCCTCCTCCGCTTCATTCTCGTGAAGCAGGCTGGGCGATGCCGGCAACTGTTGGGGCGCTTGCGGCGTCAGACCGGCAAAGAGCGTCAACTGCGTGCCGGAGAGGAAGCGCAGATGGAGCCAGCGGAAGATGTAATCCATCAGGCTCTTGGCGTAGCCGATCGTCGGGTTTCCGGTCCAGCCCGAAGGCTCGAAGCGGGTGTGGGCGAACTTCTCGCACAGCACCTTGAGCGGCACTCCATGCTGGAGGGCGATGGAGATCGAGGTGGCAAAGGAATCCATGAGCCCCGAGACCGTGGAACCTTCCTTGGCCATCTTGATGAAGATCTCGCCGGGCTGGCCGGTGGGGTAAAGACCAACCGTGATGTAGCCTTCGTGGCCCGCGATGGAGAACTTGTGGGTGATGGAAGCGCGCTCTTCAGGCAGCCGATGGCGCACCGCGCGGGGCGGCCCGTTGGGATCCTGCGCCGGGTCCTTGAGCGGCGCGGCTTCGACGGCCGGTGAAGATACAAGCACCGGCGCGGCGGCCTTCGACAGCTCTTCCAACGCTCGCTGGAACGAGGCGGCAGAGGCGATGACCTGCTTTGCGGTTACCTCGAGCCTTTCGCCGACCTTGGCCTCCAAGGTCTTCAAATCGGCCTCGCTGGCTTGCTGGCCCTTTGCCAGTTGCGAAAACACGCGGCCGGCAGCGGCGTCGAGCGGCGAGGGCTCGCGTTTGGCATCCATGCTGGTATTCAGCGGTTGGGTGCCCTTGGAGCCGTCGCGGTAGATGGCCACAGCCTTGATGCCCTGACGCCAGCTCTCGGCGTAGGCCTCGGCGACATCTTCCACGCTGGCCTCGTGAGGCAGGTTCACGGTCTTCGAGATGGCTCCGGAAAGAAACGGCTGCGTCGCCGCCATCATCTTGATGTGCCCCATGTAGTGGATGGAGCGTGTTCCCTTGGAAGGCTTGAAGCTGCAATCGAAGACGGCCAGGTGTTCCGGCTTGATGCCCGGCGCGCCCTCGATGGTGCCCGTGGCGTCGATGTAGCTGACAATGGCGTCCACCTTTTCGTTGCTGTACCCGAGCTTGAAGAGCGCCGCGGGCACGGTGTTGTTGACGATCTTGATCATGCCTCCGCCGACCAGCTTCTTGTACTTCACCAATGCCAGGTCAGGCTCGATGCCCGTGGTGTCGCAGTCCATCATGAAGCCGATGGTGCCGGTGGGTGCCAGAACCGTGGTCTGGGAGTTGCGATAGCCGTAGCGCTCGCCTTGCTGCAAAGCCATATCCCAGCATTCGCGGCTGGCGTCGATGAGGGCGTCGAGTTGAGGGACATTGAACGGCTCGCCGACGGTGCGCGATTTACCGATTTTGTTCACCTCGGCGCGGTGCATCCTGATCACATCCAAAAACGGCTCACGGTTGATGTAATAACCAGGGCAAGCCCCACCCTCTCGTTCGACAGAGGCCGTGAGCGGGGTGGCCGATGCCAGCGGCTTGCAGTTGGCCGCCAGGACCGCCGATTGCAGGTAAGCCTGACCGCACATGATGGCGGTGAGGCTGGCTGCCAGGTCGCGGCCGGCGACCGAATCGTAGGGCAGCCCAAAGGCCATGAGCATCGCGCCCAGGTTGGCGTAGCCAAGGCCCAGCGGACGGTAATCGTGGGAGTTCTTGGCGATGCCCTCGGTGGGGTAGCCCGAGTTGTCTACCAGGATATCCATGGCCGTGATGACCACAGAGATCGAGTCGCGATAGGCCGCAATGTCAAAGACGCCCGCCGCGTTGACGTACTTCATCAAGTTGAAGCTGGCCAGGTTGCAGGCCGAGTTGTCCAGGAACATGTACTCCGAGCAAGGATTCGAAGCATTGATGCGCGCTGTGTTCTTGCAGGTGTGCCACTTGTTGATGGTGGTGTCGAACTGCATGCCGGGGTCGCCGCAGAGCCAGGTGGCTTCGGCGATCTTCTGCATGATGTCGCGCGCCTTGTAGGCCGCTACCGGCTCGTGGCCCTTCACCGTATAGGTGGTGAAGTCGCCATGGCTCTCATAGGCGCGCATAAACTCGTCGCTGACGCGAACGGAGTTGTTGGCGTTCTGAAAGAAGATGGAGGAATAAGCCTCTGAATCCGGTCCCGATCCGTCGTAGCCGGCCTTGATGAGCGTGTAGGCCTTGGCCTCTTCCTTCGACTTGCACTCGATGAAGTCGACGATGTCAGGGTGCTCGACGTTCAAGATGGCCATCTTGGCGGCGCGGCGCGTCTTGCCGCCGGACTTGATGACGCCGGCAAAGGCGTCGAGCCCGCGCATGAAGCTCAGCGGGCCGCTGGCGGTGCCGCCGCCAGAAACGGATTCTTTGCTGGAGCGCAGGGAACTGAAGTTGGTGCCCGTGCCCGAGCCGAATTTGAAGAGCATGGCTTCGGTCCGGGCCAGGTCCATGATGCCGCTCATGGAATCTTCAACGGAGTTGATGAAGCAGGCCGAGCATTGCGGATTGCGATAGCCGGTAGCGGAGTAGCGCACGCCGCCGGTCGCTGGGTCCCAGTGCCAGTTCTGCCCCTCCGCGTCCGGCTCCAGGCGATCGCAGCCCACATTGAACCAGACCGGCGAGTTGAAGGCCACCTTTTGAGTGAGGAGCATGTGCGTAAGTTCGTCGTGGAAGGCCGCGGCATCCTCGTCGCTGGCAAAGTAACCGCCGGCCATGCCCCAGTCGCGAATGGTCTCGGCCACGCGGCTAACGAGTTGGCGGACTCCGGTTTCACGCTCCGCGGTGCCCAGCTTGCCGTGCAGGTACTTCGAGGCCACGATGTTGGTGGCGGTCATCGACCAGTCCAGCGGGACCTCAACGTTCTTCTGCTCGAAGATGGTGTTGCCTTTGGTATCGGTGATGGAGGCGGTGCGCCGTTCCCATTGGACATCGTCATAGGGGGAAACGCCTTTGGTGGAAAAGCGGCGGGGAATCACCAGCCCCTTTTGGGCCTTTGGGGTTTGAGAAGCAGTTGTGGAAGTCTTTTCCTGCACGTTGTTCATGAAATCCTTTCTGTAGGCAAAAAGTCGGTGAATCTCCTGCCCGATTGACATGGAAACTGCCAGAAAGGGTGCAGGATGAATCTCTTGCAAAGAACGGGAAGCGGGGGAGGCGAAGTTGCCTCGAACTCTATTCTCGGTGCCTGCTGTCGGGGTTCGTCACACCCTGGTTCATTACAATCCGTTAACAGCCGCAGATGAAAAAATAGCGCTCCCTGTGGTACATGTCAACAACAAACCACAATATCTTGTATTTTCTTTGCATTTGTGGCATCCGATTCGCAAACAGCGGCAATTGCCTGTGGAAAGCTCGCAAGCCTCAGGAATGGTGCGGAGTTGGGCGGCTAAAAATGCCGCAAATGCAGTGCTGGCTTGGTCCGCAGCCCACTTTGGCGTTATTGACAAGCGTAGCGCCGGCGGAGGCCGGAGACAAGGCGCAGGAATGGTGCAGTTTTGCCACGAATCTGTGCGAGTTGTGGAGAAACCCGCCTGAAACCGATTGCCGTTCGGCGCCTATTGGGGAGTAGACTGGCAGCCATGACGCGTCTCGTTCGGGTGCTCTTGTCAGTTGCCCTCTGCGCATTGACGGGGAATTTCCAGGCGGTTGGCAAGTCGCCGCAGATATTCGACATTCGCCAGCCAACGATTGTGGCGTTTTTTGTGCCAATGACACAGGCGGAGGCGGACAGCGGAGAGGGCGACGCAGAGGCTCTCAGTGATTTCAACTACTACGCCTACAAAGTCGAGAAGCGTTTGCGTAAGGCTGGAATTGACTTTCACGAGGTGGGTGAGCGGTCGTTCCAGACTCGAACCGGAGCGAAGGTTCGAACCTTTCAGACCGGCAAGGCTGGCGTCGGGTACTACTTCATTGCTCCAGGTAAGGAGCCGCACGTGGAATACGGCGTGATGACGGATGAGGATCTACTCGTTGTGGCCCGGAAGTATTTCGGTGTGGTTATCCCGTAAGCGGCTGCGAGGGTACAGGACGGCGTAGCCCTTCAATGGTCGAAGTGAGACTTGGCCGGAATCATCTGCTGGTGCAGAACGCGCACTATCAGTACTCCGCCTGGTTGGGACAGGTAAAACACGACATGCTTGCCCTGCTCAAAACTGCGCAGGCATGGGAAAATTGAATCGCAACTTCGACCGAGGGACGGATGATCCGCAAGGAGTTGAAAACTATTCCGAAGACCCTGTGAGTACCGCACTGTCTGGGCCCTTCCCCAGGTTCGCACGGTATAACGAATGATCGACTTGAGGTCCGATTCAGCGAGTCTTGCTACGCTGTACGCTGGCATTCTTCCTCCCCTGCCGACAGCTCTTCAATGTAGGCATCGAGCCGATCGAACACACCGGGTTCGGCGATCCCACTTGCGAGCCCGTCGGCAATGGCTGCCCGGAGCGCGGCAAGCTTCTCCTCGTACTCCCGCTCTTCCTTTTCCAGCAGCCGCAAGGCTGTGCGCATCACTTCGCTGGCATTGGCGTAGAGTCCGCCGGCCACCCTGGAAGCTACGAACTCGTCGAGTTCTTTGGTCAGATTGACATTGCGAGTGGGCATGGGGCACCTCGATTGCATTATAGGATTATTGGCCAACTTTGCCAATTCTCCATGCCCAACTGAGATTAGACTGCGCGCCTGAAATCCCTATCCCCGGCAGACTCCTGGCAAGCCATTCTTGCTACGCTCGCCCTTTGGAGGGCGCAGGCTCAGAAGGGAACGGAATCCGTCCTCGCCGCGTATCATTCTCCAAGCGCCCCCCGTGGCGTCCAAACATCATGCAGAGCTTTTCTGACACCCTCGGCCAGGTCTACCGCGCCATCATGGCCAACAAGTTGCGCAGCTTCCTGACCATGTTTGGGATTGCCTGGGGCGTTGGCTCGCTTCTGGTGCTTGTGGGGCTGGGCGAGGGCTTTCGCAGCGGCCAGCACAAGCAGTTGTCCACCTTCGGTAACGACGTGGTGATGATGTGGAGCGCCACCATTCCCGCTCTGCCCAACCAGCACACCGGGATGCGCCCCTATAAACTGACCAACGAAGACGAGGCAGTGTTGCGCTCTCTGCCGCAGTTGCGCGCGGTCACCGCCATCCTCAGCCGCTACGACCTGTACGAGGTCAGCGCCTGGGCCAACACCTCCGGCCCGGTGATGGGCGTCGAGCCGAATTATGCTCAGGTGCGCACGATGCCGCTGGCGGAAGGCCGCTTTATCGACGCCGCCGACATAGCGGACCGCCGCCGCGTGGTGGTTCTCGGTTCAAAGTGCGCAAACCTGCTCTCTCTGGGACACCCCATTTTGGGCGAAACCATCACCATCAACGACATCCGGTTTGTCGTTATCGGACGCGTCGAGCCCATCAGTCACGGGAACAACGACAGCGACAACCAGAAGCTCTACACTCCACTGACGACCATGCAGGAGCTCTTCGCCATGAAAGGCGAAAACGTTCCAAAGGATGCGCTGAACTCTATCCAATACCAGCCTGCGATCAAGGGCGAGGCGGTTGAGGCGGTGGCTGCGGTTCATCGCGTCATTGGCGATCGGCATGGCTTCGATCCTTCTTTGAAGGATGCCTTCGACGAATGGGACACCATCAAGGAAGAGAAGATGATTGGGGCCATCTTCGACGCCATGGACGTATTCCTCGGCGGCGTGGGCATCGTGACGTTGGGGCTTGGCGCGGTGGGAATCATCAACATCATGCTGGTTTCGGTCACCGAGCGCACCCGCGAAATTGGATTGCTGAAGGCAATCGGCGCCACCAAGAAGAGCATCATGGCGCAGTTCTTCTGGGAGGGCCTGTTGCTGACAGGCATCAGCGGTCTGATTGGCATTGGAGCCTCTGCAATAGGCATGTGGTTACTGCAGCAGGTGCTCACCGGCAAGATGCCGGGATGGGATCCGCCCAGACTCGTTCCATGGTCGGCTGCATTGGCGCTGGGATCGCTGGTGGTCTGCGGCGTAGTTGCGGGACTCTACCCTGCCAGCAAGGCAGCAGCGCTGGACCCCATCGAGGCACTGCGGCGTGAGTAGGGATTTCGCGATGCAGTGATGCAGTGAAGAAGTGAAGAAGTGAGTGAGTGAAAGAGTGAAAGAGTGAAAGAGTGAAAGAGTGAATAAGTGAACAGCGGTCAGTGGACAGTGATCGGCGAAAGCCCGACAACCCGTTTTCAGAACCATACCAAAGCCACTCAGTGCAGCAGGCGTTCTTCGCAACTTAACTCTCTAACTGATTCTCGCGAATGACAACTGCGCACTTCTTCGCTCCTTCACTGATTCACTCATTCACTCTTTCACTCTTTCACTAGTTCACTCATTCACTCTTTCACTCTTTCACTAGTTCACTCATTCACTCATTCACTCGTTCACTGTTCATTTGAGGGACGCACCATGCTGAAAGACATACTCGGCCAGGCCTGGGAGGCGATGCTCTACAACCGCCGCCGCACCGCCATCACCATGGTCGGCATGGCCTGGGGTATTGCCACGGTGGTCCTATTGCTGGCCTACGGCGCCGGGTTCAGCCACGCCATTGAGGCCATCTTTGCCGAGTGGGGCACCAACACCATCGGGTTCTTTCCAGGCCGCACCAGCGAACAAGCGGGCGGCGACAAAGCAGGCGCATGGGTTCATTTTCAACTCGACGATGTGGACCGCGTCGCCAATGCGGTTCCCGGCATAACGCATATCTCGCCGGTCGCGAACAAGGATGTGCCCGTCCAAAACGATCTTCATTTGTATACATGGACTGTTAGCGGGGTTCGGCCTTCGTTTCAGGACATTCTCAAGCTGGACACCGATCAAGGCCGCTTCTTCAACGGCGCTGAAGACCAGCAGCGCGCCCACGTCTGCGTGATCGGCTCCGAGTCCAAAACCAAGCTCTTCAGCGGCGGCTGGGCGCTGGGCGAGTCGCTGCGCTTGAACGGGGTGATGTTTACCATCATCGGCGTGCTCCATCCGAAGATGCAGGAGGGGGACAACGATAACAACCGGCAGGTGTATATCCCCTTCAACACCATGAGCGACATCAAGGATACGAGATACCTGGATCAGGTGTGGTTCAGCTATCAGGGCGACAACGAGCTTGTGGAGAAGAGCCTGCGCGAAACCTTGGCCGCGGCGCACCACTTCAGACCCACCGACAAGAGAGCGGTTTTTGTGGCCAACCTGATGACCCAGTTGCGGCAGTTCAAGATGCTCTCTATCGCACTGCAAGTGTTGCTCTCGCTGGTGGGCGCGCTCACCCTGGGCATCGCCGGCATCGGCCTGATGAACATCATGCTGGTCGCCGTGCAGCAACGGACGCGAGAGATCGGCATCGAAAAGGCCCTGGGCGCGCGCCGGCGCCACATCCTTGTCCAGTTCCTCGCGGAAGCCATGGCCATCACCGGAGTAGGCGGTGTGGCCGGAATCGGACTGGCTTATCTGGTGTCGGCGATGGTGGGAAGAATCACGTTCTACAGCGCCCTGGCCAAAAATGCCGAGGGTGCTGACATCCGTTTGCTCATCTCACCCACATCGGTGATTGTGGCGAGTGCGATCCTGATTGTTACAGGCCTCGTGAGCGGGATGATTCCGGCCATTCGCGCGGCCAATCTGGACCCGATCGAGGCTCTAAGGTACGAGTAGCCGGACTTCTTACCCCGCCAATCGGAAGTATCTCTTCGCCCTGGCTACATCCCTGAAGATCTGCGCCTTCAGCGCCTCGGGTGAGGGGCGGGTGGCGCACCCATAAGCGCTAAGATAACGATTGACGGTTGAGATGAAGCTTACTATTCTATTTGCATGGCTGAATTTGAGAATTGGCGAGTTCTCGTAGGCTTGCTTCCCTCTTCTTGGGAGCAGTTGGGCCGCAGTAGCGGGGCTGTGCGGCGATTACGCGGGTTTTCCAGCCTCGAGTGCCTGCTACATACGCTGTTGCTGCACGTCGGCTGTGGCTGGTCGTTGCGCGAGACCGTCGTTCAGGCTAAGTTAGCAGGGCTTGCCGAGGTCTCCGATGTGACGCTGCTCAACCGATTGCGCGACGCAGAGAACTGGTTTCGACAGCTTTGCGAGCTTCTTTTGCTCGAACAGGGTGTGAATTTGAAGCCGACTATTTGTGGGCGGAATGTGCGCTTGCTGGACGCCACTGTGGTCAGCGAGCCGGGCAAGACCGGGAGTCAGTGGCGCATTCATTACAGTTTGCGCCTGCCCACCTTGGAGTGCGACCACTTTGTTCTCACCTCGACAAAAGGCGTTGGCGCTGCAGAACGATTTGCGCAATTCATGTTTCAAGCCGGCGACCTTGTTCTGGCCGATGCCGGATACAGCCATCCGCCGGGCGTCCAGAGTATTGTCGAACAGAATGCCGCAGTCTGCGTGCGATTGAATCCACACGCGATGCCACTGTATAACCAAGCCGGGAAGCGCTTTGATTTGACTGCGCGACTCAGTGGTTTGACCGCGCCAGGAGAAATTGCCGAGTGGCCGGTGTGGGTTCATTCCGGCGAGCGGATCTATTCAGGACGGCTTGCCGCGATCCGCAAAAGCCAGGAGGCCATTCGACAGGCGGAGGCGCGCATCAAGGATAAGGAACAACGGGGAAAGAAGGTTGGTCCGCTGGGCCGACTCTGCGCTCAATATGTGCTGGTCTTCACTACACTTTCCGCAACGGAAGCGAGTGCGGAGGAGGTTCTGGATACCTATCGACTGCGCTGGCAGATCGAACTGAATTTCAAGCGGCTGAAGTCGATTGCGGAACTCGGTCATCTTCCGAAATATGATGACCGAAGTAGTCGCGCATGGCTCTACGGAAAGCTTTTTATCGCGTTGCTGACCGAGAAGATGGTGAGGGTGGCAAACACCATTTCCCCCTGGGGCTACACGGCGAAAGCAACGGAGAACGTACAGTAAGTGGCGTGAATTCCAGTTCGCATTCCATCAAGTGATCGGCGCGATCACGCCAACTCTCCCGTTGCGCTCCGTAATTGGGCAATGGAACCAGATTGCCGCATCACTGTCAGAATCAAACCGAAAGAGAAGGCCACAGATCGATTTCTTATCTTAGCGCTTATGGGTGCCCCACCCTCGCGGCGTTCTTGTTGTTGCCGCCAGGGTGGGAGTGAACTGCCCCCATTATGCCTTCCAGGCTCACACGGTTCCAACAGAGTGAGGATCTCCATTTCCTCACCTTCAGTTGCCATGGCCGGCTTCCCTATCTTGCTATCGCCCCAGTCTGCGAACTCTTTGAACACGCTCTCGAAACCATGCGCAGACGCTATGTCTTCTGTGTTTTCGGCTATGTTGTGATGCCCGAGCATGTTCATTTGCTGGTTTCAGAGCCACGGCGCGGGCTGCTGGATCGCGCGATCCAGGCATTGAAGACCTCCGTCGCCAAGCAATCCGAATAGCGTCCATTTTGGCTGGCGCGTTACTACGATTTCAACACTCATTCGGAGGCGAAGCGGACGCAGAAGCTCCGCTACATTCACCGGAACCCTGTAACGCGCGGACTGGTTACCCGACCAGAAGAATGGCGGTGGTCGAGTTTCCACCACTATCTCACCGGAGAGATGGGGATTGAGGAGATTGAATCGCCGTGGACCGCTGGCAGACGGCTTGGTCTGAAGATGCACGGAAAATCGTGAGACCGTCTGTCGAGGGTTCGTGCGAACCCACCCTAGCCGCAAAAACAAGAACGCGGCGAGGGTGGGGCACCCGGCGTTGAGCTATTGCAATAGGAACGGGTTTTGCGCGTATCTCGTGGCTGCTGTTTCAAAGCCTCCGCTCTCTGTCTTGACAGCATCCCAAAACTCGCGATCAAGATCGTCGAACGGCAGGTTTTTCGTGGCTTTCACGAAGCCAATATAGAAATTGTCCGTCGTTTTGAATATCGCTTCCAGCTCTGCCTCATCCAATCCCGAGGCGCGAAGCAGAGCATCCCAGCGATCATCCCGATCGAGAGGGTAGGGCAAGCCGAGCGGTTGCACAGCTTGTTCGAGCAACGATGCGAGAATAGGCATTCCAATCGTTTTGTATGCTTCTATCGCATCGGGGACGATGATGCCGGTACTGTTCCAGAAAAGCTGGAGGAACCCACCGTTGTGCACTTCGGACTGACACATGTGTGCTGCATAGAGCAGGACGATGTACCGAGGGATGTCAGCAATGGAGGCTGCCAACGTCTCTGCATTTTTATAGATGTTGATCGCCTTAAATTGCGGCTCAAGAACATCCCAATAGGAACCGAGTGGCTTGCTCATGATTTCTCTACCCCAGAAACATTCCGGCAATCGAGGCGGAGATGAGGTTGGCCATGGTGCCGGCTAGCATGGCGCGGACGCCTAACTTGGCTAAGTCGTTTCGCCGCTCGGGGACCAGTGCGCCAATGCCGCCGATCTGGATGCCGATGGAACTGAGGTTGGCGAAGCCACACAAGGCAAAGGTGGCGATGATGAAGGAGCGCGGGGCCAGCACGGCCTTTTGCGTGCCCAGCGAGATATAGGCGATCACTTCGTTGAGCGCCATGCGCATGCCGAGCAGGTTGCCGATGGCTGTGCAGTCGTGCCAGGGAACGCCGATCAGCCATGCCACGGGCGCAAAGACGAAGCCGAGAATCTGGCCGAGCGAGCCGGGCACCCAGTGCAGGCCGTTGTGCATGTGTACCCAGCCGAGCAGGCTGTCGAGCAGGGCTACCAGCGCCAGGAAGCTGATGAGCATGATCGCTACGTTGAAGGCCAGCTTGCCGCCGTCGATGGTGCCGCGGGCGATGGCTCCGATGAGATTCTCGTCTTTGTGCAGTTCGTCTTTGGGAATGACGACCCGGCCCTCGGTGGCGGGCACGGCGGTCTCGGGGACGAGCATTTTGGAGATAAGGATGGTGCCGGGCGAGGTCATGATGACGGCGGCCAGCAGGTGCTCGGGCGCGACGCCCTGGGCGATATACATGGCCATGATGCCGCCGGAGACGTGAGCCATGCCGCTGGTCATGATGGTCATGAGCTCGCTTCGGGTAGCGCCGGAGAGGAATGGCCGGATGGTGAGCGGGGCTTCGGTCTGGCCCATGAAGATGCTGGCCGCCACGTTCATGCTTTCAGCGCCGCTGATGCGCATGGTTTTGAGCATGATCCATGCCAGGCCTCGGATGACGATCTGCATCAAGCCGATGTGGTAAAGCACCGCGAAGAATGCGGAGATAAAGATGATAGTGGGCAGCACCTGAAAGGCGAAGATGGAGCCCATGGAGCCGCCGGGCAGGCCCAGCTGACCAAAGACGACCTGGGTTCCGGCGTAGGTGGAGGCGAGCATCGATTTGACCACGCCGCCGGCCCAGATCATGAAGCGCTGTCCGTAGTCGAAGCGCAGGACGATGAAGGCGAAGGTCAACTGGAGGCCGAGTCCCCAGGCAACCGTGCGCCAGCGGATGCGGTTGCGATCCGTTGAGCCGAGGTATGCCGCCAGCAGCACGGCGAGAATTCCGAGAATTCCGGTGAATCGAACCAAAGTCGGTCACTCCTCAGAAATCAGGGGTCAGGGGTCAGAGATCAGGGTTCAGCGTCAAGGACCCCCCCCTAGCCGCAAAAACAAGAACGCGGCGAGGGTGGGGCTCCCAGCCGATAACGACTCATAACCTGATCCCTGACCCCTGATCCCTGTTCCCTGTTCCCTGAAAACTACCTTATCGTATTCCGCAGATGCTCCTCGGCATTTTCGCGGGTGAAAACGCGGCTGACAAGGGGCACGTCAAGGGGCGGAGTGCCGGCGATGGTGATTGCCTCGCGGAGCAGCGCGATGGGTTCCGCAAGCAACGCAGGGCGCGTGGCGTAAAGGGTGGCGATGGGCTGGCCCTGCTCGATATGAGCGCCGCGGCGGGCATGGAAGAGAATGCCGGCGTGCGGATCGACTGGTTCGCCTGCCTTTTCTCGGCCTGCGCCGAGACGCTGAACGGCCCAGCCGATCTTTGTGGTGTCCATCTCAGAGATAAAGCCGGTCTCCCAGGCTTCGAGAACCTGGGTCGCTCCAGGCTTGTGGAATTTCGCCGGATCGTCGAAGGCCGCAATATCGCCGCCTTGCGCTTCGATCATTTTGAAAAAGACAGCCAGGGCAGAGCCGTCGGCGAGCGCTGCGTCGGCAAGCGCATAGCCCATCTCCGGCGTGGCGGCCTTCCAGCCAAGGTGAATCATCCATCCGGCGAGGATCAGCGAAAGCTCGCGTAAATCCTCACTCTCGGCAGGCCGATTTCCGCGCAGCAACTCGGCGCACTCGGCAACCTCGATCCAGTTGCCGGCGGCGCGGCCGAGGGGCTGGCTCATATCGGTAAGCAGGGCCACGGTGCGGGTTCCGGCGGCTTCGGCGGTGGCCACCATCAGGGCGGCCAGGTATTCGGCGTCTTCGCGCTTGCGCAGGAACGCGCCCGAGCCGGTCTTTACGTCGAGGACCAGGGCGTTGAGACCGGCTGCCAGTTTCTTGCTCAAAATGGAAGCGCAGATGAGGCCGGGGCTTTCGACCGTGCCGGTGCGGTCGCGCAGGGCATAAAGGACGCGGTCGGCGGGAACCAGAGCCGGGGTCTGGCTGACAATGGACGCGCCACAGCGGATGAGGACTGTCTCAAATTGTGACAGAGTTAATGCAGTCCGATAGCCGGGGATGGACTCCAACTTATCGAGCGTTCCGCCGGTGTGGCCGAGGGCGCGACCGCTGATCATGGGCACGGTCAAGCCGCATGCGGCGACGATGGGAGCGACCAGAAAGCTGGTCTTGTCGCCAACGCCGCCGGTGGAGTGCTTATCCACGGCAACCTTGCCCAGGCGCGCGGGCGAGAACTTCTCGCCAGAGTCGCGCATGGCCAGGGTGAGCGATCGGATTTCGTCGAGCGAGAGGCCGCGAATCCAGGCTGCCATGAGCCAGGCGGAGAGCTGTTCGAGAGGAATGGAGCCGCTGGCCGCGCCGTTGACGAGGAAGCCGACTTCGCGCGCGTCGAGTGTGCCGCCGTCGCGCTTTTTGCGGATGAGGTCAATCATGTGGAAGGGAGCGGATTCAGGCGGCATAGGGTCAGTCTGCTTCATGGCGATCAAGCTTCATTTCTTGTTTCATGTCGAAGGCGAGCGGCAGCAATTCGGAGAAGGGCATCGTGAGAATCCCATTCGCCGCCGGAAAGATCACCGGCGCAGCGGGCTGGATGAACTCGGCTAGAACCTGACGGCAGGCGCCGCAGGGCGGACTGGCGGCGTCATTCAAGTTGGCTACGGCGACGGCTTCGACGCGAATCTGAGGTCCGAATTGCGAGATGGCGCTGACCAGCGCGGAACGCTCGGCGCAGATGGTGAGTCCATAGCTCACATTTTCGACATTGGTTCCGGTGACGACATTCCCGTTCGTCAATTTGAGTGCCGCGCCGACGCGGAAGCCGGAGTAGGGCGAATACGAGTGAAGAGCGGCCTCGCGCGCCCGTTCGAGCAGGCCTTCGAGCGCTGGATCGGTCGTGTGTGGATCGTTCATCGCGCCTCCAATCGGCTGCCAGCCTGAGAATTGAGGCTAAAGCATTCTCGCGCCTCTTGTACATCCTGTGCGCGGGTCGCCCAGCATGTTCGAGGATTCCCATCCGCTCGGCTGCCTTCAGGCAAAAGAGTTGCTCAGGGAGCGAAGATCGGCAAGGGGTGAATCCACAGCGCAGGGGACGGATTGGCTCGGGAGCGAGAGGCCGCTGGGCTCGTCTGGACCGGCCTCAAGAAAAGCGTCGAAGAGGATGGAGTAGAGGGATTGCCGGCGGGTCAGCTTGCCATTGCGCGAACGGAGAAAATCGAAGCGAAATGGGGAAGATGGTTCCAGCTCCGCCAGGAATGCAGGAGAAAGGAGATGCTGGAGGTCTGCTACTGCCATGAGGATGAGCGAGCGCCAGCTCATGCGCAGCAGATCCTTCAGGCCGGGCGTTCCGTTGGGCAGGCGGTTCATGCGGTCCGCGACATGCTGGCTAAGGTTGAGTAGCTGCAGGACCAGGCTGTCGAGTGGCTTGCCCTGAGCGGCGGCGCGGGTAAAGTGCGTGACCGATCCACGCCGCAGATCCTCGCGAACATCCTGCAGATCGTCTCCCAGTTGCAGCAGGACCCCCCACTCGAAAGAGAATTGGCTTTCATCTTGCGCGAGCCAAGGTTGCACGAGACAAGCATTGGCCAGGACAGAGGTTCCACCTTTGGCGCAACTGATGCGCAACACCTCGGAGTCATCCAGTGAAGGGTGGCACCGGAGGCCTTTTTCGAGTTGCGCGAGACTTGCCTCCTGGGCTCGATGGATGGCCAGGAGACAATCGAAGACCTGCGGGTAAAGCGCGCGCGGGTATTGCTCTTCGATCATCCGAACCAAGGTCCAGACGGCTGCTTCACGAGAGTTGCGGGTGGGCAGCCCAAGACCGAGCAGGCGTTGGCGAAAGCGCTCGCTGATTCGGAGTTTCTCAGCGCTGGATATGCCGGGGTGGTCGAGATCGTTGTCGCTGTAGGGGTAAAGAAGGCTATAGGCCAGGATCGATGGCGTGAGCTCCATGGGCTGGCCGAGCAGCGCCTGCAAGCCGCAAGCTGTCCAGGCGTTGCGGCATGCCTGGATGATGTCGGTCATGCTCAGGGTCCGGTCAAAGCCGCGCGCCCACCGCGCAAGCTGCGTGCCCACTGGCAAGAAGCTGCCGGTGAGCAGTTGCACTGCTTCGTTGTCCAGCCCAAGCGCGACGCCCGCGAACCCTGGAAATGCCTCTACAATGCGCTGCTGCGCCCGGAGTCGCTCGCTTTGAGTGCGCGGAGCCTTGTGCGCCTCGCAACTGACGGCTCGCAGGCCTTGATCGTAAGCCTTCTCGCGCTTTCGCTGCTCTGTCTCGGAGAAGCGCGGCATGGCTGGAAGAGTGTGCCCAGCGCAGCGATTCCACAGTTCGACGGACTGCGCAGCTTGCGCCTCCACCCAATCCCATCTGTAAGGCTGTTCCATCTTCCTGAGGGTTACGAAATGCCGCGGCGACGGGTTCCATCCGAGCCGCAAGGAACTTGGGTCCGATTCCCACCGCTCGTCCACAGCCTTCAACATCGCTAGTGGCCTCATAATTCCACTATGCCGACAATGGCATCGAGGCACTGCATGGAACTGGAATATTTCGTGGTGGATGTTTTCACCGATACGGCACTGGCCGGCAACCCGCTGGCGGTGGTGATGAATACCGCTGGCCTGGAAACTGAACGGATGCAGGCGATTGCCCGTGAGTTCAATCTGTCTGAAACAACCTTCGTGGAGCGGCGTGCAGCCGCAGTGGAGCAGGCGGAGGGTGTGCGGGTGCGCATCTTCACCACCAAGGAGGAATTGCCCTTTGCGGGGCATCCTACGCTGGGGACGGCCAGTGTACTCAAGCTATCGGCGCCCGAGACCGTGCAGGCAGGCATGATCAGACTGGCCCTCAATGTGGGCCCGGTGCCGGTCAGGTTTGCCGACAGAGGCTTGTTCGGCGAGATGACCCAGCGGGACCCGGAATTTGGAGAGGAGCTGGACTATGGGGAAGTGGCCCCGCTGATCGGGCTGACCCCGGAAGACCTGGACTCCACGCTGCCGCCGCAGATTGTTTCCACGGGAACGGCCTTCGCCATCGTTCCGTTGCGCTCGCAAGCAGCCTTGGCGCGGCTCAATGTGATGCAGCAAGAGGCGACGAAGTGGCTGCGCGATCGCGGGGCGCGTTGGTTTTATGTACTTGGGCCTGCAACAGGATGCGCCAGCGGCCAGGAACCGGAGTGGCGTGCCCGCATGCAGTTTTATGGCGGTGAAGATCCGGCCACGGGATCGGCGGCCGGGTGCGCGATCAGCTACCTCGTTAGTCGCGGCGCAGTGCCGACGGGCAAGCGCATCACTCTATGCCAGGGAATAGAGATCGGCCGTCCCAGCGAGCTGTATCTGTCTGCGCAGATCCTGAGCGGATTTGCGCAAGGGCAATTGGCGAAGATCGCCGATGTGCGCGTGGCGGGCAGCACCGTTCTTGTAGCAAAAGGCCGGCTTTTCCTGCCGTGATGCACATGCTTTCAACAGGCATTGATAGCCGCAAGTGACGGACTGTGTTAAGCCTAGCTGTTTTTCCGTTGTTTCAAGGGAATTTTCATGTTGGATTTCGCTTACCTTTCCCTCTTTTCAAGTTCTACAAAGCCTCGTAACCTTGGCTTTCATTGAAACAACTTAACCGGCTCCTATGCTGGCCTTGACCCTAGGTCTTCAACAGAAACCGATCGCGAATGAAGGTCAACTTCCTGTGAAGCGATTGCCCCTACGCAGCTTTGCGTGAGCGCCGCGCCCTCTTGGGCAGCCGGCATTCCACGCAAGGCTGCCGGGGTGGCAAGATCGACCAGAAAGCGACAACATCACCCGCGTTCGCCCGCCTTGGAAATCATTTGCGCCAGTCCGCCACCAGAACGGGCACGGGCGAGGTGTTGCCATAACGACGGACAAGAAAACTGAACCAAGGAGCGTATCCCCACATCATGCGGCCGAAGAAGATTATTCTCTGCGTAGACGACAATGAACAGGAGCTTTCCGTGCTCAAGTTCATGCTGGCAACTAACGGATACCGTGTAGTTTCAGCCTCCACCGGCCAGGAGGCGATCGGCATCTTTGCCGAATTCCAGGTGGACCTGGTGCTGGCCGACTTCGCGATGCCCCAGATGAATGGAAATCAACTGGTAGACCGCCTCAAGCAGATTGCGCCGCATGTTCCCATGATCTTGCTGGGCGACCCGCAACGAATGGGCGGCGAAATGCACGCGGCCGACGCCCTGCTGGCCAAGAAGAACTGCTCCCCGCAGGAGTTGCTGGAGCGGGTCAAGGTGATGAGCACGCGCAAGCGCGGCCCGCGCAAAGGCTCCGTGCGGATGGCGCAGGTGACAGAGTTCGCCGTGGCTTCGTAAGCAAGGCTCGAAGACTTGCGGCAGTTGGATTCGCTCGAAACGGATTCAGCACGGATTGATCTTCCGAAGAGGCTGGAACGGGGCGTGCCGGCCTCTATACTTCCACCATGATTCCGATTGGTTCCCACCCGGTTTGGCACCCGGTATTTGAGACTCTTGCCTACGCGACGGGGTATGCGGTCTTTCGTCGGCTTCGCGCACGGCACGGGGACATGCTGGCTGAGCCGCAGCGCTGGACGGTGCTGGCCGCGGCTGCCGTGGGTGCGTTGATTGGCAGCCGGCTGCTGGGGCTGGCCGAGCAATGGCCAACCGTCGAAGCGGCCCACGCGCAGGGCAGGCTCTTGGCGCTGCTCATTTCGCCGGGCGGCAAGACCATTGTGGGCGGGCTGCTGGGCGGCTGGCTGGGCGTCGAGATCGCGAAGAGCATCAGTGGAATTCACCGCCGCACGGGCGATCTGTTCGCGCTGCCCCTGTGCGTGGGGATTGCAGTCGGACGCATCGGCTGCCTGGTGGCCGGCTTGGCCGACGATACCTATGGAAAGCCCACGAGCCTGCCCTGGGCCGTCAATCTGGGCGACGGCATCGGACGCCATCCGGTGCAGATCTACGAGATACTTTTTCTGGCCTTGTTGGGAATCGTCTTGAGCAAAAGAGCGAAGCTCCCGGAAGGCACGCGGTTTCGCATCTTTCTCGGCGGTTATCTGGCGTGGCGCGTGGCCATTGACTTTCTCAAGACGCAGCCGCTCATTCATGGGCTCAATCTGATTCAATGGAGCTGTCTGGCGGGGTTTCTCGTTCTGATGTTGGACGAAGTGCGCGCGAGGAAAGGAGACCATGAGCAAGCCGCTGGTTGACCGCATTCCATTTGCAAAGATCGTTGCCGTGCTGGCCGTGGCCTTCGGGCTGGGCGTCGGGCTGTGCGGGCTGGATTTCTTTCTTGGGTCGCACGGCATCGGCAAGAACACTCAGGAATTCGGCGTTGGCCCTATCGACGCCTTGTCGCTCATTGTCATGGTTTTCTCTGCGATCGGCTTGGCGATTGCGACCATTTTCTGGGTGGTGATGGCCGCAGTGGCCAGCTTCAGCCGCAAAAATTCCGAGCCGCAGCGTCTGCTCGATGAGAAGCAGGACGAGGATTCCAAGGATTAGTATTCCAACACATGCTGAGTTAAGATCTGCGCGGTGCCGAAAGGTTGCAATGAATACTCTTGTATGGTGGAAGGCATCGAGCGGTAATGCCAAAGCGGTTATAGTGCTAACCGCTTTGGTTATCTTGCAGCTTAGTCTATGCGCCGTTTCACCTTTTTCCGCGGATTCTGGTTCTGGCCTGGGCTTCCTCCAAGCAATTCTCCTCCTTGTCACACTTGCACTATTGATTGGCTCTATTGTGGCTTGGATACTTAGCTCCCTTTTTCTGTGATGATCGCGTAACTGAACTGGAATTCAGGAGAATTTCAATGACCGATAAACTTCGCCCTTATCTCTTTTATGACGTCGCCATCTCCATCTGCTCCACCTGCTACCGCCGCGTTGACGCGAAGATTGTTTTCGAGGACGGCAAGGTCTGGATGCTGAAGCGCTGTCCGCAGCATGGCCACGCGCGCGTGCTGGTCGCCGACGATGTGGACTACTACCGCCGCGCGCGCGAGGTGTTTATCAAGGTGCCGGAGCAGCCCATGGTCTACAACACGCCGGTGAAATGGGGCTGCCCCTACGACTGCGGCCTGTGCCCGGATCACGAACAGCACAGTTGCCTCACCCTCGTCGAGATTTGCGATGCGTGCAATCTGACCTGCCCCATCTGCTACGCCGGCAGCGGCCAGCACCGCACGGAGTATCGGACGCTCGACCAGATTGCAGCCATGCTCGACTGCGTGGTGCGCAACGAGAAGCAGCCCGACGTGGTGCAGATTTCAGGCGGCGAGCCCACGCTGCATCCCGACTTCTTTCGCGTGCTCGAAATGTGCAAGGAGCGGCCCATCCGCCACCTGATGGTCAACACCAATGGCATCCGCATTGCGCAGGACGAGGAGTTTGCCAAGCGGCTAGCCGGGTTCATGCCGCAGTTCGAGGTCTATCTACAATTCGACTCGCTCAAGCGCGAGCCGCTGATGCAGTTGCGCGGCGCGGACCTGCGCTCAATCCGCGAGAAGGCGCTGGAGCGGCTCAACAAGCATGGCATCTCTACAACCCTGGTGGTGACAGTCGAACGCGGGGTGAACGACAGCGAACTGGGCGCAATTGTGGACTTTGCGCTCACCCAGCCGGCGGTGCGCGGAGTGACCTTTCAACCCGTCCAGCAGGCTGGGCGCGTCCAAGGCTTCGACTCGGCGCAACACCGCCTCACCCTCACCGAAGTCCGCCGGCGCATTCTGGAGCAGACCGATGTCTTCCGGCCGGAAGACTTGATTCCCGTCCCCTGCCACCCCGATGCGCTGGCCATGGCCTACGCGCTGAAGATGGGCTCGAAGACGGTTCCGCTCACCGGAATGGTGCCGCCCGAGGTGCTGATCGATGGGGCCAGAAACACGATTGTCTATGAGCAGGAAGCTGGGCTGCGGGATCATTTGTTCAAGCTCTTTGCCACCAATCACTCGCCCGCGTCGCAGGCCAGCACGTTGCGCGAACTGCTGTGCTGCCTGCCCAAAGTATTTATCCCCAAGGACCTGGGATACAAGAATCTCTTTCGCATTCTCATTGTCCAGTTCATCGATGCCGAGGCCTTCGACGTGCGCAGCGTCAAAAAGAGCTGCATTCACATAGCGCATCCCGATGGAAAGCGGCTGATTCCCTTCGATACTTTCAACATGTTTTATCGCGGCGAGCTGGAGACCACGCGGCTGGCGGGTTTGCGCCGGGAGGAAGGCGCGCCAGCATGGGTTTAGGTGCGCTGCCGGATGCGGTTTCCTCCCGCTGAGAATACTCTGTCCTTGACGATCACGCCCGTCAATGCGCATACTCGCCTCTTGTACCGAGGTTGGAGGAATTTTCCTCCAAACTGCGGAAGTTGGCATTTTTATGGATCTGATTCTGCTTCGTCTTCTTTTTGTGGCCCTTCTAGCCGGGGTCTGTTTTTTCCTTCATCCGTTTGGCTTGACAGAATGGGTGAGCGCAGCCGTGGGTGCCGGTGCGGCAGGCGCGGTCATCGTCTTTGAGCTGCGGGTGCGGGCACTGACCCTGCGGCGGCTCATTGGTGCGGTCGTGGGCAGTGTGCTGGGAATCTTCGGCGCGGCGCTGTTCTGCCTGGTGCTGCGCAGCGCGCCGCTTTCCGGCGCCACTTCGGCGGTGATCCAGATCTTTGTGCTGCTGCTCATGACCTATGTCGGCCTGCTGGTGGGGGCGAGCAAGGGCGACCTGCTGAACCCTGCGGCGCTCGGAGCCGTCTTCAGCACCGACAGGCCTACCCGGCGCAGCGCCAAGGTGCTTGACACCAGCGTGATCATCGACGGGCGCATTGCCGATATTGCCGAGGCCGGATTCATCGACGGCATGATGGTGGTGCCGGAGTTCGTGCTGCGCGAGTTGCAGACTGTGGCAGACTCGACAGATGGGTCAAAGCGCCAGCGGGGGCGGCGCGGGCTGGATATGCTGCAACGGATGCAGTCGAATACCAGCATTCAGGTGCAGATTGTCTCGGACGACTTCCCGTCGATTCACGAAGTCGACCTGAAGTTGCTTGAGCTGGCCAAGAAATGGGAAGCCAAAGTCGTGACCAACGACTTTAACCTCAACAAGGTGGCTCACCTGCACCATGTCGAGGTGCTGAATATCAACGACCTGGCCAACGCGCTGAAGCCGGTTGTGCTGCCCGGTGAAAAAATGAATGTGCTTATCCTGAAAGAAGGCAAGGAGTACAACCAGGGCGTGGGCTACCTGGACGACGGGACGATGGTGGTTGTGGACCATGCTCGCCGGCTGATCGGCAGGGCGGTGGAGATTTCGGTGACCAGCGTTCTGCAAACCGCCAGCGGGAAGATGATCTTCGGCAAGGTGGAGGAAAACCTGAAAAACGGTGAACCTGGACGGCCGGGGCCGGTGGAGATTGCGCACTAAAGGGTCTGTCGACAGGTGTTGTGACTGTGACCAGGCATGAGTTTTCAGTCTGGCAATTCGAGACGATGGACACCACCGCGACCAGCACCAGCGGGACCTTTACCGTCTTCCGATTTTGCGCTTCGGAAGGGAAACCATTCGAGCGCCCTCATCGCAGTAGTGGGCGGTGAAGAGTTTTCACCTTTTCCTGCAAACCAGCTCACCGTTGCCAATCGGGACAATCAGTGCGTCAACCCGTTCATCTGCGAGCGCGTGTTCGAGCATGGGCCCCAAGGTAGCTTGGTGATGGATGGCGTTGTCTGCCACGAGGATTCCGCCGGGCACCATACGGGGGACGACGGCCTCATAACAAGAAGCGTAAATTTCCTTTTCAGCGTCGAGAAAGCAGAAGGCGATTTCCTTCAATTCCGTCAGACGATCCAACGCGTCCCCATGAACAAACTCGACCACATCCCATACACTTGCTGCGTCGAAAGTGCACCGCGCCAGATTGGCCTTTTCAGCTAATAGCTCGTAGGTCGTAACCCTCTTTCCCACGGTTCGGCAGGCGAGAGCAAGCCAGAGTGTAGAGTATCCCGCGCTGGTTCCAACCTCAATGCAACGGCCAGCCGGCGCCGCTGCCGCCAGAAGTGCGATGAACTTTCCCACTTCAGCGGGGATCTGGCGAAGCCGTTGCAGGCGGGGCGTTCCGTCCGCGCGATCGCGCGAGTCGATCTGCTCCAACTCGCGCATACGTTCCAACATCGCAACTGGAATATTGTGGAACACTTTCTTCCTCAGTACTTCGGCACTTTTGGATCGATCTCATCGCTCCAGGCCAGGATGCCGCCCGCCAGATTGACAACCTTGGGGTAGCCGGCCTGCTTGAGAAACTCCGCAATGCGCTGGCTGCGAGCGCCGCTTCTGCAATGGACAATGACCTCCCGGTCGCGATCGATCTCAGCCAGGCGGCTAGGCACCTCGTTTTGCGGGATAAGCTTTCCGCCGATGTTGGCGATTTGATACTCGTAGGGCTCGCGAACGTCGAGGATGAATACATCCTCGCCTGCATCGATGCGTTGCTTGAGTTCTTTCACGGTGAGTTGGGGAATTCCGTTATTCACTGATCTCTCCTCGGGGATATTTGGGCTGAAGCCGCAGAAGTTCTGGTAGTCGATGAGCTGGGTGATAGTGGAGTTTTGGCCGCAGACCGGGGAACGAAAACGCCATGAATCTCTCAATTCAAGAGAGCCGGCTAGGTTGCGGAGCCTTCATTCTCCCAAGCATCTCAGGATCATTCTAAAGGAGACGATCCGCCGGCTTTCTCGAAGTCTGGCGCATGCAGAGGCGGCTCCGGCGATGCCGGAGCCGCTGATTGGATGGCCGGGATTGGCCGGTGTCGATTGGACAGCAGTCGGCTGTTACTTGGCCTTTTTGTCCGCTTCGGCAGGCTTTGCGGCAGGGGCAGCAGCGGGCTTCGGCTTCCAGAACGCGGAATCTGCCTTGATCCATTCCTCGCCCACATAGCTCTGAACCGGGTTGACCGAGTACAGCTCGAAACGATCTGTGTCGATAGCCGCGGCGCGGAGCTCGCGCATCTTCTTCCTATCCTCGTCGCTAAGGGCTGCCGTGAACTTGGGCTCCTCGGCGTAGCTTTGGTCGATAGCGGCCATGGAATCGTCGCCGGTGAGGAAGACGTAGGAACCGAGCTGGTCGCCGTACTCCATGCGGTACGCGCCCCAATGATCGCTGCTTCCCGCCTTGTCCGCGGCGGCCATCCACATCTTTACCAGCTCATCGAATTCCTTCCCGTGGCCGGGATGAACGTGAATGATGCGGGCTTCCAGATAGCGGATGTGCGCGTTGGGGGTCTTGGAGTGGTAGCTCATATCGGGCACGTAGCTGAAGATCAACTGCTTGGTGCCTTCCAGCAGCTCGCCATCGGCCACGTTCAGCCGCTCAAACTCCGTCATGGCGGCAGGCTGCTCGAAGACCTTGTTGGCCTTCTGCCACTCGTCAAAGGAGTCGAAATGAGACACATAGATCGCCCGCGCCTGCCCAGACATCGAGTTGAAGGCCACGTAGTGGATGGGAAACTTGGCCTTGGTCATGGCCTGGACAAATGCGCCCTCGGTCTTGTCGTGGGCCAGCCCGCCTTTGCCTGGCTTGGTGTATTCCACGGTGATTTCCATGTACTTCGGCGCTGAAACGGTTGCTTGCGAAGCGTCCTGCGCAGCGGCCGGCAAACCGGCGCAGACCGCGAGTGACAATCCCAACAAAATTGGGTTGAGCTTATGCATGTACTCGATCCTCCTTGAATTGCTCAGATATCACGCGCTGGGGAAGGCGGGGGGGCCGGGGAAGAGCGGGTGTTCCAAGGTTCGTCGATTATGCAGCCTTGAAAGCCATCGTGTAAAGAGGCTTCAAAACCATTTTCATGGATTTACCGCGAATTCTCGCTTCGACAAACCTGCGCCCAGGCAAAGAAGACCAGAGTTGCCAGCCGGACTTCGGCCGAGCTGGATGCCGACCGCGGCGCAGCGGAGCCCTTGGGCTGATGTCATTGCGCTTCGTGCGGGGGTTGCGTGAAACAACTGCGCGGAAATGCGCAGAGAATTTAGGGCTGTTCCCAGAACGGTTCGCTGAGATATTTTTCGGCCCCGTCGTGCAGCACCGTGACGATGCAGGCGCTCCGTCCGGCGGCAGCTTCTTCTTGAGCTATCCGCAGGCATGCCACCACCGCTGCCGCAGCCGAGATGCCGACCAGTAAGCCCTCGTCCCGCGCGATCTGCTTCGCCATCGCATGGGCAGCTTCTGTTTCCACCCGGATTTGGCGGTCGGCCAGGTGGGGATTGTAGATTGCCGGCACAATTGAGGTCCCGATCTGCCGAAGCCCTGGGATTCCGCTTGTGGGTGAAACTGGCTGAACGGCAATCGCCTGAAGCGTGGAATTCAATTCTTTGAGGCGCCGGGCGGTGCCCATGAAGGTGCCGCCGCTCCCCAGTCCCGCCACAAAGTGAGTGACCCTTCCAGCGGTCTGCCGCCAGATTTCGGGGCCGGTGGACCGGTAATGCGCCAGCCAGTTGGCGTCGTTGGAGAACTGATCGACGTAGCAGAAGCGATGGGGATCGTTGCCGGCCAGTTCGCGGGCGCGGCCAATGGCGCCGTCGCAGCCGAGGCTGGGGTCGGTCCAGTCAACCTGCGCCCCAAGAGCGTGAAGAATGCGCTTGCACTCCGGCGAGACGCTGGCGGGAATGGCCAGTTGTACCGGAAAGCCGAGCGCCGCGCCAAGCATGGCGAAGGAGATGCCGGTATTTCCGGTCGATGCATCGAGCAGCGTCTTGCCGGGAGCGAGCAGACTGCGCATCCTGGCGTCCTGGACCATGGCTGCCGCAGCGCGATCCATCGCACTGCCGCTGGGGTTGGTCCACTCAGCTTTGCCGAGCAGCGTGATGCCTGGCAGCGCGCCCGAGAGTTGGCCCAACTGGACAAGGGGAGTATTGCCGATGCGCTGGGGAAGGGAGGAGCCGAGTTTCGATTGCATTGGGCCTATTTCCACGGTAAATTGCAGCCTGCACTTCGGTTATGCGAGATTGGAGAAGGAATAAGATTCTCACGATAGCTACTTCAATATCCTCTCAGACTGGAAGCGACCATGGCTCGAAAAACCCGCAATCCGAACTTCGATCAAACGCTCAGCATTCTGCGCGCCCATTCCTTCGATATAGCGCCCTATGCCGATACAGCCGGTGCGGTACTGGTAAGCAAGCATGGAGCGGCAGCGGTTCTGGTGCCCACCCAGGGCACAGAGGCTGAGACTGCGCCGGTTACGTTTGCGGAGAGGCCGGGCGCGCTGGCTGCGGGCCAGGTGGCGCGATTGCTTGACCGCGGCTATCAGAAGTTCATTAAGACCTCCCAATTTGAGCTGCCGGCAACGGCGAGCCAATTGCAAGCGATTCACCTGTTCAGCGAGGAGCTGAGCCAACTGACCGGCGGAATCAGCTTGTACAACGAGTCGCTGGGAACGACAAGCGACCTGTATGAATACGATCGGCTGAAGGGCCGCGAAGCCGTGGAACCCGCGGCGGCGCGCCCTTGGGAGCTGACCGCCGAGCACTGATGGATTGAGGAATCCGGCGGAGCAGGTGATGGCGGAGGGAGCAACCGGGGCAGGCCCCCCAGCGCAGGGATTGGAACGCCGGATTATGCCCCGGTGCGCCCTGGACGAGGAAGCAGTGCTGCTGCTGGTGGGACGCGGCGCGCGGGTGCCATGCCGCATTGTTGAACTGAGCCTGACAGGCTGCCGGATGAGGACCAGGGAGCGGCTGTCGGCCGGCGGGGAGTTGCGCGTCGAGGCGACCTTTAAGGTGCATGGAATTGCATTTCGGTTCGGGGGCGCCATCGAGTGGGCCGAGGATACTGGTCTGGTAGGAATCCGCTTTGTCGAACTGATTCCACGGCGCCGGGATGAACTCATTGAGGTGCTCTGCGAGCTGGAGGCGGAGATTGCCGCCAAAGCAGAGACGGAGGCTTCCGAGAGGCGCGCAGCGGACGAACGGGCGAGCCAGGAGGCCGAAAAACCGGCGACGGAGCCAGCCGATGCCGTGCCATTTTTGGAGCGGCTTTGGACTACGCCACTGGAGATTCAGGCCAAACAGCCGTCTGGCCCGGTTCCGGCGTTCCAAGCTGCCAAAGTTGCGTCCCAGCCAGTGTTGCGGCCGATTTTGCCTCTTGCTCCATTGGCCGGCAGTTCACAGGCGTTCCGCATTCAGTCCAAATCCCAAGCCGCTACCGAACAGCCAGCAAGACCAGCCAAACGTGAACGCCGCGTGCAGTCCCGGCACGAGGTGGATACCACCGCCGACATCTTCCTCATCAATGTGGGATCAAGGCTGAGCGGGCGCATTCTAGATTTGAGCGTGGGAGGCTGCCGCATCCGCACCGACGAGCGATTTCCGGTGGGCATCTACACCCGGGTCGAGACAGAGTTTCGTCTCGAAGGGCTACCCTTCCGGCTCGGGGGCGTGATCCAGGCTGTTCATGATCGGGACCGGCGCCTGGTAGGCATTCGCTTTCTCGACATGAGCATCCGCAAGCGGGAGCAGTTGGAGCAGTTGATCGAGGAGATAGAAGAGTTGCAAAGTGGTGGAATTCTTGCAAAGCCTGGAGATTCAGGCGAATTGCGCATTGAGGGCTCGGGGCCGGAGCTTACCGCTCAGGCCCCGGTTGTTTCACAAGCCACGACGGCCGCTGATCAGGTTGAAGATCAGAACGATGACCGCAATGACGAGCAGAATATGGATCAGGCCGCCAGCGACATGGAAGCTGAAGCCTAGGAGCCACAGGACGAGGAGAATCACGAAGATTGTCCAGAGCATAACTTCTCCTTTGCTCCGCGGGGGCCTGGAACTCAAGAATCGCTTCCGGCCCAGTGCGGGGTTTCACAAGCGGTGGCTAGTTGCTGGCGATGGCCTGTGCCTTTGCGCCCCTGACCGCGTTGAGGAATGAAGCTGCCGAGTCCGGCACGGCTATCTCGCCGCCCAGAATGCGGCGTGTGGAGATGTCGTGCCCGTAGATGGCTTCTGTCGAATCGTCGTCGCGGCGAATTGCGGCGCCGGTCAGCGTGAGTCCGGCAAATGCGCCTCTGGCGCGCGAATAAGTCAGAACCTCGGTTTCCAGCTTCCAATCGGTATCGGCGGAGGCATGGCGGCCTACCGGGCCGGCTGCCGCTGAGGCATCCGCGCCAAGTTCGAACTTGCTATCGATCAAATGCTTCATGCCCCGGTCGTTCTGGACGATCATGACCAGATCGACGCCTTCAATGCCGATCTGCAATCCCCAGCTGCCGCCGGTGATGGTAAAGAACGACGGAGCGCTCCAGCCGTTTGCGGTGCGGCAGGTGGCAACGCCTCTGCCATTCTCCGCGCCAAACACAAAGCCGCCCTTGAGCATATGCGGCACCACGGCCACGCACTTGGCATGCTCCAGAACCTCTTCCGGAATGCCTCTGTCCGGCGCCGACATGATCTCGTGCAGCACCGCGCCGGCATGATCCAGCCGGTCCACTGTCGCTTCGCGATCGGAACTCGCCCAGCCCATGCTCGTCAAGCTGAGTACTGCCACAAACGTCATAAGTTTCTTCATGAATCTCACCCTTTTTCTACCCATGCGCAGCGTCAATTGTTCCTTGCGCACTGAGGCGCACCAGGTAGCTTTCAAGTTAGGGCCATCGCGTGGCACAGTCTGAGCAATAAGGCTCATGGCATCGATGGCGGACATTCTGGATTTCTGCTTTTGCCGGCTTGAGGAAGCTACGCGCGACCCTCGGCTACTGTAGATGCACATCGATGGCCATTCTCCCAGACGAACTTGCGGGCTGTTCTGCGGGTTTGCCCCGAATTGTGTGCGTCGAGTCTTGAAAATTTTTCCAAGAAGTGTGCAAAATTGAACAGATTTGTCCTCTTCCCGGTGCGAATCTATGGGAAAATCCGGCGGTGGGTGTGTTGTCTAGCCAGATTAGGAATGCTCCGTACATGAGCAGCTCCCGGTAGGAATGGTCTCGGTCAGGGTTGACGGGGTGTTGCACATCGCCGAAACGCCACTCTTGGCCTGTGGGCGGCGCGGTCGTGGTCCTGCCTGCAATATTTCGTGATTCTAGCCGTATTGGGAAGGAGGCCATTTCGATGGTTGAACTTGAAAAACCGCCCTTCGACGCAGCGGCCTTTCTGGCGAGCGCGGGACTGGGGCGCAGAATCGTCCAACTGCCGCCCAAGGAGACCTTCTTTTCGCAGGGAGATCCGGCTGACGCTGTTTTCTATCTTCAGAAAGGCCGGGCAAAAGTTACGGTTGTCTCGTCAGCGGGGAAAGAGGCGACGATCACGCTGTTGGGCGACGGCGACTTTGTGGGCGAAGAGGCGCTGTCGGGTGCGGCTGAGCTGCGTTTGGCAACGGCTACCGCCATTTCCGCCTGCACTGCGCTCAAGATCAAGCGCGAAGAGATGATTCGCGTGTTGCACGAAGAACACAAATTCTCAGACCTGTTTTTGAAGTTTCTGCTGAACCGCACGATGCGTGTGCAGGCCGATCTTGTGGATCAGCTTTTCAATTCGAGCGAGAAGCGGCTGGCGCGGATTCTGCTGTTGATGGCGGAGTTTGGCAAGCCGGGCGAGCCGGAACAGTACATTCCAAAGATCTCGCAGGAGACCCTGGCGGAGATGATCGGCACCACGCGGTCGCGGGTGAGCTTCTTCATGAATCGCTTCCGCAAGCTGGGGTTTATCGAATACAACGGACGCATCAAGATTCACAAGTCTCTGCTGAACGTGATTCTGCACGATCAGCTGCCCGACGATGATTTGGGAAGACAGGCCGTTACCGCCGATTCACTGGACTAGGCCCTGGCTCAAAGCCTGCTGTTGTGTGCCAAGCTTTCATTAGCTGCGATGGCGCCGAGCCTTGCCTGCCTGATGAATCGCCAGTCATAATGCCGGGAGAATGATGCTCTCGATCTCCATTGCGGATCAGGACTCGGCTCCCGCATTGGCTGCGCTGCACACGCATGTGGCCGATCATCTCACCGCTCGTAACGGGCGCGGACCTTGGTCGGCGCTTACCACGGAGAACGGCGTATTAATGGGTCTGCGGCTCTCTAGGGTGTTGGTTGCTCGCGACGGCAAAACCATAGTGGGAACTTTGCGCCTGCAGAGCAAGAAACCCTGGGCGATCGATCCATCCTACTTTACACCGGTGAAGAAGCCTCTCTATCTGACTCACATGGCGGTGATCCCAGCCATGCAGAGACAGGGAATCGGCCAACTGCTTCTCGATGAAGCGGTGAAACAGGTAAAGGCGTGGCCGGCCCAGGCAATCCGGCTGGATGCCTATGACCACGCGGCTGGTGCAGGTGGGTTTTACGCTTCCTGCGGCTTTAGCGAACGCGGCCACGTCACCTACCGCGACGCGCCGCTGGTCTACTTCGAGCGGGTATTTTAGCCGGAATGAGGGGAAGAACGCTCTTGGGAATCTCTGGTTAGGTCCTGCTTTGAAAGGGCACGACTTCAGTCGTGCCGATAAAGCCTGCAAAATCAATATGGCTTCAGCCCCTGAGCGAAAGCAATTTTGCCAAGTGAGAACGGCTCAGAGCTTCTCTGTTCCATTCAAGAGGCTCAATCCCATTTCCCTATCGGCGTCTCGCGCGCTCTCGCTGGAGTTCGCGATAGAGTTCGCTCTTCGACTGGCCCAGCTCCCGCGCCAGTCGCTTGAGAGCGTCCTTTTCGTCGATCCCGGATTCAGCCTGAAGGCGCGCAACCCGAACCGATATCTTCTCGGAAACGGGGCCTGCTGTGGTTGATCCCGCTCGACTGCCGGTTGCGGGCAGAGCCTCGACCAGCAAAGTAATTTCGCCGCGAATTCGATCGCGGCTGGCCAGTTCCAGGCGCGCCTCCGCCACAGTTCCGCGCAAGAACTCCTCGTGAATCTTGGTGAGCTCGCGAGCCACAACGACGCGCAAACTCGGCCCCCAGACTGCCTCCAGATCGGCCAATGTCTCAAGAATGCGGTGCGGCGCTTCGTAAAAGATCAGAACGCGGACAGCCTCGGATTTCGCGGCTTCGGCGGCCAGGTCTTCCAGGCGGCTTCTGCGCGCGCCGGCCTTTTCCGGCAGAAAGCCCAGGAACAGGAATTCGCCGGTGGGCAGCCCCGAGGCGACCAGCGCGCTGAGCGCCGCATTGGCGCCGGGAATGGGTATCACCGGGACTCCAGCGGCAGAAGCTTCGGCCCCTAGCCATGCTCCAGGGTCGCTGATGCCGGGCATTCCGGCGTCGGAGACGAGAGCGATGCGCCCGCCCGCCTTGAGCGCGTCCAGCAGTTCAGTCGTACGCTGGCGCTCGTTGTGCTGGTGGCAGCTTACGGTGGGGGTTGCGATCTGGTAATGGTTCAGCAGCTTTTGCGTCTGGCGTGTGTCTTCGCAGGCGATGCGGTCTACCCGCCTGAGTATGTCGAGGGCGCGCAGGGTAATGTCGCCCAGGTTGCCAATGGGAGTGGCCACCAGGTAGAGACCAGGGGCGAGTGGCGCTTGCGGGTTGTCCGCCATAGTGGCCGTCAGTCTCCGGCTTCCTGCCGTTCGATGCGCCGCTGCTCGGCCAGCAAGGACATGGAACTCATCAGGTTTTGCACGCTCACGATGCCGACCACGCGCCCGCTGTCGGTGATGGGAATGAGCGCCAAACCGTGCCCGGCGGTGAGACGGCGGATGGTGGTTCCCAGCGTGTCTTCAGGGCGCGCCACCTGAAAGGCACGCGACATGACCGCCTGCACATAGCCGTTGCCATCGTTGCGCAGGGCGTCCAGAATGCGTTGGCGGGAAACGATGCCGACCAGTTCTGGGCCGCGGACGACAGGAAAGTCCTCTTGCAGCGAGTGGACGCAGCGGACGAGCGCATCGGCGAGGGTATCGGAGGGCGAGAGCGTGGCGAAATCGGTGAGCATAACCTCGCGCATCCGCACGGTATCCACTACCGATTGGAAAAAGACGCCCTGATCTTCAACTTGCGCGCCAATCATGACGAAGAAGCCGGCGATGATGAGCCATGGATTGTGGAGCAGCATTCCGGCCACCATGGCCGTGAGCGCGAGCACCTGGCCCAGTCCGGCAGCGGCGCGGCCTGTGGGAGCGAGGCCGTACTTGCGGGCAAAACTTCCGCGGATGAGGCGACCGAAGTCAAGGGGATATGCGGGTAGGAGGTGTACGAGGCCCAAACCGGCCTGCATCCATACCATGCTGCGCAACAGATAGGCCGACGTGATAATGGGCTGACTGAAGAGGTGGATATCGCCGCCCGCGCCCAAAAACGCCATAGCCAGCAGCAGCGCTGTGGCTGCGTTTGCCAGGGGACCGGCCAAGGCGATGGCGAATTGCCCTGCACCCTGGTTGGCGTTCTCTTGGCTTTCAGGATCGGCATAGGCATAGAGCCCGCCGATGGGCAGTAAAAGAATGGCACGCAGGCGCAAGCCCAGCCACGCGGCTACAATCAGGCGGGCAGTCTCGCGCACCAACACTGCGGCCACCAAAACCAGAAACAAGCCCATGCCGCGGAACAGCGCGTTGGCGCCTCCGTCGGAGGCGCTCAACCCCACGCAAACCACCGCCAGCAACGGGAAAAAGACGTGGACGCGCATCTCGACGCCCATCCAACGGCCCAGCGGGATTGACCAGCCTCGCATATTTGGATTGTAGTGGGTCGCAGCCCCGTTGCGCTTCCGCTATGCTGGTTTCAAATGCGCATCATTGCCGGACAGTTTCGCTCTCGCACGCTTTTGGCCCCGCCTGGCCTCGCTACCCGGCCCACCAGCGACCGCCTGCGCGAGACGCTCTTCAACGTGCTGGCGTCCAGCATTGAGGGCGCGGCATTCCTCGATCTTTATTCCGGTTCGGGGGCGGTGGGAATCGAAGCGCTGAGCCGTGGCGCAGCGAGCGTAGCCTTTGTTGAGAAGGCTCCGCCGGCGCTTGCGGCGCTGCGCTCAAACCTTGCCCGGCTTGGCATTGTTGGCGGCTTCCGCATACATTCCGGCAGTGTGGCGCACTTCTTGCGGGGATCGGAAAAAGAGGATCGCCCCGGCCCGGAAACAGCACAGCAGCCGAGTCTCTCGCAGACCTTCGACCTCGTCTTCCTCGATCCGCCCTATGACCATGCTGACGAGTATTCGATTGCACTTCGGCTTCTTGGCGGGGATGTTCGCGCGCTGCTCAATCCCGGCGCGCTGGTCATCGCCGAACATCGGGGAAAAGGCGGCAGTGCACAGCAGCTCGATGAGCGATATGGAGCGCTCGAACGAACGCGGCTGCTCGTGCAGGGAGACGCTGCACTGAGTTTCTATGCCA
>Ga0302156_10000637_pt1 | contig 32629 bp, 23 predicted proteins | sample I_Bog_N3_2_FD_193503 | JGI IMG/M metagenome (GOLD analysis project Ga0302156, IMG submission 193503) | Peat permafrost microbial communities from Stordalen Mire near Abisko, Sweden - I_Bog_N3_2 | ecosystem: Environmental > Terrestrial > Soil > Wetlands > Peat | place: Sweden: Abisko, Stordalen... | reverse complement strand
TCCAGAGTCACCGGCACGCTGAAGGAGTTCTCCAGGCGCTGGGCAATCTCCTCGACGCCGGCGCGGTTGCGCACACTTGGAAGCAGCACGGCAAACTCATCGCCGCCCAGCCGGGCCAGGAGGTCATTGGGGCGGAGCTGCCGCTTCATGCGCAGGGCCACCTCCTGCAGATAAAGATCTCCAATGTGATGGCCGTAGAGATCGTTTACCTGCTTGAATTCATCCAGGTCGATGTAAATCAGCCCGAAGACGCCGGCATTCTGGCGGGCCTCCTCAATCCGGGCGTCCAGTTGCTTTTCCAGCGAAAAGCGGTTGTGGCTGTCTGTGAGCAGGTCGAACTCGGAGCGGTGCAGCAGGTCAGAGTAGAGGCGGCGGGTCTCGATGGCCAGCGTGGCCAGCTTTGCCCCGACGGAGAGGGCCTCCTTTTCACGGGCAAATGTCGGATCGGCGGCCGGCGCAGCCGCGGGATCAGCGCTGGCAAAGAGGGTGCCCAGCGGGGGCCCGGAGCGGGCGGGAATTGCCGCTCGCGTGGTGGGCCGGGTCTCTGCCCGCGGTTGATAATTTCCAAGCCTTGCCCCATCGGTGACATCGCACCAGCAGGGAGTGCCGTCGAGCATGAAGGAGACCAGTTCCGTGATCTCCTCGATGATCTCGGCCAGGGGGCGCGCGCCGTTGATGTCCTCCAGAATGCGGCTGCGCTTCTGTTCGAGTTGGGCCATGTGCCGCTCCAGGGCGGCCTCGGCCTCGATGCGTTTGGCCAACGCGGCGGTCTGGCTGCGCACTTTCCTGTTCAGGGTTACGCCCCATGCGCCGACCGCAAGCACCAGCAGCAGCAGCAGACTTACAATGCGAATGAGATTGCGCGTGCTCAGCCACGAAGGCCGGGCGACGACGGTAATATCGTCGAAGGAACGCAGCAGGATATCGAAGGGCACTTCAAAGCCGGGGTTCACCGAATTGGCGTACACGACAGCGCAGATGCCGGTGACGCGGACCCTGGAGCCCAGCGGAATCTGCATCATGGGCGGAAGCGCATCGGGGGCGGGCGGGTGGCGGTAGATCGCAGTGAACAAGCGGTCGTCGGCGGCCAGAACATATTCGTCCTGCGAGGCCTCCCGAATCTCCGTGACCACCTGGCCTTCGATGGAAACCAGATCGTTCTGGTGACCGTCGGGCCGGTTGTTGCTCCAGAAGCCCAGTTGACGCCAGGTCGCCAATTGCGGCGTGATGGGCTGGAAGACTTGGCTATCCTGGATTTCTCCGTCGGTCAGGGTCAGCAGACGGTTGTGCGCATCAGGAAAGCCGGTTACATCCGCTCGATCGCCGATCCGCAACGGTTCGCGGGTATTGGTTTCAATCCACAGGCTCTTCGAGCCCTCCTGCATCACAATGGCTGAGCCGGGCTGGTAGTAGGTGATGGTTCCCTGAACGCGGACCCTCGGGGTGAGGTCGCGCATATGATAGTCGACAAGAACCCGGTCCATGGGGGTAACCGGGATGGACGACATGTTGAAGTCGACGGCCTTGACGGTCTTTATGTCCGCAAGGGAGGAAACGTAGAGCACGACCCCGGTCTGCTGCATCTTGTCGTCGAATTTTCCTGCGGCGACGCCGGTCACCTGCACCTCGTCGTCCATCAGGTCATTGAGTGCGTTTGCATCGTCGCAGTCCAGGTTCGCCTCGAAGTGGCCGCCCTCTGCAAGCAACTGGAGACGGGCGCTGCGCACAGGCGCCAAGGGACTCCCGACCACGTCCGCGGCACGGACGACGGCGCGAACAGTTACCAGCATGGAGTCGTACTGGGCGCGGATTAAATCTTCGAAGGTGGCGGGCACGGGCGTGGGCGGGACGCCGTGGTGGAGCACGGTCACGCTGCTGGCAACCACAATCGGGTGGAAGCTCGCCTGCATCGTCCCGAGCACATGAACGCGATCCCCCGGAGCCAACTGCGCGGTCGTGGCAGGCCGCACAAAGATGGCAGAGTCGCCATCCTGGACAAACAGAATATTCTCATACCCGCGCGAATAGATGGCCGTGGCTTCGAAATCAACGGGCAGCGCCTGCCTGGCCTCGACATTGGTCAAGGCGTGAATGGCGCGCAGGGTCGTGAGCGGGGCAGGCGCCGCCGCCCATGCAGAAAGGGCGAAGCCAAGAAGGATGGCGAGCGATGGAAATGCTCTTTTCCACAAGGAAATCCGGAGGCATTCGCGTGGTTTCATTCGGTTGCCGGCCACTCCCGCCGACGGACTTAGCCCATTGGTCACCTCGACATCAGAGACCGTCGGGGCGCCTGAGCGCAAGGGGGGATCCGCCGGAAATCATTACTAACGATCTTACTCTCATGCAAATCTGGTGTAATAGCTATTTTGGGCCATTGTGGCTGCATCGTCCCAATCGCGGGCTGCCGGCAGACCGCGGATTGGACCTTTTCATGCATTCGCTCCGGGCCAGTCCGGCAGGAGCAGCCGGCCGATTTCCGCCAGAAAGAGGCTTTTCCATGTCGAATTCCGCTGAGGTTTCTCCTCTCCCCGCTTCCTACCCGCGCCGGGGCTCTCAAGGCCAGCCCACGCGCCGGATTCGCGTCCTGGGCGTTCCCCTTGACCTGGGCGCAAGCCGCCGCGGGGTAGACATGGGGCCCTCCGCCGTGCGGGTGGCCGGATTGGAGGCGCGCCTTGAAGCCCTGGGCCACCAGGTGACCGACGGGGGGAACATCCGGGTAGAGATTGCCGAGACCCAGGCCTCGGGGAACGAAAACGCGCGCTATCTAGAAGAGATTGCCGGGACTTGCACCCGGACCGCCGAAGCCGTGGTAAAGACGCTGGAAGAGGGGATGACTCCCCTGCTGCTGGGCGGCGACCATTCGCTGGCCGCCGGCTCGATCTCCGGCGTGGCCGAGTTCTACCGCCGCCGGGGAGAGAAGATCGGCGTCTTGTGGATCGATGCCCACTCCGACATCAACACACCCGAGACCTCGCCCTCCGGCAACGTGCATGGCATGCCGCTGGCCGCGCTGCTCGGCCTGGGGCCGGAGCCGCTCAAGAAGATCTTCGGCTACTCGCCCAAGATCGCCGCCGAAAACACCGTGCTGATCGGGCTGCGCGACATTGACGCCGGCGAGCGCGAAAACCTGCGCCGGGCCGGAGTGACCGAGGTCTATACCATGCGCGACATCGACGAGCGCGGCATGAGAACCGTGATGGAAGAGGCTCTGCGCGCGGCCGGACGCGGGACCGCCGGCTACCACGTCTCGCTGGACATGGATTGGATCGACCCCGAGGATGCGCCCGGAGTGGGCACTCCGGTGCGCGGCGGCGCAACCTACCGCGAGGCCCACCTGGCCATGGAGATTGTCGCCGACCACGGCCGGTTGCTGAGCTTCGAGATCGTCGAGGTCAACCCGGTGATCGACGAGCACAACCGGACAGCGGATCTCGCAGTCGAACTGGCCTGCTCGGCATTTGGGAAGAAGATATTGTGAGGGGTTCTACACTGAAGCAGTGATGAATTCATTGCTCTGAGAATGGCGATCAAACAAAAAATGGCAAAAAAACTACGGGTTGGGATTGTTTTTGGCGGGCGGAGCGGGGAGCATGAGGTCTCGCTGCTCTCGGCGGCTTCGATCTTGCAGGCGATTGACCGCAAGAAGTACGACGTGGCGCCGATCGGCATCAACAAGGCTGGTCACTGGCTGATCGCCGGGGCGGCGCAGGGGCTGCTGGAAGGCGGCGGCGAGTCCGGCCCAAAGCCGGAAAAGAAGCTGCGGGCGGGCGATCCGGCGGCTACGCCGGGGGCGCGGGTGCTGGCCGAGGGGCAGCCCGCGCTGCTGGCTCCCGAGCCGGAGGAATCTCTATCCGAGGCGGCGGCTTTGGACAGCCATGCGGCGCTGGGCGGGCAGTCGCTCGACGTTGTCTTTCCGGTGCTGCATGGGACCTTTGGCGAGGATGGGACGATCCAGGGACTCTTCGAGCTGGCGGGCATCGCCTATGTCGGCTCGGGCGTGCTGGGCTCGGCCGCGGGGATGGACAAGGACGTGATGAAGCGGCTCTTCGCCCAGGTCGGGCTGCCCATCGTGAAGCATGTGACGCTGCTCCGCGCCGAGTGGGAGCGCGCGCCGCGCAAGGCCATCGCGCAGGTCGAGGCGGCGCTCAAGTATCCGGTATTCGTGAAGCCGGCGAATCTGGGCTCGTCGGTGGGCATCAGCAAAGTGCACGACCGCAAGGAACTCGCGCCCGCGTTGGACCTGGCGGCCAAGTACGACCGCAAGCTGGTGGTGGAGCAGGGCGTGGGCGGGAATAAGGCCAAGGCACGCGAGCTGGAGGTTGCCGTGCTGGGTAACGATGATCCCAAGGCAAGCGTGGTGGGCGAAATCATCCCCGGCAAGGAGTTCTACGACTACGAGGCGAAGTATCTCTCGGAAGGCTCGACGGCGGTGATTCCGGCCAGGCTGAGCAAAGCCGAGATCAAGCTGATCCGCGATCTGGCCATCGCGGCCTTCAGGGCCTGCGATCTCTCCGGTTTGGCACGGGTGGATTTCCTGATGGAGCCGGGCGGCAAGCGGCGCATCTACCTGAACGAGGTGAACACCTTGCCCGGATTCACCAGCATCAGCATGTACCCCAAGCTGTGGGAGGCCACGGGGCTCAGTTACAAAGATCTGATCACCCGGCTCATCGAGCTGGCCCTCGAGCGCCAGCAGGAGAAGAACCGGACGGTCTACAGCCGGGAAGAGTAGATCGTCGAGGATTGGAAAATTGCTGTTCCCTGATCGCGGCGCAGCACTTATGATGATTAGCTTGGAGTAAAAGCAAGGAGCCATGTGAGCAGTCTTCCGGAGTTGCAAGCCAGTCTTAAATCCAAGGTGAATTCCCGGTCCATGGGCCTGAAGCTGATCGTGGTCTGCGGACTGGCGCTGTTGATGATGATTCCAGCACTGTTCGTCTACAGCCTGGTCGAAGAACGGACGCAGCGGGCCAAAGAAGTGACGGACGAGATCAGCAAGCTTGTGGGCGGCCAGCAAACATTCCTCGGCCCCACGCTCGCGATTCCCTACACAATGCCGGCATCGCTTTCCAACGTTGCTCCGGAACACGGCATTTATGTTGTCTTTCCCGCGCAGGCTGGAACGGCGGTCAAGACCCACACCGAGGAGCGCCATCGTTCACTCTTCAAGGTCCCGGTCTTTGAGGCGGAGTTGAACTTTGACGCGACCTTCGACCTGACGGGGGTGCCGTCAGCGGCCCCGAGTGGCGCTGTCTTCGACTGGAGCCGCGCGGAAATCATCGTTGGCGCAAGCGACTCCCGTGGGGCGCGGGCCGATGGCACATTGACCATCAATGGAAAGACGGAGACCTTCGTTCCCGCGGAGAACGTAGGGGAAATCACGCTGGAATCGGACTCGGAGCAGCGTCTCCCGCTCACGTTATTCGGCGTGAAGACTGCTGCGTTTAATGTCGGCCCCGCGTTGCCGCCGCCTCCAGCCGGAGCCAAGCCTGCTGGCGCGCAGCCGAACTTCAAGTTTCACGCAACAGCGGGTTTTCGCTTTTCCGGCGCCCAACGGATTGCCCTTCTGGCCTACGGCAAGACCACGCAGCTCACCGTCGAGGGAGATTGGCCCAACCCCAGCTTTGACGGCGGCTTTTTGCCTGTGACCCGAACCGTCACCAGGCAGGGCTTCTCCGGCGAGTGGTCCGTGCCCTTCATCGCGCGAGGCGTACGCGCCGAGGGGCGGGGCAATGCAATCACCGGTCTCCAAGCGACCGCCATGGGCGTTTCCTTCGTCGAGCTGGCCGACCCTTACCAATCCGTGAATCGTTCGTTGAAATACGCGCTCCTGTTTTTGGGCCTGCTCTTCCTCTCCTACTTTGTCTTTGAGGTGACGACCGGCAAGCGCGTTCATCCGGCGCAGTACGTTCTGGTCGGCGTGGCGCAGATCATCTTCTATCTGTTGCTGCTCTCCTTTGCCGAGCGAATTGGCTTCGACTTGGGCTTCCTGGCGGCTGGCGCGGCCACGGTGATTCTGCTTTCGGCCAACGCCGGGTGGATATTCGTGAGCCGCGTGCAGGGATTCCGCGCGCTGGTTTGCTTCAGCTTGCTCTACGCGCTGATTTACCTGCTCCTGCGCCTGGAAGACAATGCCCTGATGGTGGGAGCCATCGCCAGCTTCCTTGCGGTTGCCGCAGTGATGTATTTCACGCGCAAGATCAATTGGTACAGCTCGCTGCCCCCGACGGTTTTGCAAGGGGAGGAAACTAACTCAGTGGTGCCGAAAGAGGCGAAGTAGCGCGATTCGCTAGAGAATGCCGGACATAGCTTCATGCTTTCGCGCGTTGTTCACAGAGACGACTCGCCGGAGCCCACCAAAATGCTCTACTCTTGCCTGTAGCGTCTATGGGCTCTTTTCTTCGACCTGTCCGGAAAGCACTGTGGCTGGCTCTTGAGCATGACCTGCTCAACACGGCCAAGGCGGCCGCCTACTCCGGGATGCTGATGCTGTTTCCGGCGCTGGTCGTCCTCACCGCGCTGCTGGCCCAGGTGCCCGAGGGAACCTCGCTGGTGGGCGAGGTTCGCTTCTCCTTCGAGCAGTTTCTGCCGGCTGACTCGATGTCCCTGCTGCAATCGGCGCTGGAAACCCGCCGTCTTCACTCCGCGCAGTTGATTTTTTCCGCCGCAGCACTGTCGGTCTTTGCCGGACTGGGACTGATGCTCTCGCTGATGGAGGGGTTTCGCCGCGCCTACCAATTGCCGCTCGACAACTGGGGCTTCTGGCAGCGCCGGCTGAGGGCAATGCTACTGGTGCCCATTGTGCTGGTTCCTCTCTCGGCGGCAACTCTGGTGCTGGTCTTCGGCCGCCAGATCGAGGCATGGATGGTCGACAATGCCGGCCACGAGTTGCGGCACTTCGTGTTCTTCTCCTGGCGGATGGTCCGCTGGGCCATCGCGCTTGCGACCGGCGTTGCGGTTCTGGGCGCTCTTTATCACTTCGGCACCCGGCGCAAGGAGCACTGGAGCCTGGTGGGGCCCGGCGCGCTGGCCGCCACGCTGCTCTGGTTCCCGGCCACGCTGGCCTTCGGCTGGTACGTCACGAGGGTTGCCGATTACTCAATGTTTTACGGCTCCTTCGGCGCCGGCATCGCCACGCTGGTCTGGCTCTACATCACCTCATTCAGCGCCCTCATCGGCGCGGAGCTGAACGGCGTGCTCTTTCGGGAGCGGCTGGAACGCGCCTCCGCCTCCTCAAGTCCCGATATGGACTCCTCCAGTCTTTGACCGTCTTTACAGCTTACTGAGGGGCGTTCCAGCATAATAAATAGAGGAGCGATCCGGCCTGTCCGTCGCGCGTATCGCGGCAGATCCGGCACAGATATGGCCAACTGGCCCACTGAGCCTTCCCCTGGAGCAAGCCCATGTCCTTTGCACCATTGAACCTGACCGATTTCGACCCGCAACGCCGCGCGAAGATTGTCGCCACCCTCGGGCCGGCAACCAACACCGAACCGGTCCTTCGGAGTCTGGTCCGTGCGGGCATCGATGTGGTTCGCCTGAACTTTTCCCACGGCTCTCACGAGGGGAAGCAGGCGGTCCTGCAGATGATCCGCAAGATCAGCCGCGAGGAGCACAAGCCGCTTTGCATCCTGGGCGACCTGCAAGGGCCCAAGATCCGCACCTCTGTTCTGATAGACCACCAGCCGGTGCTGCTCAATGCGGGCCAGCGGCTGACCATTACTCCGCGCGAGGTTCCGGGCACGGTGTCGCTGGTGGGCACCACCTTCAAGACCCTGGCCGAAAACGTCGAACAGGGCTCGCGGATTCTGCTCTCTGACGGCCTGATCGAGCTTCACGTCCACGAGGTGGCCGGCGAAGATGTGGTCTGCGAGATCGTCAACGGCGGCCTGCTGGGGGAACACAAGGGCATCAACCTGCCCGGAATTCCAGTCCGCGTCCCCTCTCTGACCGAAAAAGACGCCGAGGATCTTGAATTCGCGCTGAAGATCGGTGTTGACGCCATCGCCGTCTCGTTCGTGCGTACCGCTGAGGACGTCCGCTTGGTGCGCAACCGCGTCGCGGCCCTGGGCTATGAAACCTGGATCATCGCCAAGCTGGAAAAACCCCAGGCCATCGAAGACCTGGACGCCATCCTCACCGCCGCCGACGCCATCATGGTGGCGCGCGGCGACCTGGGCGTCGAGCTGCCGCCCGAGCAGGTTCCCGCCATTCAGAAGCACATCATCCGTCGCGCCGCCGAGTTCCGCAAGCCGGTGATCACGGCCACGCAGATGCTGGAGTCGATGATCGAAAACCCGCGGCCCACGCGTGCCGAGGTCTCCGACGTGGCCAACGCGGTCTACGACGGCAGCGATGCCGTGATGCTCTCGGGCGAGTCGGCCATCGGCAAATACCCGGTCGAGGCCGTCTCCATGATGGCCCGCATCGTGAGCGATGCCGAGCGCCACATCAAGGAGCAGAGAGCCGACCGGCGCCAGCAGCGCAGAAGCCGCCTCTCCATCGCCGAGACCATCTGCGAGGCCACGGCGCACGCCGCCGACGACCTGGATCTGCGCGGCATTGCCGTCTTCACCGAGTCGGGGCAGACCGCCCGCCAGCTCTCGAAGTATCACCCCTCGGCGCCCATCTTCGCTCTCAGTCCGGTCGAGATCACCATCAACCGTCTCAGCCTGCTGTGGGGCACCACGCCGATCCGCTGCCCCAAGCTCCACACCACCGAGGCGCTGGTGGAGTGCGCCGAAGGCCTACTGGAAAAAGGCGGCTACGTGAAGCCCCGCGAGGTCATCGCCATCGTCGCCGGCACCCGCACCAAGTCCGGCTCGACCAACTTCCTTCGCCTGCACGCGATGGGCGAGAACAACCTGGGCGGAGCGCGCTTTTATGTGCCCCATGAAGAGGAGCCGGTTCTGGAGGATCTCTCCGAGGAATCCGAAGCGCCGGAAGCTTCTGATGGGCTGGGAGCGAAGGCAAAGCGCGGGGTTGCAAAGCGGAAGTAGCTGACGGCGCAGGACAAAAAGAGACGCCACTCCTTGTTGGGAGTGGCGTCTCTTCACAATCGCAGTTCAGGAGCAAATGGCCTACCTCGCCGCTAACTGCCGCAGCACATACTGCAGGATCCCGCCGTGCTCGAAGTACTCGATCTCCTGGGGCGTGTCGATACGGATGTGAACACCAAATTCTCTTGAACTTCCATCGGGCGCAATCGCAGTCACAAATAAGAACCTTGGATTGGAGGTTCGCACAGTTTTGGAAAAATCTTCAAAAGAAGTTTCTTCAATTATCTGGCCACTTTTCATTGCGCTCAATCGCATTTGTAAGTGGCTAAACGAGAAGACCTCTTCGCCGGTCAGGCCAAGCGATTCCACGTTTTGTCCCTCCTCGAATTGCAAGGGCAAAATCCCCATGCCCACGAGGTTCGAGCGATGAATGCGCTCGAAGCTCTCGGCGATGACTGCGCGTACGCCCAGCAGCTTGGGTCCCTTGGCCGCCCAGTCGCGCGAGCTGCCGGAGCCGTACTCCTTGCCGGCGAGAATAATCAGCGGCATGCCGCGCTCGGCATACCGCACGCTGGCGTCGAAGATCGACATCTGCTCGCCTTCAGGAAGCAGCCGCGTGACGCCCCCCTCGGTGCCGGGAGCAAGCTTGTTGCGCAGGCGGACATTGGCGAAGGTGCCGCGCACCATCACTTCATGATTGCCGCGCCGCGAGCCGTAGCTGTTGAAGTCCGCAGGCTTCACGCCATGCCCGGCGAGATACTTGCCCGCCGGTCCGTTGGCCTTGATGTTGCCGGCCGGGGAGATATGGTCAGTAGTTACAGAGTCACCTAACACGGCCAAAACTCGCGCACCCATGATGTCTGTAACTGGCGCGGGAGTCGGAGTTATGCCGTCAAAGTAAGGAGCCTTGCGGATATAAGTCGAATCCGGCTCCCACTGGTAGACTTCGCCGGTGGGGAACTTGAGGCCCTGCCAGTTCGCATCGCCCAGGCTGACCGTCGCATACTCCTTGCGGAAGCCCTCGCTGGACAAACCTTTTTCAATGGCCTCGGCCACTTCGGCTTGCGTTGGCCAGATGTCTTTGAGATAGACGGGCTGGCCCGCAGAGTCCGCGCCCAGCGAATCGGTTTCGAAGTTATGACCGATCCTGCCCGCAAGCGCGTAGGCGACGACGAGCGGCGGACTCATTAAGTAATTTGCCCGCACATCCACGTTCACGCGGCCCTCGAAGTTGCGGTTGCCGCTGAGCACGCTGACTGCAACCAGCCCGTGCTCGTCAATGCTCTTTGAAACGTCGGCGGGCAGCGGGCCGGAGTTGCCGATGCAGGTGGTGCAGCCGTAGCCCACCACATTGAAGCGCAGCTTTTCGAGATAAGGCAGCAGGCCGGCCTTGGCGTAGTAATCGGTGACGACGCGCGAACCGGGAGCAAGCGAGGTCTTCACCCACGGCGGAACTGTGAGGCCTTTCTCGACCGCCTTTTTGGCCAGAATCCCCGCGGCCATCATGACCGAAGGGTTGGAGGTGTTGGTGCAACTGGTGATGGCCGCAATCACCACCGAGCCGTGATCGAGATACTTGTCCGGATCGACGCCGAAGCGGGCTTGCACCGTTGTGGCCGGATGCGCTTCGGCAAGCGCGGCGTCGGTGACCGTGCTCCGCTGCCAGGCAGTTGCCGTGCGCGTGCCCAGAGGCTTGGCCGTGGGCGCGAGCAAGCTGGGAAGTTGCTGCGCGAAGCTGGCCGCCGCGTCCCGAAGCAGCACGCGATCCTGCGGGCGCTTCGGCCCGGCCACGCTGGGCTCAACGGTTGCCAGGTCCAGCTCCAGCGTCTGCGTGTATTCGGCCTCCGGCGAGCCAGCCGTGTGGAACAATCCCTGCTCCTTGTAGTAGGCCTCGACCAGGGCAATCTGCTCCTCGCTTCGGCCGGTCAGGCGCAGGTAGCGCAGCGTTTCGGCGTCCACCGGAAAGATGCCGCAGGTTGCGCCGTACTCGGGAGCCATATTGCTGATCGTCGCGCGGTCGGCCAGAGCCAGCTCAGCCACACCGGGCCCAAAGAACTCGACGAACTTGCCTACCACGCCTAACTTGCGCAACGCCTGAGTTACGGTAAGCACCAGGTCGGTGGCTGTCGCGCCCTCGCGCAGTTTGCCGGTGAGCTTATAACCCACCACCTGCGGAACGAGCATGGAGACAGCCTGTCCAAGCATCGCCGCCTCGGCTTCGATGCCGCCCACGCCCCAACCGAGAACGCCCAGGCCATTGATCATGGTGGTGTGCGAGTCGGTGCCGACCAGCGTGTCTGGGTACGCGACGATCTCACTGTCGATCTCCGTGGTGAAGACCACACGGGCCAGGTATTCGAGATTCACCTGGTGGCAGATGCCCATCCCCGGCGGCACGGCGGAGAAGTTGCGAAAGGCTGTCTGGCCCCACTTCAAAAACGCGTAGCGCTCGCGGTTTCTCTGAAATTCCAGAAGAGTGTTGGCCGCAAGAGCGCCCACGGCGCCGAACTCGTCCACCTGCACGGAGTGGTCGATGACCAGCTCGGCCGGAACCAGCGGATTCACCCGCTCCGGATCGCCGCCCAGCGTCTTGATGGCGTCTCGCATCGCGGCAAGATCGACCACCGCGGGCACACCGGTAAAGTCCTGCATCAGCACCCGGGCCGGCATGTAGGCGATCTCACGGCTGGGCTCGGCCTTTGCCTCCCAATTTGCGAGAAACTCGATATCGCCGGCAGTGACATTCACGCCATCCTCGCGGCGCAGCAGGTTCTCGATCAGAATCTTCAGGCTGAAGGGAAGCCGGCTGAGGTTGAAGCCGCGCGCGGCGAGCGCCGGCAGCCGATAGATTGTGTAATTGCGGTTGCCGGAGATGAGCGTCGCCCGGCTGGAAAAACTGTTCATTATGGGAAGCCTTTCTTGTCCGCGCGCAGGCGGATGCATATTCAAATTCTATCCGCGCGCGCCGGCCCGCGACGAGAGCGCGACCGGGATTGCAGGGTCTATTCTAAGTGAAGGCGAGCAGGCTGTGCCGGACAACTCATTTTCCTCATCGGCAGCCGGATGGCTCCCCAATTCGCCGAACGCATTGCCGGCGCCGTTCACCCCGGCTTGCAGGAATTCCGCGCATGACCAATATCTCCGGTAGCCCCCGCACTCTTCGCCGCGACATTGTCTTTGCTTTTGCCCTTGCCCTGGCCTGCTATCTGGCGTGGCAGATCCGCGAGGTGCTCGTGCTGCTCTATGTGAGCGCCTTGTTTGCGGTGGTGCTTACCCCCGCAGTGCGCTTTACCTCCCAACTTCGTATTCGCCGCTGGCAACCGTTCAAGGGCTCAGCCGTTTTTATTCTGCTGCTCGTTGTGGCCGGCGCGCTCACCGCCTTCGGGTTCCTGGCTCTGCCACCGGTCATCAGCGACATGCAGGGCCTCTCCCGGGAGATGCCGGCGCGTTTGCCCGCGCTTTTGGAGAGACTCGGAAATCTTCCCCTGGCTCAACACCTGGATACCGCGGATCTCAGTTCCCGGCTTCAGGGTTTCGTGAGCCAGGCAGCCACCTATCTCGTGTTCTCGATTGGCGGCTGGGCGGACACGGTACTCGACGTCATCATGGGCTTCATTCTCACCATTTATTTCATTCTGGAAGGCGACCAAGCCTACCTCTGGTTTCTCTCCTTCTTTCCGCACGGACACCGCGAACGGCTTGACGCGACCCTCCGGCGGGCGGAGGTCCGAATGGGCAAATGGCTGCTTGGCCAAGGCAGCCTGATGCTCATTCTGGGAGTTGCCAGCACCATCGTTTTTCTTTCTCTTCACGTTCGCTACGCGTATGCGCTCGGCGTGCTGACGGGGTTGCTCAACATCATCCCCGTGCTGGGGGGCGCCGTCTGCATCGCGCTGGCGCTGCTTGTGGCCGCCATTGACTCCTGGGGCCGCGTGCTCGGTATTGCTATCTTCTACTTGATCTATCTTCAGATCGAGAACTCCTACCTCACACCGCGCATCATGAAGAACAGAGTGGGCCTGCCGGGCCTGGCCATCCTTGTGGCCCTGATCCTCGGCTCCACGCTAGCGGGCGTTCTCGGGGCCATGGTCTCGGTCCCCACCGCTGTGCTCGTGGCCGTGCTCCTCGATGAATATCTCGTCAGCAAAGATGAACAACGGTAGAGCGTGCTTGAAAAATCAGCTTTGCGCCTGGGCGCGACTTTATTGATCCGACAAGAAAAGAGTGACATTCCGTCCCACCCATTCCCGCAAAAAACGCGGGAATGGATGGGGCACCCACACAGTATTTAGTTGCCGGATGAATAGAGGCTGGGGAAAAACTCGGAATTTCAGGTGAAACTGACGGAACGCGTTCCTCCGTGGCTAAAGCCATCGCTGATTCTATTGGCCTTGCACGGGGGTTAAAACCCCCGTCTCCCTCCGCATCGCGTTTTTCCGAAGCCTGTTTAGTCGTGCCGAAAGGAGCCGGAAAGCAGAGGGCTTCAGACCCTGCGGGATGACAACCCAAATCCGCTGGGCCATTTTTTGAAACACACTGTATTCTATGGGGAGAGATTGCTTTTTTTTGCCGCCAGCATGGCGCCTTCCACCGCGGCTTTCACTACGCCGCAATTGGAGAAGAAGCGAGGAAGGCTACAGATAAGCGGTGCTTAGCCTCGAAGTCCAGGCTCGGCGAACCGCCCAGGGCAGGCTTTTATGAGTTTTACGGCTTCAGTGCCGTATCTTCCGCTACGGCTACGGTCAGGGTCATGCCGGGCTCAATCACCGCTTCTTCCGGCTCCCACTCACCTTCTCCTTCCAGGGTTTCGCCTCCGCTGACAGGAATTGACTTCCCCTGCGCATTGACCGCATGGACTTCAAAAACAAGGTCGCCCGGTCCGTTGTACCCATCTGCCGGATTGGCACTAATGAGGACGGCGGAAACCGGAGTTCCTTTGGAAATCAAGGTGGTATCGCCCATTTTCACGTCCTGATCGAGAAGGATGCTTAGCTTGTCTCCCACTCGAGCGGTCTTCGAGTTGACCGTCGAGCTGGTGACCAGATGAAGCGGCGTTCCGGCATGGAGCACTCCATCGGATGATAGAATTACCGGCGGGGTTGGAGTTACGGGACCTTTTACCGTGTATTCGGTGTGAGCGATCGGGCTAAGCAACCAGTCGGGCGACACGGCGATGGCCTGCAACCGGGTGGTTGTGTCGATGGGGATTGGGCCGGTATAGCGATCCGAGGCGGTTGTTGGAGTCCACCCGCCAGTTGTGTAATAGACCGCCGCGTAGTTGTCGGCGACGCGCCATCTGATGCGCACTTTAGTCCCCGGCTTAACCTCGCCCGAATTGACGGAAAAGGCTGGCTGGCTGGGGAAGCCGGCCTCCGGCGAGGAGCTTGGCCTGGAGGCAGCAGCCGCTTCTTCCATCATTTGTTGAGTGAATTGCTGGTTGACCTCCATCGCCTGTTGCGTGGCCTGTTGTGCCGCCTGGTTGGCCATTTGCATATCCTGCATAGCCTGCTGCGTGGCCTGCTGAGCGGCCATCATCGCGGCGGTGTCTTGTCCGAACGCGGATACAGCACCGAGAGCCAATACGAGAAGGGCAGTTTTCATCATCATTCCCCAATGCCGGATCGAATTCCCCGTTTGGTTAGAACCGGAATCTTTGGGAAAGTTGCGAAAGCCCGGGAGTCATTTTGCGGTACCTTTGATTCCTGCCTCGACCGCGGCTTTCATCACGCCGCAGTTGGAGAAGAAGCGAATCAGATCGCCGGTCAGCGGCTTCAGGGCTTCAGAATCGGGAGGCTGAGAGTTTGGCCGCCCGGCCTGCGCTGTCAGCGTCTCGCCGGTTCCCTGCACGTCAAGGATGCGCGCGGCGAGCTTGCGGGCCAGGTCGAGCGGGAAGCTCTCGGCGACGAAGACCATCTTGCCGCGGGTGGTGATCACCACCGGTCCCTCGCTGGTGGAGTAGACCTGCTCCTGCGAGATGGGTTCGGGCGATGCGGAGGAGCCGGCGGCGGGCGCGGCGTGTTCGGCGGCCATATCCTGCTGCACGTGGGAGTATTTGCGGCCCAGCTCATCCGCATAGAGGCGTGCGAAGGCCTGCGCCGAGGCAGAGCTCTTCCAAACAGAGAGATAGAGAATCGCGATGGAGTTGGTGCCGGCCTGCTCGACCGGGGTCTTGGCGCTCAGCCGCTGGCCAGCCCAATAGAGGCCGCCGTCCCAGGCCGAGGTCAGGTCGCGTGCCTCCTGCTCGCCGCCAAAGAGTTCGGTGAGAATGCGCACGTCGAGCTGGCCGACCTGGCCGATGTCGTAGGGCTTGTAGAGCGGGTCCACGAGAGGATGAATATCAGGCAGAAGAGGCACGGAGGGTATGTGCTTCTTCTCGTATTCGCGCGGATTGATAATTTCCCAGCTCGAGGTGGGCGGGCGGTCGAGGGTTCCGGTAAAGGCGGCAGCCTGGCCCTCGTCCATCCACACATCCTGCTCGAAGCCGAGTCCTTCTCGATAGGGAAAGAGCATCGACTCGGAGAGCAGCAGCGGGGCGCGCGCCATGACGGGTGAATCCTCCGTCGCGGACATCTGCTGCTCGATGAAGTCCAGGATCTCCGGATCCTTCACCAGGCTCAGGCCCTTGGGCTTGAGCATGTAGTCCATCATGACTGCCGTGGCCTGACCCTCGACGACGGCCTCGCGCGCCGTGTCCATCTCGTCCCTGGCGAGGTGGTCGGAGTCTCCGCGCGCGTCGAGCGAGACATCGGCGGGGGTCTGGTCGCCCCATTTTTCGAGGTCGGAGTGCTGGTCCTGGAGGGCGTGGGTCAGCTCGTGGGCCAGAACCGGCTTCTGCTCCTCCACACCGACCCAGTCCATCATATAAACGGTCTTGGTCTTGGAGTCGTAGTAGGCCTCGATCTGCTCCTTGAGCAACTGAAGCAGAAATGGCTTGAGGGCAAAGTCGCGGTCAAGCAGGCCGAACTTCTTGAGCACGATCTCGTCGCGCTGCAAGCGCCGGGCGCTTTGATCCTCCTCGAACTTCTCTTTCAGGTAGATTTCAACCGCGGCGCGGGAGGTCATCTCACGCTTCACCGTGCTTTTGATCGGCAGGCCGGTCTCATCGGAGGAGAACTTGATCAACTCATCCACTAGGGCGAAGAGCTGCTGCGCCTGCTCGGGGGTGATATGAGCGTCGGCCCTGCCCTTGCCGCTCTCCGGCGGCTGAGCTTGCGCGCCGGGCTGCGGAGCGGGCGCGGCCGGCGACGCCGGTTGCTGCGCCGAGGCCATCGCCGCAAGGCACAACGCCGCCGCCAGAACCCACCCCCGCCAATCTCCCCTCGACCTCCCGCGCTGCTCGCTCATCGGCTCTCCCTCTCTCTCAAGGCTATAATCAGGATGCGGTCTCAAGCGCTGTTTCTCCTGGAAATCCGCGCTCAGGCTTGCGGAAAAGCTTCCCTATGACGGAAATGGCCATCCCCCGAGCCACCTCGGCCAGCTACCCCGCGGACGAATACCTGCCCGTGGGTCTCCGGGCAACTCCGCTTGCGGCGCTGCTGGCTGCCTCTGCCGCGCCGCCGGAGCTGACTGCCTATCGAGGCGCGCTTACCCCTTGGGAGTTTGACGCGCCCGCAAAGGAAACAGCGGCGCTGGCCTTCGGGGCAACTGTTCATGACCTGGGCTGGTTGCGGCGCGTGGCCGTGCGCGGCGAAGACCGCTTCCGCTGGCTCAGCGGCATGGTCACCAATACAGTGAACGATCTGGGAGTGAACGCGGGCGCATGGAACCTGGTGCTCAATGCGCAGGGGCGCATCCAGGGCGACCTGCACGTCTGGCGCGAAGGTGATGCGCTCGATTTGGAGATTGCCGCCGATCAATATGAAAGGCTGCTGGCCCACCTGGAGCGCTTCATCATCATGGACGATGTGGAGCTTGCGCCGCTGAGCCCAAATACGATTCCGGACGCTGAGGGAGAGCTGACCGGCGAGACGGCGCTGGGGCTCTCTGGCCGATTGGCTGGCGATGTGCTGGCGCGGCTTGGCCTGCCCGCGCTGCCGGAGCTGCTGACTCAGGCGCGCGCTCAATGGAACGGAGCGGAGATTCGCGTTGTTCGCGGCTTTGGCGTGCTCGCGCCGCATTACGAGCTTTGGACGCGGTCGAGCCTGATCTCCCCACTGTGGCAGGCGCTGGCAGAGGCGGGCGCGGCCCCGGTGGGAGCGGCGGCGGTTGAGGCTTTTCGCATCGCGGAGGGGATTCCCGCCAACGGAATCGATATTGCCGAGCGCGACCTGCCGCAGGAGACCTCGCAGATGCGGGCGCTCAGCTTCAGCAAAGGCTGCTATCTGGGCCAGGAGATTGTGGAGCGCATCCGCTCCCGCGGCGCGGTTCACCGGCATCTTCGCCCGCTGGAGCTATTTGGCCCGCTCCCGGCAGCAGGCACCGAACTTACAATGGGGAGTGGCGGGGTTGCCGGACAGATCACCAGCGCGGCTCAATTGCTGTTGCCGCGCGGCAACCGCGGCTTTGCCTTGGGCATGATGCGCGGGGAGGCCGAGGCAGCAGATCATTTATTCACCTACACTGTGGGAGAGGACCTGGGCCAGGCACGCATTCTGGCCGCGCCGCCTCGCATGGAAGCGGATTAGCAAGGTTTGCGGAGTTAGCGGAGTTGGCGGAGTATTTGAGCGAGCCAGCAATTCAAAGCGGAAATGGGAAACGATGAGCGATAAACCGAAGTTTGAAGTGATTGACCGCCGCAAGATCAAGGCGGACGAAGAGCAGGATAGCCAGCAAACCGCGGGGCCGGGGGAGGGAACCGCATCGGCGCCTCCGCCTGAGCCCGCATCGGCGCGGCCGGAGGCGGGCGCCGGTCCGCGGCTTGTGGTAAACCAGCCAAAGCCGGAGACTGCGGCCGAGCCGGAGGGCGAGATGCCCCCCGCGCCCACCGCGCAGGAGAGCCACGACCAGAAGGCTGCCTATGAAGCCTCGGCGCAGCGGCTGGAGGATATTGTGCGGGCGCAGAACCCCGCCGCGGGCGCGCAGCCTCCGGTCACCTTTGAACACCTGGTGCAGCAGTTCTATCTCTCCGCCATGATCCAGATGGGCGCGGGCACGCCGGAGGGCCAGCAGCCGCGCGTGGATATCCTCGGCGCGCGCACCACCATCGACCTGCTCGCTGTGCTGGCGGAGAAGACGCGCGGCAACCTGACCGAGGCCGAGGACGGCATCCTGCAATCGGTGCTCTTTGAGGTGCGCATGGCATTCCTTGAGCTGACAAAGATGATCAGCCTTCATGCGATGCAGACGCCGCCTCCGCCGCCACAGGCCAAGAAATAAAGCAGGGACCAGGGACCAGGAGTAAACTCCCTGCCGGGTCTCTCCGGAAAAGGCTGGGTGCCCCATCCTTTCGTGCTCTTGTTTTTTGCGGCCAGGGCGGGAGACCTTGAAGCTCGATTCGCCATCTTCACAAGGAACCATGGACGGACTGCTCACATTTCTCGGGACGGGGACCTCGATGGGGGTTCCCACGCTGGGTTGCCGGTGCGCGGTATGCACCTCGGAGGACCCGCGCGACCGGCGGCTGCGCCCCTCGGTGCTGCTGCGCTGGCAGGAGCAGGGGCGCGAGCGCGTCGCGGTGATCGACACCGGGCCGGACTTTCGCGAACAGGCGCTGCGCAACGGCCTCACCCGCGTGGATGCCGTATTTTACACCCACTCCCATGCCGACCACATTCTCGGTCTCGACGATCTGCGCCCGCTCAGCTTCACCGTTTTTCGCGAGGGCGGGCCGATTCCGCTTTACGCAACGCCGGAGACCGCGGCCGTGCTGGAACGCATCTTCGAGTACACATTTTCGCCGCGCGCCACCTATCCCACCCGCGCGCGGGTGCAACTGGAGCCGCTACCCGAGCGCAAGCCGGTTCACGGCGTCGAGTTCCAGCGCGTGCCGCTGCGGCACGGCGAGATGGAGATTGCCGGCTTCCGCTTTGGCCGCGTTGCCTACCTGACCGACGTAAGCGCCATTCCCGAATCCAGCTTCGCGCTGCTGGAAGGGCTGGACCACCTGGTGATCTCTGCGCTGCGCCACAAGCCGCATCCCAGCCACGCCACTGTGGAGCAGGCGGTCGGCTGGGCACGGCGCATCGGCGCGCGCCAGACATGGCTCACGCACATCGCTCACGAACTCGGCCACGAGGAGACCAACCGGTCCCTGCCCGGCAACATTCGCCTGGCCTACGACGGCCTCAGCTTTCCCGTAGACTTGGGGCCGGTGAATCTGGAGCCTGCGACCCGATGACAGAAAGCAGCCGGATTCCCGTCCATCGCAACATTTCAGTCTTTCACTCGGTTCAGGAGATTCCGGCCGGCTTTGGCCCCACCGTGGCCGCCATCGGCAACTTTGACGGCGTGCACCTGGGCCACCAGGAGATTCTCTCCTCGGTGGTGGCCGAGGCGCGGATGCAGGGCGCGCGGGCGGTGGCCATCACCTTCGACCCGCACCCGGAGCAGTTTTTGCGTCCGGCCGAAGCGCCGGGGCTGTTGACGCCCGTCGCCGAAAGGCTGCGGCTGCTGGGTTTTACCGGGATCGATGCAGTGGTAGTGCTGCCCTTTGACGCGGCGCTGGCCGCCCAAACCGCGCGGGAGTTTGTGCGCGAGATTTTGGTGGAGGCTCTGGGTGTTCGAAGCCTCCATGAGGGCGGGAACTTCCGCTTCGGCCATAACGCCGAGGCCAGCGTGGCGGAACTCACGGCCTTTGGCGCGGAATTTGGTTTTGCGGTTCATGTGCATTCTCCGGTGCGAGTGCGCGGGATGGAGGTTTCGAGCTCCGCGACCAGGGAGCGCGTGGCAGCCGGCGACGTAACCCGCGCCCGCTGGATGCTCGGCCGGCCCTTTGAGGTTCGCTCTACGCAAGCCCGTGGGCGCGGCATCGGTACGCGGCTGCTGGTGCCCACGGTGAATCTCGCGCCTTATCGCGGCCTGCTGCCGGCCTTCGGGGTTTACGTCACGCGGCTCACGGTGGCCGGACGTAGCTTTCATGCGGTGACCAATGTGGGCAACCGCCCCACCTTCGGCCAAGCCTCCTTTGCGGTCGAGTCGCATTTCCTCAACTTCGAGCCGATCGAGACAAACGAGGAGACGCCCATCACGCTGGAGTTTTTGCTTCGCCTGCGCGGCGAGATCGAGTGGCCGTCGCCCGAAGCGCTGAAGGCGCAGATCCTCCGGGATGTGGCCAAGGCAAAGCGTTATTTCCGGCTGGCGGAGAGTAGAATTCATGCTCAAGGGATTCATCCACCGGTGGAATAATCGACGTGCTCATTTACCTGCTTGTCGCGTTCGGAGTTGTCGCGATAGCTGCGGTTGTTTTCGCGGCAATGGTCAAATTGCAGGTCAATAGGATGCTGCCGGAAGACCAGCGATTCCCGTGGTGGTCTCGCGCCACATCCAGTGTTTTCGCCATGCATCGCGAGTTGTTCCCCGATAGTTTGCTGTCGAGTATAGCCATGGGCAGCTTCTGGCTGGCAATTCTACTGATCGGGGCAATGGTTTATACCCTGGCTTTTTGATAGATGATCTTCCGTGGGCCGTCTCTTCCTAATTGTTCGGGAGAATGGCTGGAAGACCGCCTACTGGCTGGGCTTGGCCGGCATTGCGGGTTTGACCGCGGCAGCGGGCTTGGCCGGGGCATACTGCGGGGAGAGCGCAGGTTTCACCAGAGGCCTGGCTCCGGCAGTTGGCGCTGCTGAGGGCTTGGCGGGCTGGGCCAGCGGCCTGGCCGTTGGGACGGGAGACGCAGGAGCTGTGAGCGCCCCAGCGGGTGCATTTGGCTTCACAAGATTGACGGGCGATGCGACTGCGCCGGGTTTGGCGGGCGGCTCGGCGGAGGCCTTCAGAGAGGAATCGTCCGGCTCGTCGCCGAGGAATTTCTCGTCGTCCTTGCCGGCGATGGCGGCGCGCATCAAGGTCATCCAGATGGGGAGCGCGGCACGGGCGCCGGTCTCTTTGTCGCCGAGGGACTCGCGGCTGTCAAAGCCCACCCAGACGCCGCAGGTAACGGAGGGCGAGAAGCCCAGGAACCATGCGTCGGTGTAGTCGCTGGTGGTGCCCGTTTTGCCGCCGAGGGGGTGGTTGAGTTGCGCCGCCGCCGCGCCGGTGCCGTATTTGGTCACAGCCTCCAGCAAGGTCATCATGGTGCGGGCCGTCTGCTGGCTGATGACATCGTCCACCGTGGGCGGCTCCTCCCAGAGGCTGATGCCGTCGGCGTTGGAGACCCTCTTGATGAGCCGCGGCTTGACACGCAGCCCGTCGTTGGGGAAGACCGAGTAGCTGGCCACCTGCTCCTCGAGCGTGATTTCGACCGCGCCGATGGCGATGGGCAGGTAGGCGGGAATGTTCGAGGTGACGCCGAAGCGGTGGGTCAGGTCGATGACCTTGTGGATGCCCACGCGCGCGGCGAGCTTGAGAGCAGGAATGTTGCGCGATTCCGCGAAGGCGGTGGTCAGGGTCATCGCTCCCTTGTAGTCGTTTTCGTAGTTGTGCGGGGTGTAATCGCCGAAGCTGACCGGCCCATCGACGATGATGTCGCTGGGCTTGGCGCCATCCTCGATGGCCGCGGTGTAGACGTAGGGCTTGAAGCTGGAACCGGTCTGCCGCTCCGACTGGGTAGCCCGGTTGAACTGCGAGAGCGCGTAATCGCGCCCGCCTACCATCGCCAGCACGTCGCCGCTGGTGTTGTCCATCGCCATCAGAGACGCCTGCGCGCCCGAGTCCTGCTCCAGCGTGGCGCGGCGCGCCTTGCCCTCCATCGCATCGGCCAGATGCACGTAGATTACGTCGCCGGGCTTGACGAGCGCGTCGGCGTAGGCCTGGCCGGTCCATTTCCAGTCCTCGGGCAGGAGCAGAATCTCGCCCTTGCCCACGCGGGCGTGAATCTCCAAAGGCAGCACGCGGGTGACGACGGCATGAACATAGTCGCCGGGGCCGGACTTCATTGCCCAGTCGGGGTGGTCATAGGCCTCGATTGTATTGCCGCCGACGAGCACGTTTTCCAGCTTTCCCAGCCAGCCGCGCCGGCGCTCGTAGGCAGCCAGGCCGTCCAGAACGGCGCGATTGGCCGTCTTCTGCAAGTCCAGGTCGAGGGTGGTTTCGACCTTCAGGCCAGCCTCATGGACCTGCTCGCTGCCGAAGCGTTTTTCGAGCTCCCGGCGGACCTCCTCCTGAAACCAGGGCGCGGCGGACATCTCCGGCTGGGCGATGTGCAGGCCCAGCGGGGCGTTGCGGGCCTGCTCGGCCTGCGCGTGGGTGATCACGCCGTCGGACTCCATTTCGCTCAGTACCAGGTTGCGCCGGTGCAGCGCCTTGTCGGGATTGAGGACCGGCGAGTAGGCCACAGGCCCCTTGGGCAACCCGGCCAGCAAAGCTGCCTCGGTCAGGTCCAGATCGCGTGCATGCTTGGAGAAGTAGAACTGCGAGGCAGCCTCAAAGCCGTACATCCCGCTGCCCAGATAGATCTGGTTTCCATAGAGTGTGAAGATCTGCTGCTTGGTGAAGGCGCGCTCAATCTGAATGGCGAGATAGGCTTCCTGGACCTTGCGGCCGACGGTGCGCTCGGAGGAGAGAAAGAGGTTGCGCGCCAACTGCATGGTCAGGGTGGATGCGCCCTGGGCGCGTCCGTGACTGCGCAGGTCGTGCCAGAGCGCCCCGGCGATGCGCAGGACATTGATGCCCCAGTGCGACTCGAAGCTCTTGTCTTCAATGGAGATGACGGCCTGGCGGAGCACCGGCGCGAAATCGTCATAGTTGACCACCTCGCGCCGCTCCAGCGCGAATGAACCGATGATGCGGCCCTTCTGGTCATAGAGCTCGGTGGTCGTGGAGGGACGGTAGCGTTCCAGGTCGTGAATCTGGGGCAGATCGACGGAGTAGACCAGGGTAAGCCCGGCCAGCGAGCCGGTGATCACAGCCAGAATGAGCAGCGCCACCAGCGTGAGCTTACCGGCGAGCTTGCGCCGCCGATGCTCGGGCTCCGGCCCGGTATGAAGCCGGCGGGGCCGGACAAGGCCACGGGGTTCGGGCGGCTCGATGGGGGTGACAGCCAAACGGTTCAGGCCTCAGTGGCATTTCTCATCATTGGTGGAGAAATGCTTTAGCCCAAGGCTAGCACGGGAGCGGCATCGGGGCACATACGGAACTGCTCTCGCGTACCACGCGGGGCAAGGGTGGAGAGGCGAGAAGCGGTCAACCGGGGCCGATCAGCCGTTCTTGGCTTTCAGCAGTTCGAGGGCCTTGGTGAGCGGTTCGTCGCCCTTGGACGGCGGCGCGACTTCCTCGTCTTCTTCCTCGGGCGTCAGGCCCACAAGGACGGTGGGAGTCACCGCTTCGTCCTGAATTTTCTTGCCGTCCGGACCCTCGTACTTGGCTACGGTCAGCAGCAGCGCGGCGCCGCCGGGCAGGTCGATGGTCTTCTGCACCGAACCTTCGCCGAAGGTGCGCTCGCCCACCACATCGCCGCGCTTCAGGCCCTCGATGGCCGCGGCTGTCAGCTCAGCCGGGCCAAAGGTGCCGCGGTTGACGAGCACATCCAACGGGGCGTCCGTGATACATTTTGCCGGGTCAGCGGTGAAGGTCTGGCGGGGGAAGCGCTGACCTTCAAGCGTGGCCAGCGTGCCTTGCTTGACGAAGAAATTCGCCAGCCGGAGGCCTTCCTGCTCGTCTCCGCCGGCGGAGTCGCGCAGGTCAAGCAGCACTTTCTCGCTTTTGGGGGCGGCCTTGAGCCGGGCGGCGATCTCGTCCACGCGGGCGGCGGTGAGCGCGCCAGGCTTCAGATAGAGAATGGTCGCGCTTTCGTACTGCTGCTCGGCCAGGGCGGGCAGATCGGCGATGGAGCGGGTCAGATTCAGCTTGTCAGGCTCGGCCTTGCGCGGGCGAACCACCGAAAGGGTTACCGTCGTCCCCGGCTTGCCCTCCAACAGCAGGCGGATGACCGGCAGGGACATCTCGCGGGTGGACTGCTCGCCGATGGACTCGATGACGTCGCCGTCGGCGATGTGCTCCGCGGCGGCAGCCGAACCGGGCAGCACGCTGACAACGACGGCGTAACCGTAGCGCTTGGAGACGGTGAGGCCAACCTGGGCCACGCCCGCCGCCGGACGATCTTTATAGATCTTGTACTCGGTCGGGGTGAGGTAGCTGGAGTCGGCGTCGAGAGACTCCAGCAGGCCGTGCAAAGCGCCGGTGGTCACGTTGTCAATGTTGGGCTCGGTGACGTAGTCGGTCTGGACCTTCTTGAGCACCTGGGCGTAGACGCCCATCTGGCGGTAGGCGCCATCCTGCTGGCCGCCGGCATGGACGCCGAAGAGCCCGAACTCGCCCATCGCAAAGCCCAGGCCGAGGGCGGCGAAGATCGCCACGGAAAGAACGAAGACAAATCGCTGAAAGAGACGAGACACGCACACCACCGGGGCGGCCCCATGGGGAAACAGGCCGCACACCCATTAGACGCAATCATAACGCAAGGGGCGCGCGGGGCGCGAAAACGCCGACTCTCTCCATCCGCAGTCGCTTCTTGCCTGGTTACTAAAGTGACCTTTCTCTTGTAATGCGGTGGAGCACAGATCGCGCTACAATTCCGGCAAGCCACTTTTCACACTCGATTCGCAGCTAACCCGCTGACGCGCAGCAAAGCCAGAAAGGAGCGCACCCATGCGCAAGCTGTTGGGTAAATTGAGGGGGCAATTGCAGGGCCACTCCTCCGCGCCGCCATGCTCTTTCTGCTGATTTCTCCCGCTTTCTGCCACGCACAAGACCCCTGCGCGGCGGGGGCATCCATCTCTTCCATCTCCCCCACCACATGGATTGCGGGGCAGACAACCACAGTGACTATGACGGGATTCCTCCCGCCCTGTTACAACATGAATGTGACCGTAGACACCGGATCGGTAACAATAGACGCTTACCCCGACAGTCCAGCGACCACGTGGCAGTTCCCTGTAACGCCTGATTCCAGCGACCCCACGGAGACGGCCACCCTATCGATTAGCGTGGAGGAATGCGGACTTGCGTGTCCTTCGCCGGCCTCGGTCACCGTCCAGATCATAGGCTGCGCCACCCCAACCATCACCTCGGTAACGCCCGACGGGTGGTGGGCAACTGGACAAAAGCAGGACATCACCATCAACGGGGGCTGCTTTTTGACCCAATCGGAACCCGGCCGGCCATCCCACCTGACCCTGACTGACGGCGCCAACTCCGTTAAGCTGAGCAACGTGAGCGTGGTCAGTTCCACCCAGATCACGGCTACTGTGAATGTAACCAAGAACGCGCCCGCTGAAACCGTCACATTGACGGTCACCAACCCCTCCAGCAGCGGTTCGCCAGGCTCAGCCACGGCCAACCCCGCTCCCGTCGTCCTGCCTGTGCCTGTCATCAAATGGAGGGGCAGGGTGATCAGCGGCGACGGGGCAAGGAACCAATCCATCATCGTCGGCCAGCCGGTCGAGCTGACCACGACTCCAGCCACTCTCCCCGGCGGCTTTACGATCACCAATAGCACCTGGGCTGTGCCCGGGACCAACATCAAGCAGTACCATGAGGACGATGACGACGGAATATCGGTGGACGAGACCGACCTCGATACCGCAAATACCAGCTTCTATTGGCTCTACCCGGAGACGGACCTCAACGTCACCTACAACTACTGCGCGAAGGACCCAAGCGGCAATCAGTTCTGCACCTCGCCGCAAGCCAAGGCCACTTTCAAGGCAACGGGGCCAACGGCATCCTTATCGACATGGGACTCCAAAGAAGCAAAGATCGAATCGCTCAATGTTTGCATGATGAACAATCAGAAGAGACCGTACCTGGGCTATGGCGACCTGTCGGGCCCCGCCCCCGGTTGCCCCGGAAGCCCCGATGGAACGATGGGTGTCAGACTCACCGCGTCAGGGGCCTCGGGAGGAAAATACGTGTTCGTGCAGGTTATCGACGCAGACTTTAGCGTATACACGTCTCCGGCCCCCGCTGGGGGAGGCACCCCGCCTGCGCCTAGAATATGCGGACCCCACGCGGGACTTGACGGACAATACCCCTATAGGGATGTGTACCGGGATGCCCCGATTGCCTATGACGGGCCACAGATGCCGCTGGGAAGGGATTACGCAACGGGCACACGAAATTTCCATGCAACGATGTACCTGTTGTGGCAGCCGGATCAGCTCTCAGGAACAGATACGGAATCCATTCCGATTCCCATCAGACACCAGGATTGGCAATTCATCGGGACGGCGGTCCAGAAACCTCCGATAGGGAACGACAAATGGAAAACGGACAGGACGCCAACAGCAAGTGGAGACCAAGGCGAGGGTTTTGTGCAAGCAACACCGTATGACAATGCTCTGTACGGTTACCCGCTTTGGGAATATAAGGCAAGCACTGTCTGCAATGTCAGCCAGGCAATCAACTGACGCAGCGTTTTACGATTGCTGGTATTGAAGCCAAATTCCAAGCACGGACTGCATCGTCAGTCGGGAGGAATAATGAAAACGTTACAGCAGGCTTTCAAGAGTATGCTCTTTGTCGGGGCTTTAACCTTCGCAGCATTGCTCTCAGGAGCGCAGGACAGAGCGCCGTCGACGCCGCCAGAACAGGATCATACCCGAATTCCGGTAATCCGGAATCCGCCACAATCCGCGCCTTCGTTCACTCTCACGCTAAGCCCGGGATCGCGGAGCAAGCAGATATCCGAGTTTCGTATTGGATCCAAGGTGCGGATTACCATCGTCGAGAAGAACATCACAAGCCACACGATCGGCTGTTCAGGGTGGTATTCGGATCTGGGCGATATGCTGTATTCGTTTGATGTGCGGGACGAGGACGGGAAGCCAGTCGAAAAAATGGTGCACCCGGATTCAGATCTGGACACCCCGAGATACTTTTCCTTCGGCATCACGGCGGGCGAAAGCAACACAGACGAAGTGGAGCTGAGTAACGGTTACAAGTTCGATCGACCTGGCAAGTATGTCATTCAGGTCTCTCACCCCGATCAGGATTGCCTGGACGCAGACGGCAAGCCGGTGGTCGTGAAGTCCAACATCATCACCATCACCATTACCGGCTAGCCGCCGCCCATACCGCCGCCCGGAGACAGATAATGTCTCCGGGACGCACTCTCTGTTCCCTGGAAGAACGCCATGAATGTCGGTCGAGCAGTCTTTCGAAGCTCCATTGTAGCTATGGCAATGGCCTACGCGGCATTCCCGCTCGAAACCCAGGAAGCCCGGTCGTCGAATCTCAAAATCGAAAATGGCGTGGAGCGTATTGGCCCTATCATGCACCCTGGGGCGACCAAGCCATCGTTCACTCTTAGGATAAGCGCGAAGGCGGCCGAATTTCGTGTCGGGTCAAGAGTGTCAATAGATGTGATCATGAAGAACATTACCAAACACACAATTGACCACTCAGATTGGTATTCGGATGCGGGAGAAATGTCCTATTTGTATGATGTAAGAGACGAAGATGGAAAGCCCGTCGAAAAAATTGTGGATTGAGTCCGTAAAGTTCTGTAGAAGCGTCTGAGTGGCGAGCGTCAGCGAGCCATCCGGTCGATTCCTTAGGATGTTGTTTACCAAGACGACATTCGTCAGGAGGAGACCGAGATGGCTCGCAAGGGACAGGGTATTGAGATTTTGTCAGGATGGCAAGAGGGATTGGGAGGCGAGGACTTTCTGCGCGAACTGGTTCAACGCACCGTGCAGCAGGTTCTGGAAGCCGAGATGACCAGTTTTCTGGGCGCCGAGAGCTACCAGCGCAACGATGCGCGGCGGGGCTGGCGCAACGGTTTCAAGCCGCGCACGTTGAAGACGCGGGTGGGCGAGTTGGAGCTGATGGTGCCCAAGGATCGCGACGGGCAGTTTCAGACCGAGCTGTTCGAGCGCTACCAGCGCAGCGAAAAGGCGTTTGTCGCGGCCTTGTTGCAGATGTATGTGGAGGGCGTCTCGACGCGCAAGGTGACGGCGATTACCGAAGCGCTGTGCGGCCTGGAGGTGAGCAAGAGTCAGGTTTCCGCGTTGACCGCGAAGCTTGATTCGGAGGTCGACGAGTGGCGCACGCGGCCGCTCACCGAAGCGTATCCGTACTTGATCTTCGACGCGCGCTATGAGAAGGTTCGGCGCGGCGGCTCGGTGGTGAGCCAGGGTGTGCTTGTGGCTATCGGCATCAGCGCCGCGGGTTATCGCGAGGTGCTGGGCTGCTGGGTGGCCGAGAGCGAGTCGGAAGCCAGTTGGGGCGCGGTCTTCAGTGAGTTGAAAGAGCGCGGGCTGCGCGGCGTCAGTTATGTGGTGAGCGACGATCATGCCGGCATGGTGAAGGCCATCGAGAGGCATTTCCAGGGCGCGGTGTGGCAGCGCTGCCAAGTGCACTTCGTGCGCAACGCGCTGGCGCTGTGCGGGCGTCAGCAGCGTCCGCTGGTGTTGCGGCTGATGAAGGTGGTGACCGAGTCGGCGACGCGCGAGGCGGCCAAGGCAGCGCTTCGAGCGGCCATCGCGGAACTGCAAAAGAAGGCTCCCAAAGTGGCTCGTCTGCTGGAGGAAAGCGGCGAGGAGATTTTGGGAGTTTATGCTCTGCCGGAGGCGCATCGGAAGCGGATGCGCACGACCAATATGCTGGAGCGGCAGAATCAGGAGTTGAAACGGAGGACGAGGGTGATCCGGGTCTTTGCCCATGAGCAGTCTTGCTTGCGGCTGATCGCGGCGCTGCTGATGGAGACCAACCTGGATTGGATGGGGAGGATCTACTTGAGCATGGAGGAGGAACCAGGGGCCGATATCGAGCCCCAGGCGCAGGCCGCTTGAGGAGCCGGCTTGCTCCGGGCTACGCCCTGCGCAAGCCGGCTCCTCAACCAACAAGAACAAAAACCAACAACCCTGAGGAATGGGAATCTACAGAACATTTAGGACTTGACTAAATTGTGCATGAGCACCCAGAGATGGACACGCCGGGTTATTACTGGGGTGCCATTTCGCCAGGAGAAAGCGTAACATCTCAGCTACGGATAAGCCGCATCTACAAATTTGATAGACCAGGCAAGTATGTTATCCAGGTCTCCCGCGCCGATAAGGATTTCCTGGACGCGAACGGTAAGCCAGCGGTCGTGAAGTCCAACATCATCATCATCACCATCACCGGCTAGTTGCTCATTCTGTCCCGGAGGCCTGACCCGCCTTCGGGGCAAAATTCTCTGTTTTCTGGAAGGATGCAATGAAAGCCAACCGAGCGGTCTTGCGAATTATCCTTGTAGCCGGAGCTCTGACGTTTGCGATACACATTTCACTTGCTCAGGACGCGGAGAAGCCCGAAGCCTCCTCGTGTCGTCCTGGCCAGGGGTGCGATTGGCTCACTCCGGAGGCGGAAAGGCTCGAAGCCCTGGCAGTAAACGATAAATCGCCCACGTTTTCGCTCACCCTGAGTCCTGGCACACGTAACAAGGTTGCCTCAGAGTATCGCTTAGGCTCGGATATGTGGATGACGGTCGTCCAAACCAACCTGACCAAGCACGACATCTACTGCTTGTCGAATTCGGAGGACTACGAGGCCACCGATGAAGACGGGAAGCCAGTCGAGCAGTATCACCGCGGCAACATTTTGCCGACCTATGACTGCGGCATAGGGCCAGGAGGGAGTATCCCGCATGAAATCCTCATCAACCGAATCTTCAAATTCCACTGTCCCGGCAAATACGTCATTCGCGTGTCGCGGCGGGAGCCTTTCCTGAAGGACGAGAAGGGCGTGCCTTTGGTCGTCTGGTCCGACCCCATCACCATCACCATTACCGGCTAGCCGCCGCCCACGCCGCCTCGGAGACCGATAATGCCTCCGGGGCAAACTCTCTGTTTGCTGGAAGGACACGGTGAAGGTCGATCGGGCAGTCTTCCGAAATCTCCATTTGGCCACGGCAATGACTCTCGTTGGCCTGCTGTTTTTCTCCGCCCAAGGGTTGCGTTCTCAGGATGCAAAGGCTTCCTTCACCCTTACGCTGAGCGCAAAGACCTATGAGTTTCGGGCCGGCTCGGCTGTAAAAATTGAAATCGTCCAGAAAAACACCTCGAAATCCGCAATTGACTGTTCCTTTCAGGGATTTGCGGGCGTCAACTACCTTTACCACTATGATGTTCGCGATGAGGACGGGAAGCTAGCGGAGAAGGTTGTGCGCCCGCACATGGAGTTGGAGCCAAACTACCATCACGAATGCGATCTCTCCCCAGGTGAAAGTAGCTCCCAAAGCATAGCGCTCGACATGGTCTATAAGTTAGATCAGCCTGGGAAGTACACCGTCCAGGTATTCCGTTTTGATCCGGACCTGACCGACGCCCAAGGCAACCCTGTTAAGGTGTTATCCAACACCATCACCATCACCGGCTAACATAGTCCGTTTCGCCCGGAGGCCTAACCCGCCTCCGGGGGAACGAGATTCTCTCCCCTCAGAGATGGGCCGCGCGCCCGCCGGTGCGGCCGGAAGCATGGCCTCCCCGGGTCTTTCCTCACCGGAAGAAGGTAAACCTTTTCTTCTTTTCCGTGAGTAGGGGCTGGCCGCTGGCGGCTCTGGCCATCTGGCGGATGGCGCGAGCGATCTCCGAATCATCCTGCATGAGCGAGGTAGCTGTGTTCTGCATCCGGCGCACGGCGGCGTAGTTGTTGGGAATCTTCCACTCAGCCGGGCGGGTAAGAGCCTTGGTAATATGCTCCTCGGCTATTTCGAGGCTGTGCGGGTCGTAGCGGTTGAGCACGATTTCGAGTTTGGGGCTGCCGGCGGCGGAGAGGCGTGAAATGAGGCGGTTTGAGTTACGCAGTTCGGCAATGCCCACCTGCGTGACCAGGTAGAGCGTGGCGGATTCATCGAAGAGCCGGGTGGTGAGCAGGTCGAGCTTCGATCCGGCGTCAACCACGACATAGTCGAATCCCTGGCAGGCAACTTCCAGCAGCTTGTCGATGGCTTCATTGGAGACATCCGTGGGGGCCAGTTGACTGGGCGCCGCGAGCACAGACAAGCCTGAGCTATGCGATTCCAGCAAGCCGGAGAGAAACATGGCGTCGAGGCGCTTGAAGTTCTGAAGCACGCTGACAACCGAGTGCTCGGCCCTGATTCCGAGGTTGATGCCCACGTCTCCAAGGGGAAGGTTGAGATCGATCAAGAGGGTCTTCTGCCCGGACTCCTGAGCCAGCGACACCGCAAAATTGCAGGCCAGGGTGGTGACACCACTGCCGCCTTTGGCGCTGAGAAATACCAGCAACCTGCCATCCGGCTTTCTCGCCGGGCGCGATGCCGCGCGGAGGGTCGAGGCCCGGAGAAGCGCGTCAGCCATGATACCGGGGCCGAAGGGCAGAGTGAGAAACTCGCGCGCGCCGGCGCGCATGCATTGGAGCAGCAGGTCCGGATTGCTTTGCGCGGAGTAGACCATCACCGTTGCCATGGGGCTGGCAGAGATGCTCTTCACCAGGTTGAGAGCGTACTCCGGGTCACTGTCGAGGTCAACGATGACCACGTCGAAATCACGATTGAGGGTCCTGGCCACCTCGTCGAGGTTGGGAGGGTAGGAGAGAAACTCCCGGATCGGACCTCTGTGGCATTGGCCCAAAGCAGTTGTTGCGGCATTGCGGCGCTGCTTGTCGGCGCTGATGACCGCGACGGACAAGGTGTCCGTGGCCGAGAAGGCGGCATTGGCGATGTCCATTTCTCTGGCGCCTGTCAGGCCAGCGGACCTTTCCCGCGCCTCGGACGCGGCCGTTTCGGGGTCCATGCTGTAGGAGCCGCTATAGGCGCTGGCCTTCGCCCTGGAGCCAGCGCGCCGCCGGGGTCCATCTCCCGGCTTATTCATCTGAAGGTCGTGCCCGTCTGGCCCGTTCCCAGGCAAAGAGGGCGCATCCACGAGCATCAGGCCCAGATTCGCTCCGGATGTGACGCGGATGCCCCGCTCGTCCAGATAGCCGTTGACAATGGCCATGATCCTGACGGCCAGGCCGCGCTCTTCCAACTGCTGGCGAAAGTCCCGAATCTCCGGCTCGCCTGGGGCGGCAGCCAGGCTGAGATCCACTCCCGCAAAGCGGCGCAGCACCGGCGAATCGTAGAGCGCCTCTTCGGCGCCGGCGTCGGAGAGATTGAACCAGCGCTGGATGAGGTAGGTTCGCAGCAGAATCGACAGCCCAGCGGGAAACTGAGGAGCGCCTTCCGGGCCAACCTGGGGCTCGGCAAGCGCCAGCAATTCTCCCCAGGGCGCCACCTGCTCCATCCGGTCAAGAAACAGCTGCCTCTCGCTCTTGCGGGCGAATCGCTCTGAACCCTCCAGTTGCCCGAATCTCTCTTGCCGCATCTTTCTCATCCTCGAACTTCTATTCTATCCAGGTTGGGCATCCAAGCGAATATAGGCAGGCGTTTGAAGAAGGGCAAGTGCATGAAGTCAAGGCAGTTCATCCGTATCGTCCGCAGTCTCAAACCTCACTCAAAAAGGGCGAAGAGATGGACAATAGACCCCCGGGTGGGTGGCGGGCTCTGGGGCACCGGGCCACGAAATGCACTCTCTTTCGTGCAAATGTACCCTATTTCGAGGGAATGCCGCAAAATCTGAATCAGCAAGTCGCTCAGAATCAATTCTTTGCAAAGACAA
>Ga0302156_10000630_pt1 | contig 32879 bp, 25 predicted proteins | sample I_Bog_N3_2_FD_193503 | JGI IMG/M metagenome (GOLD analysis project Ga0302156, IMG submission 193503) | Peat permafrost microbial communities from Stordalen Mire near Abisko, Sweden - I_Bog_N3_2 | ecosystem: Environmental > Terrestrial > Soil > Wetlands > Peat | place: Sweden: Abisko, Stordalen... | reverse complement strand
GCCCGTGGGTCCGACCGTGGCAGCCGTCGCCGTAATGCGCACGCCCCCTGGGACAACCTCCGCCTGCACGTCAACGTGCGTGAGCGCCAGCGGGTGGCACATGGGAATCAGTTCCGCGGTGCGCTTGGCCGCCTGAATGCCGGCGAAGCGAGCCACCTCCAAAGGGTTGCCCTTGGGGTTGTCGGGCAGGGCCGCAAGCACGGCGTCGGAAAGCTCGACAAACGCCGAGGCTGTGGCCGTGCGCCGCGAGGGTTGCTTGGCGCTCACATCCACCATGCCGGCTTGCCCTGACGAGTCATAGTGCGAGAGGTGCGATGGTTCGGTCATTGGCGACCCTCACGGCAGAAGAATGCGGACGATGGTTCCCACGTCAAAATCATGGGCATCTTCAGGCACAACCAGAAAGCAGTTGGAGCGGGCCAGAGCCGCCAGGTCGCCCGAACCTTGCATGGGAACAAGCGCCACCTCGGGGATCTCGCCCCAACCGGAGCCAAAAGTACACGACGCCGGCAGAAACCGCGTAAGGCCCGCCTTGCCCAGCTTGCCGGCCTTTGCCGCCAGCCGCGCCAGAGCAAAGCGCGGACTGCATTCTCGCCTGCCCGCCAGCGCCGCCAGCACCGGCGCAGCAAACAGCAGAAGCGTAACCGCCGAAGAAACCGGATTGCCGGGCAGCCCGAAGAAGCACTTCGCGCTGTTCTCGTTTTGGATGGCACGCGTGTTTATTACTGGCAGTTCGCCGAAGATCAGCGGCTTGCCCGGCTGGATGCGCACCCCTGTGAAGTGAAACCGCGCCCCAGCGCGCGCCAGGGCCGGCTCAACCAGATCGAATTTGCCCGCCGAAACACCGCCGGTAATGATTAAAAGGTCGGCCTCCGCCGCCTGAGCGAGCGCGGCATCGAGCGCATCGGCGGTGTCGGCCGCGGTGGGCAACACCCAGGGCTCGCCCCCGGCCGCAGCCACCATTGCGGCCAGCATTGGGGCGTTGGAGTTCCTGATCTGCCCCGGAGCAGGCGCGGAATCGATGGGCACAAGCTCATCGCCGGTTGTCAGAATCGCCACGCGCGGCCTTGAAAAGACCTCGAGCGCAGCGCAACCGCAGGCCGCGGCCAGGGCAATCTGAGCGGAGCCGATCATCGTTCCAGCGGGGAGCAGTTCATCGGCGGCATGAGCCTGCGCGCCCTGGGCCACGATGTTCTCGCCTTGCTTCAGTTTGCGAGGCTCAAGCAGCCGGACCCGGCCTTTGGTCAACTCCACATGTTCGATCATCATCACCGCGTCGGCGCCGGCGGGCACCGGCGCGCCGGTCATGATCTCCCAGGCAGCGCCCTTCGGCAGCGGTCCACTCGGCATGTCGCCGGCCTTCGCAGAGCCGGCCAGCCGCAGGAATTCGTGCTTCGCCGCTTCGCTGGCCCGGCAAGCGTAGCCGTCGCGGGTCGATCGGGCAAACGGCGGCTGATCGAGATCGGCGCATAGTGGCTGGGCAAGCACACGCCCGGCCGCCAGCCCTAGCCCCACAGACTCGGCACGACGGCGCAACCGGCCCAGCTTGACGCAGCTAGCGTCGACTACCGCTGCAGCTTCGTCGTAACTGGGCAGATCGGAACTCATGGATCGGATTGTAGAGTGTCAGCCACCGCACCAATTTGGAAAGCACAAATGCGAAGGACGCCCTGACTCGCAGGAGCGCCCTTCTGAGACGAAGCTGGAAGCTCGATTACTTTTTACCAGCCTTGGGAGCCTTGTAGCTGTTGTCAACCTTCTGTGTGGACTGAGCGAGAATGCCTTTTACCTCGCCGGCATAGGGTCCGTTCGGAGCCAGTTCCAGATATTTCTGATAAGCTTCGGCGCAGCCTGGCGGCAGAACGTACTTCCCTGCGGCGTCGACTGTTGCCTTCACGATGAGCCCCTGGCCCTTGAGGTAGTAAAGCATCGGCTGAGTTGGATCGGCAAGGATGGCTTCGTCCGCCGCAGCAGCCTGGGCATCCGCGTTGTTCATCTGGAAGAAGATGACCGCTTCGTTCTTCAGGTAAAACCCAGCCTGTGTGGGATTCACTTTGGCGGCCGCGTCATAGGCGGCATTCGCCTCGGGCACCTTGCTGGTACGCGCGTAGATTTCGCCCAGACCGCTATCAGCCAAGCCCTGAACCTGAGGATTCGGCTTCTTCGCCGTCGCTTCCAGTTCCAAGACCTTCTTGTAAGTCGTCTCCGCCTCGTCGTACTTCTTCAGGCCAACCTGCGCCTGTCCCAACTGCGCCCACAGAACCGACGCATCCGGCTTGGCCGCGGTGTCTTTGAGCATGAGAGTTTCAACATCTGTGTATTTCGCGGTTTTGATCTCCGCTTCTTTAGCTTCCAGATCTGCCTTTGAAGCCGTTGCACCCAGAGCCTGAGCGGCTGTCTGACGCGCATTGTCGGCGTCCTTGATGTCCTGGCCAACGGTCTTAAGATCGGCGTTGAGGTTCTTGATTACCTCATTGGCCTTCATGGCTTCAGAGTTCTTCTTCTTCAGCTCTTCCAATTGCTTCTTCTGATCTGCGCTCAAATTGTCGATGAAAGCCTTGCGGGACATGTCGATGTCCTGCTCCACATCCTGGCCGAACACGACCTTGACGTTATCGAGGTAGTCAACCATCTTGTCGGCCGGCGTTTCAGGCTGGCGATAGACAATGGTGTACGTGCCAGGCGCCGCCTCGCCGGAAAAGTCGCCGGACGAGGAGACCGGGAAGGTGTATTTGGAGGTGTGCCCATTGTCAGTGGAAAGGCTCACCGAACCACTGGGCGCGGACATCCCCGTAGGATTGGTCACGTGGCCATGAATCTTACCCGTAGGCCCAGAAGGCGTTTGCGCAAGCGCGGGCAAAACGGCGAATGCCAGCAAGCCCAGCCAAAGTGAAATACTGCGTTTCATGTTCTTCTCCTTGGGAGCGGCGGGAACCAGGCTGCCCGCAGGCTCAATAAATCGTTATTGCCGACACATGCCGGGGATGGCGCCGGCGGCGTTTCCCCCCTAGTGAGTGTACTCTTCCAACCAAGTGCCAGAGGCCGTTCCGGAACTGCGGATACAACGGATAACCTCTCAACGCATTCATTCGTGATCGCGAGTCCGCCGCGAACCCCGCTAGCGCGCTGCTGCTGCCAGCAGAACCCAAGTTAAATCCAATCGACTGTTCAACACAAGAGCGCACTTCGGCATGTCGAATCTCCGTGCGCCTTCAACCACTTTGAAGTCCCGCTTTCAAGCCAATTGAATGAACGAACGCGTTCTGCCAGAGGCGCATTGCCTGTCGGCAGGGAGTCCACGCTGGATCGTGCCACCGCGGTCACTACTACATCGTAGTGCCCACGGAATCAGCCCGCTTGTGGCCTGTATCACACTCAAGGGTCTGCTTTTGATGCCGCGATGGGAGTGCGAACAGACTCTAAAATAGGAGTATGGCAACCACGATTCGCCCGGCGACCGCCGCGGATGTCCCCCAGGTTTTGGCTTTCATCCGCGCGCTGGCCGCCTTCGAGCGCGCGCCAGACGAGGCTACTGCTACAGAGGCGGACTTGCTTCGCGACGGCTTTGGCCCTAACCCCTTCTTTTCCTGCCTGATAGCCGAACAAGACGGCCAGCCGGCCGGCTTTGCTCTCTACTTTTTCAACTACTCCACGTGGACCGGGCGGCCGGGGCTCTACCTCGAAGATCTCTTTGTTCAGCCGGAGTTCCGGGGGCTGGGAATCGGCAAGGCGCTGCTCAAGAGGGTTGCGGCCATCGCTGTGGAAAAGTGCTGCCCGCGCCTTCAGTGGGAAGTGCTGGACTGGAACACGCCGGCCATCGAATTCTATCGCGCCATGGGAGCCGAATTTCTGGACGAGTGGCGCAATGTGCGCGTCACCGGCGAGGCGCTCCAGCAGCTGGCTGGGATTGCACCAAAGCTGGGTTCCCCGGCCTCTCCGCTTCTTTTTGCGGAAAGAGCGGGAGATCTCGAATTTCAGCCGCTGTCTGTCAATGAGGAGACCGCAAAGTGAGAATACGTGTGATAGGCGGTGGCCTGGCCGGCCCTGAAGCAGCGCTCACCGCCGCGCGCCTCGGCTGCCAGGTGGACCTCTACGAGATGCGAGCTGTCATCGACGGCAAGCCGCGCCTCACCCCGGCCCACCAGACCACCGAGTTCGGCGAACTGGTGTGTTCCAACTCGCTCAAGAGCGAGTCCCCCAACACGGCGCCCTGGCTGCTCAAGCAAGAGATGCGCCGTGCCGGCTCGGCTCTGCTGCAAATCGCCGATGCAACCGCCGTCCCCGCTGGCCACGCGCTGGCCGTGGACCGTGTCGAGTTTTCCCGCCGCATCGCCGAGGCCATCGCCGCAGAGCCGAACATCCGTGTCTTCCGCGAAGAAGTCACATCTTTGGTCCAAGACGAGGAAGGCCCGAAGGGCTGCACCATTCTGGCCACCGGCCCGCTGACCTCCGACGCATTGAGCGCCGAGATCGCGCGCATCACCGGCTCTGAACACCTGGCCTTCTACGACTCCATCTCGCCCATCGTCGATGCCGACTCCATTGACATGGACCGCGTCTACATGGCCGCCCGTTGGGACAAGGGCACCGCCGACTACATCAACTGCCCCATGGACCGCGAGGAGTTCGACCGCTTTCTGGATGCGCTGCTGGCCGCCGAGGCCGCCGAAGCCAAGGAGTGGGAGAAGCTCGATTATTTCGAGGGCTGTCTGCCCATCGAGGTTCTCGCCCGTCGAGGCCGCGACACTCTGCGTTTTGGCCCCATGAAGCCGGTGGGCCTGCGCGACCCCCGCACCGGCAGGACCCCCTGGGCCGTGGTGCAGTTGCGCAAGGAGAACCTGCGTGCCGACAGCTATAACCTGGTCGGCTTCCAGAACCATCTCAAGTTTGGCGAGCAGGCCCGCGTTCTCCGCCTCATTCCCGGCCTTGAAAATGCGCGCTTCCTGCGCTTCGGCCAGATTCATCGCAATACCTACATCTGCGCGCCTGCCTTGCTCGACGAAACACTCCGGCTGAAGTCCGCCCCAGAGGGGCCGCTACCGCTCGATGAACTGCTCCGGCTCAATCCCGCCCCGGAGGGGCGTAGCGAGAATAGCCCAGGGCAAGCGAAGCGCAGCCCTGGGGCCGAGCGCAAAGAAACCCCTGGCGCCCCGGAGGGGCGCAGCGAACCAGCCCCGATCCTCTTCGCGGGGTGCCCCACCCTTTCCGCGCCTTATGCGGAAAGGGTGGGAGGGCAACAGACCATCCTCTTCGCCGGCCAGCTTTCCGGCGTCGAAGGCTACACCGAATCCATCGCTACCGGCCTCCTGGCCGGCATCTACGCAGCCGCGCTCGCTCAGGGAAGGGAACCCATCCCTGCGCCGCGTGCCTGCGCCCTGGGCTCGCTGGTCCACTACATTACCCACGCCGACCCCAAGCGCTTCCAACCCGCCAACATCACCTTTGACCTGCTTGAGCCGCTCGAAGAAGAATTGCGCAAGAAGGTTCGCGACAAGAAAGAGCGCCACCGCATCGTCTGTGAGCGGGCGCTGGCGGCCTTCGACGGCTGGTGGAAAGTTGCGGGTCCAGCGAGCCCCAAACTGTAGAAGTTTGTGGGGCATCAAGCTCGACCGCCATAAACCCTTCGAAAACAACCCTCCGATTTTCTTCCCAAATGATGGAACAACTGGAGAACTTGCCGCGTATCTGATGGCAATCCTGGTCGAAAGCCGTGCTTTCTTCCTTGGAGGGATGCCATGAACGTTTTCTCAGCCGCGCAAGCCGTCTCACCTGCCATCGACCGCACCAGACGCTTCCTGTTCCATCCCTTCCGGTGGAGCACCTATTTGAAACTGGCTGCCGTTGCGTGCATTACCGAAGGGTTCTCCGCCAATCTCAACTCCTCGTTCAACCATTCTTCTTCGCACAACGGCGGCGTCTACAACGCGCCATTCCACATGTCCAACGAGGTGATTGCCCTCATCGTGCTTGCCGTCCTGGCTTGTTTTGCCATCGGCATCGTCGTCTTTTACCTGGTCACCCGGCTTCGCTTCGCGTTTTTTTACAGCCTGCTCCACCAGACCAGTGAGCTCCGTCCGGGATGGAGACTCTATCGTGAACAGGCGATGCGCTTCTTCAAGATGAGCCTGCTGATTGGGCTCCTTCTGCTGAGTGTTGCGATTTCGGTCATGCTCCCGTTCGGCTTCAAGTTCTTTGACATCTATCGCGCCGTGCAAGCTGGGGGCCATCTTGATCCTGTCCGTATGCTCCTCCTACTTCTCGCCTTCATCCCGGTTGCAATGCTCCTCTGCCTGGCGTTGTGGACTGTGAAGGTCGTGCTGCACGACTTCATGCTCCCGCATGTGGCGCTCGATGACGATTCGGTCGAGGAAGCATGGGCCGAAGTTCGCTCCCGCATCGAGGCAGAGCCGGCGAAGTTCTTCGTCTACATGCTGCTGCGATTGATACTCCCGATTGTTGCCGGAATCGCGCTCTTCCTTGTCCTGGCCATTCCGCTGGTGATCGTATTCGGGGGGCTCGGACTCGCGGCCGCGGGATTCAACGCGCTGCTCGCGAATGCAACTGGGCTGGTTGCGGTCGTCTACATCGCCTTTGAAGTTCTCTTCGGCATCGTCGGAGTATGCGTTGCTCTGTTCCTGGGCATCACCCTCGGCGGTCCCATCGCCACCTGGATTCGCAACTACGCCCTGCTCTTTTATGGCGGACGCTACAAGCCTCTGGGCGACATCCTTTTTCCTCCTCCGCCTGCCCCGCAATCCGATTCGGGGGCTCCGCAGGCCGCCTGATGATCGCTCGATGCCGCGTGTCTCTCATGAGACACGCAGCATCGCCCTTGGCGCCTTCCGATGCGCAGGTTGGAACTTACCCTTCCCCCAGGTCATCAGCCTGCCCAGCATCGCCGTCTCTTTGGCGGGTGGTTCGGCGGTGGCGTGCTACTTAGAGGGCGGGACGGTCGACCAGCCGTCCTCAGTTGCGTTGGGGTCGCCGGCCGCCGGTCCATGCCACACGCTTCCGCCATAGGTGGTGATGTAAATCTTCGCGGCGTCGTTGGGATCCATCATCACGCGATGGCCCCAGGTGAAGTTGTAGCCGCGAATACGCGTCCAATGAACGCCGGCATCGGTCGACCGGAAGGCAGCTGCATCGAATCCGCAGATGTAGAGCGTGTCCGGCGCTTTCGGGTCGACGGTCACATCGTAGACATGTTGCGCCTGGTCGAAGATGGTCGTCCAGCTCAATCCGCCGTCGGTGGACAGGAAGACTCCGCCCCCCGTGGACCCGCCCTCTCGCTCCAGTCCCCAGGCGGCAAGATACATGCGGCGATTGTCGCGCGGGTCAAGCGCAAGACCGTTGGGGCCGTTTGTGCCTTCGGGAAGGCGCAGTTTCTCCCAGTGCTCGGCCCCATCGATGGACTTGTAGAGCGCTCCGCTGCCGTCCTTCTGGCCGTAGACGCCCTGGTTGGCGCGGGCCAAAATCAGATAGAGCGCGCCTTCGCTGGCGCGCACCAGCCGCCAGGCATAGGGATCCAATTCGGTGATTCCGGCGTTCTTCATTTGCCAGGTCTTGCCGTTGTCGGTCGACTTATATACGCCGACGCCAAATCCGGTGGCATACAAGGTGCGCATTCCGGCCGGGCTGGCGGGATCGAGCAGGATGTGGGTAACCGGCGTCTCTTCCATGCCGGCATTCGACGGGGTCCAGGTCTGGCCGCCGTCAGTTGAAACGGCAACGCCTCCCTTGGCGCGGTCGCGAAAATCTCCGTAAGCCCACATCTTTGGCCGGGGCAGGTCGTGGATGCCGCTGAACGCGCCCCACATCAAACCTTTCACGTCGGGATCGAATGCCAGCCAGTAGGTGGTGTTCCGCCAGGGGACTGGAATCCCGTTGGTCGCGGATTCCCAGGACTGGCCGCCATCGTAGCTGTGAAATGCTCCAATGTCGGTGTAATCGATGAACACGTGCTTGGGATCGAACGGGTCGAACTGCACACCGTAATCGGTGGTGACATCGAGTCCCCGCGTCGTCCAATGGTTATCCGCCAAGCGAGCGGAGTTGACCTGCGCCCAGGTCTTTCCACCATCAAGCGTCCGGTAGGTACGAAACAGGTCGGACGCGAAACAGATGTCGGGATTGCCGGGAGCCACAGCCAGGCTATAAGGGGCGTCGAAGATGATGCTCTTGCCGCCGTCCCACCCAATGCCATCCGCGCGCTGGTCGATCCAGGAACCATCGAGATTGGACGCCGCCCTGGTCGACTCGCGAAACATGATTGACCAGCTCTTGCCCGCATCCGTCGTCTTTGCAATGCCGTTGTAAGTATCCTCGGGGTGATCGCCCAGCTTGAGAGCACGGAAGCCGATATATGCGATTTGGCCGTTGCCGGATGCCGCGGCCACTGCCCCAAATTCGCCGGATTGCTGACCAAGCGCCGGCATTCTTGCTTGCCAGGTTTTGCCCCCATCTTCCGAGGCGAACATGTTCCCCTTTTTGGTGGTTGCATAAACAATCGCAGTTCCCTGCGCCACGCCCAGGCTGGCATGAGCGATCTCGTCCCCCGGCCCGGCAATCGGCTTCGGTTCTTCAGCCCGGCCTCGGTAGACGCCCTGCTTGCCAATCGCCAGCCGCTCACCGCCCGGATAAGCGAGGAGCAGGATTCTGTCGCCGGGAAACTCGTGCTCCTCGCGAAAAGAGACGCCGCCGTCCTTTGAGAACACGACAGTCGTGCCACCGTTTTGCGGGTCTGAAAACGCAATGTGGACGAGATTCGAGTCCCTGGGGTCCACGACGATCTGACGCACGACCAACCCGGAGACGTAATTCCCGTCTTCCGAAGTCAGGCTGTATTCCCCGTGGTCGCCATTGCGATGCTCGACGGTCTTCTTGGCTGGATTGGGAAACAACATGCGCCAGGTCCGGCCCGTGTCGTCGCTGCGCCACAGCGCCGCATTTCCGGCATAGATCCGTTTGGGGTTGCTGGGGTCGAAGGCAAAGGTCTCAATGCCCGCGCGGAGGTTGAACATGCGCCAGGACAGGCCTCCATCCAGCGTGATGTAGCCCCCCGTCATGTCGCAGTGTTCCACCACTACGCCGGGATCGCTGGGGCTGATGGTGGGGGCAATCATGGTGCCGCCGCCGCCGGGGCCGACGATCTTCCATGCGTCGAAGCGCGGGGCAGGGCCTGGAGCCTGCGCGGTGACGGCTATGGCCAGCACCATGGGAGCGAGTGCGAAAAGGGATTGCAGTCTCATGCTCGATCTTCCTTTATGCCACTTCCTGAATGGTAAATGGGGCTACGGGAAGACCAACAGAGGGAATGGCATCAGGTAGCGCGAATTCCAGCCGAGCTGCCTTAAGTGTTGATGTTATTCGATTTCCGCGTATGCAGCCGAGAGTTTTACATGCATACAGCGGTGAAAATGCACGATCTGCCGAGTAGCTTGTAAGGACTCTGAAATGATGGGTTTAAGGGAGGCGATACTGGAGTACTTATCCTGTACGGGCACCGAGTGCTGTCTCGCAAGTTGCTGAACATAATTGGGTTGACTGGAGTTTACAGGCGCACAGGGCGGAATTTCGCGATTTCCCTGGGACGGGGTGGCAGGGTTGGCGGCAGGGTTACGGGCTGGGCTTCGCATGGCGCCGCTCTCCAGAAGCGCTTCAAAATTTCGTCCTATTGGTAGTGTGCGCCAAGGGAGAGTAATTCTCTGCAAAATAGCCTTGAGAGAACCCCGGCTGGAACGCTCCATCCCCGGTCCCCAAAAGCTAGGGACCGGGGGCACCCTCCTTGAGAGAACCCCGGCTCGAACGCTCCATCCCCGGTCCCCAAAAGCGAGGGACCGGGGGCACCCTCGGCGGGGGTTGACATCGTCATCGGGACCGGGGGCACCCACCGGGGGGTGCCCTCAGGGAGGTTGGGATGGGTCACAGTGACCGGGGCTACCCGCCTCATGGACAAGCGCGGACGGGACGTCCGCGCAACAGCCGGCCGGGAGGCCGGCGCTACAGTCTGGCAATTACAGAATTACGCGGTCTCAGTGCTAGCGGCTTACTGCGGCGCGGGCAGATTTGCCGTCAGATCGCCGGGTTGCACGGCAGCCAGCACTTCCGTCGCGTCGGCCAGCGGGGTTGGCAGCGGGCTTTCCAGCGCCAGCGCCAGCACCTCGTCCATCTGGTCCACAAAGTGGAGTTTGATGGACTTCTTGATGTTATCCGGCAGCTCGGCCACGTCCTTTTCATTGGCGCGGGGCAGAATGACTTCAAAGATGCCTGCCCTGAGAGCGGCGAGCAGCTTCTCTTTCAGCCCGCCAATCGCCAGCACCTTGCCGCGCAGCGTGATTTCGCCGGTCATGGCGATGTCGCGGCGGACGGGGATCTTGGCCAGCGCGCTGGCCAGCGCCGTGGCCATGGTGATGCCTGCCGACGGGCCGTCCTTGGGAATCGCGCCCTCAGGCACGTGCAGGTGCAGGTCCACGTTGCGATAGAATTCGCGCGAAAGCCCCAGAACCTGCGCCTTGCCGCGAATGTAGCTGAGCGCGGCCTGCGCCGACTCCTGCATGACGTCGCCGAGCTGGCCGGTGATGGTGAGCTTGCCCTTGCCATCCAGCACCTGCACTTCCGTAGTGAGGATGCTGCCGCCCACTTCCGTCCAGGCCAGGCCGGTCACCAGGCCCACTTCGCTCTTTTCATGCACTTCGGAGTCGCGGTACCTGGCCACGCCGAGAAAATCGTGAATATTCGCGGCGGTCAGCTCTTCCTTGTGCTTTGCGCCGCTTTTGACCACCTTGCGGGCTACCTTGCGGCAGACGTTGCCGATCTCGCGCTCCAGGTTGCGAACGCCCGCCTCGCGGGTGTAGTAGCGGATGATCTCGAGGATCGCATCGTCGGCAAAGATAACGTTCTTTTCGCTCAGGCCGGTCTGCTCGCGCTGCTTCTTGACCAGGTATTGGCGCGCGATTTCCAGCTTTTCCTGCTCGGTGTAGCCTTGCAGGCGCAAAACCTCCATGCGGTCCTGAAGCGCCGCCGGCACGGTGTGCAGCACGTTGGCCGTGGCTACAAACAGCACCTGCGACAGGTCGTAATCCACGTCCAGATAGTGGTCCTGGAAGGTAGTGTTCTGCTCTGGGTCAAGCACCTCAAGCAGCGCCGAGGCGGGGTCGCCGCGGAAGTCGGAGGCCATCTTGTCCACTTCGTCGAGCAGGAAGACGGGATTGCGCGTGCCGGCCCGCTTCATGTGCTGGATGATCTGGCCCGGCAGCGCGCCGATGTAAGTACGGCGGTGGCCGCGAATCTCGGCCTCGTCGCGCACGCCGCCCAATGAGAGCCGTACAAATTTGCGGCCGGTGGCCTTGGCGATGGACATGCCCAGCGAAGTCTTGCCCACGCCGGGAGGCCCGGCGAAACAAAGGATCGATCCCTTGGGATTCTTGACCAACTGGCGGACAGCTAGAAACTCAAGAATCCGCTCCTTGATCTTCTCCAGTCCATAGTGATCGGTGTTGAGCACTTTCTCCGCGTATTCGATGGAGCGGGTTTCTTTTGAGCGCTTCTTCCACGGCACGGCCAGCAGCCAGTCAATGTAGTTGCGGCTCACGGTGGACTCGGCCGACATGGGTGGCATGGCTTCCAGTTTCTTCAGCTCCTGGATGGCCTTGTCGAGCACTTCCTTGGGCATTCCGGCGGCTTCGATCTTCTTGCGCAGCTCGTCGAACTCGCTCTTTTCGCCGCGGCCCAGTTCCTTTTGAATGGCCTTGATCTTTTCGTTGAGGTAGTACTCTTTTTGCGCGCGCTCCATCTGCCGCTTCACGCGGGATTGAATGTTGCGGTCGAGGTCGAGCTTCTCGATCTCGACGTCGAGCACGTCGGCGATGCGCGCCAGCCGCGTGGCAGGGTCGAAGATGGCCAGCAGTTCCTGCTTCTCCTCGATGCCGAGTTGCAGGTTGGCGGCGATGGTGTCGCTCATCTTGGCCGGCTCATCCATGCGCGCCGCAGCGATGATGGTCTCGTAGTTGAGCGACTGCTGGAGCTTGACGTATTGCTCGAAGAGGCCCGTGACGCGCGTCATCAACTGCCCGACCGCCGGAGTCATCTCAAAGTCGGTCTTGCCGGTGCGCACCGTGGCCACAAAGAAGCCGTCGCGGTCGTTCACTTCAGAGGACTTGGCGCGCTCCACGCCTTCCACCAGCACCTTGATATTGCCGTCGGGCATCTTGACGCTCTGCACAATGTTGCAGATGGAACCGACCTGGTAGATCTCCTTGGCCTTGGGCTCGTCCACCGAGGCGTCGTGCTGAGTGGCGAGAAAGATCTTGCGGTCGCCGTTGAGCGCCTCTTCCAAGGCGCGCACGCTCGACTCGCGGCCCACCACAAAGGGCGTCATCATGTAAGGAAAGATCACCATGTCCCGGATGGGCATCATGGGCAGCTTGCGGGACTCGGTCTTTTCGCGGTGTGCGGTCATTGTGCTCCCATTGGGATTGGATGCGAGGAACAAGCTCCGGTTGCGGAGCATTTTCTACTGCTCATGTTGGGATTGTACAGCGAAACAAGCTGTGGACGGGCCGTCAAGGGCGAGTTGTCAACGCCTCAAGAGCAAGGATGCCTTGGGCGTTTTGTTTCGCAGGACGGTTCGGAATACAATTGATCCAGAAGGCCATCTCTGCAAAGTTGGCCTGCACGGAAGGGTGGATTGTCGATGATCCTGAGGGCTGAGGCATTATCTCCGGCGCAAAAATCGGTGATCGAGCAAATCCTGGGGCGACAGATCCTGGAGGCTGAAGCCATTAGCCTTCGTGCGTTCGAGCCAAAAGCACCCCCGGCGCCAGAGCGGCAGGCAGCGACAGAGAAGCTGCGCAGGTTTCTGGATGAGACCGATCGTCCGTGTTCAGGCGTCTCCGATGTGGAGCTTGAAGCCGCTCTCCTTGAAGCCATTCGAAGCGAGCGCCCGAATTTCACACCGGCGCCGTGAGAATCGTTCTCGATAGCAACATTCTCATTCGTGCCTTTGCAAAGTCCCAAGGGCTTGCAAACGAACTATTGCTGGCGATTCTTGCCGGCGACCATACTCTGATCCTTTCAAATGAAATGCTCTTCGAATTGGCAAGGGTATTACGCTATCCTCGCCTGGCGGCGGTTCACGGTCAGAACGAAGAAGCCATCTACATCTTCACGGGTTGGCTGCGGGATGCGGCGGAGGTCATTGCGCTCAATCCTCTAACCGCTGCTCCAATCACGAGGATATGCGCATCCGCCGCATAGCCCAGCTTCTCGGCCACTGTCGTTGGCTTTACTGGTGACGCTTGCCGCGCCGCTCCCCACGCGCACATCCCCACGAGACACGCACCAACCAGACAGCCCCTCAACATTACTCTCATGCCTAGTGTCCCTTTCCATCACAACAGGTGTGCCCTAGCGCCTGCCCTGAACCTTGCCGAACGGGCCTGATTCCAGGGCCTCGGAACTTACAGTCTTCCCACTGCATGGTACGGAGACAATCGAAGACTCCCGGGATGGACGGTCGAAGTTCGAGTTATCCCAGGTCCGAAACTCCGGACCTGGGGCACCCAGATTTATTACTCATGGGACACGGGCCACCCGCCAGTGCCTCCAGGTCTCGGAATTCAAATCATGGGTGGCCGGCGGCGCTTCTACGCAATCACATCCGCCGCCGATGTCCACGACCGATTCTGGCTCTCGGCCACTCCTCGATGGGTCACTGCGCCTAGCCACGTATTCAGCCCCGCTGCCAGCCCCGCATCCTGCTTGAGCGCCTCGCGCGCGCCCAGGTTCGCCAGCCGCATCAGGTAGGGGAACGTCGCGTTGGTCAAAGCCAGTGTAGAGGTATGCGGAACGGCTCCGGGCATGTTGGTCACGCAGTAGTGCACCACGCCGTCGACCGTATAACTTGGATTTGAATGCGATGTGGGCCGCGCCGTCTCCACGCAACCGCCCTGGTCGATGGCCACGTCCACAATCACCGCGCCTTTCTTCATCCCGGCCACCATGGCGCGTGTCACCACCTTGGGGGCCGTCGCGCCGGGAATCAGCACCGCGCCGATCAGCAAATCCGCCTCCCTGGTAGCCTGGGCCAGGTTGTAGCTATTCGATGCGAGCGTGTAAAGCCGCCCGCCGAAGATCTCATCCAACTGGCGCAGCCGGTTCAGGTTCATGTCTACCACCGTGGCCCTGGCCCCCATGCCGAGAGCGATCTGAGCCGCGTTCGATCCGACCACGCCGCCGCCCACAATGCACACCTTCGCCGGCAGCACACCCGGCACGCCGGCCAGCAGAATTCCGCGCCCGCCGTGTTCCTTTTCCAGATATGCCGCGCCCACCTGAACGCTCATGCGCCCCGCCACCTCGCTCATCGGGGTCAGCAGCGGCAGTGTGCCCTGGCGGTCGCGCACCGTCTCATAGGCAATGGCGATCATCTTCGACGAGAGCAGCCGCTCGGTCAGCGCGGGCAGCGGCGCCAGGTGGAGATAGGTAAACAGCACCAGCCCCTCGCGAAAGAACACATATTCCTTTTCGACAGGCTCCTTGACCTTTACCACCAGGTCCGCTTTGCCCCACGCATACCCGGCTTCGCCGACGATCTCAGCGCCGGCATCCTGGTACTCGCTGTCTGCAAAGCCCGATCCAGCGCCTGCCTGGGTTTCCACCAGCACCGCGTGGCCCGATTCAACCAGCGCCATGGCGCCTGCCGGGGTCACCCCTACCCGGGCTTCATTGTCTTTCACTTCCTTGGGAACGCCGACGATCATGCGCCTTCCTCCCGTATGGGTTGGATGCGCGCCGGCGATCTTCGTTTGCAAATCTTGCGCTTGCCGAGCGGCTAGCGCCTGGAATCAAGACCAGGGCGCCTCCCGGCGGGTCAATCTTGCGCCTTGCGCCAAAACTGAAAGCCCCAGGCCTCGGAACCGAGACCCAGGGCAACCAGGCTTATTAGCTGCAACGCGAGAGCGGAGCGGTCAGCCCGCTTTTTCAAGCAAACAAAGCGAGAGATCGCGGCGCTCGACCATATCCTTGGTGATCTCGAGGTCGCGGACGCGCTTGTTATTGGGCAGGTGGTACATCAGGTCGAGCATCAGTTCTTCAAGGATCATGCGCAGGCCGCGGGCTCCCACCTTGCGCGCCAGGGCTTCGCGGGCGACGGCGCAGCAGGCTTCCTGGGTAAAATGCAGGCGGACGTTTTCGTACTCGAAGAGCCGCTGGTACTGCTTGAGGATGGCGTTGCGGGGCTTGGTGAGAATCTCGATCAGCGCCGCTTCGTCGAGCTCGTCGAGGACGCCCATGACGGGCAGGCGGCCGACAAACTCGGGGATCAGGCCGTATTTGATAAGGTCCTGAGGCTCGGTCTTGCGAAGCAGTTCAGTGTCGCGATGGGAACGCGCCGCGGACTCCAATTCAGTATCCGTAGCTTTGAAGCCCAGCGCCTTCTTGCCCACGCGGCGGCCCACCACGCGCTCGAGACCCACAAATGCTCCACCGCAGATAAAGAGGATGTTGGTGGTATCGACGGCGGTGAACTCCTGGTGGGGGTGCTTGCGCCCGCCCTGCGGCGGCACGTTGGCCACGGTGCCCTCGAGGATCTTGAGCAGGGCCTGCTGCACGCCCTCGCCCGAGACATCGCGGGTGATGGAGGGGTTCTCGTCCTTGCGGCCGATCTTGTCGATCTCGTCGATGTAGATGATGCCTTGCTGGGCGCGGGTCACATCGCCGTCGGCGGCCTGAAGCAGCTTGAGGATGATGTTTTCAACGTCCTCGCCGACGTAGCCGGCCTCGGTGAGCGTGGTGGCGTCAACAATGGCGAAGGGAACATCGAGCATCTTGGCCAGGGTGTGCGCAAGCAGCGTCTTGCCCGATCCGGTGGGGCCGATCAGCAGAATATTGCTCTTGGTGAGTTCGACCTCGTTGTTGCGCGCGCGGTTCATCTGGATGCGCTTGTAGTGGTTGTAGACGGCGACAGCGAGCTTCTTCTTGGTCTGGTCCTGGCCGATCACGTAATCGTCGAGGAAGTTCTTCACTTCCTGCGGTTTGGGCAGGTGGTCCTTCGTGGTGGCGGGAGCGGCATCGCCACGGTCGTCATCGAGGATGGAGTTGCAAACGGCTACGCACTCGTCGCAAATATATGCGCGCGGGTAGTCGCTGGGGGACGAGATCAGCTTGGCTACAGCGTCCTGAGATTTGTGACAGAACGAGCAGCGCAGTGCTTCTTCCGGACCCGTGCGCGTTTTCATTGAGGAGCTCCCTCTTGACGATGTTAGCGATGCTTGCGTTTTCAGCCGACTTGGCGGAGTTTGTGCCGCCAACCAGGGTTAGCCCGTTACGTGCGCGGCCGGTCGATGATTTCGTCGACGATGCCGTATTCCTTGGCTTGCTGCGAGTTCATGATAAAGTCCCGCTCCACGTCGCGCTCGATGCGGTCGAGGGGCTGGCCGGTGTGCTTGGCGATCAGGTTGTTGGTAATTTCGCGGATGCGCAGGATCTCGCGGGCGTGAATGTCGATGTCCGTTGCCTGGCCGCTAAGCCCGCCCATGGAGGGCTGATGAATGAGAATGCGTGAGTTGGGCAGGGCGAAGCGCTTGCCCTTGGTGCCGGCCAGCAGCAGAAACGCGCCCATGCTGGCCGCCTGGCCGATGCAATAGGTGACCACGTTGTTCTTGATAAACTGCATGGTGTCGTAGATGGCCAGGCCCGCGGTTATGGAGCCGCCGGGCGAGTTGATGTAGAGCTGCACATCCTTCTCGGGGTCTTCGCCAGAGAGGAAAAGCAACTGCGCAACGATGAGATTGGCCACCTGGTCGTCGATGGGCGTGCCAAGAAAGATGATGTTGTCGCGCAGCAGACGGGAGTAGATGTCGTAGGCGCGCTCGCCTCGGCTCGTCTGCTCAACTACCATGGGAACCAGTGCCATTGAGTGTTTTTCTCGCTCTCCGGTTGAGGGCCGATCGGGACCCGTTTGATTGAAGACCGCACGACTCCCAGCCCGTACGGCGCCTAAACTCCCCAAACCAAGCTACTTGCCTGCCTGACCTGGCAGCCGTTCATACAGCAAGCTTGCGGTCTTCTCTCGCCGCAATTGTTCCCGGATTCTAGCCAGTTCGCCTTCCTCCGTCAATCGCACTTTCAGGGCATCCACCGGTTCACGGGCTTGCAAGGCCGCCAATTGCAATTCATGGTCCAGCTCCTCGTCGCTGACGGAGATGTTCTCCGCTTGTGCGATGCGATCCAACAGGATGCCGGTCTTCACTTCGGCGGAGGCGCCGTCGCGCTGGGCGGCGCGCAGCCTGGCAAAGTCCAGCTTGCGCATCTGCTCGGTGTCCATGCCCTGGGCCGCCAAGGCGCGCAGGCCGCGATCCAGGCGCGCATCAATCTGCTCCTGCACCAGCGACTCGGGAACGGCGAACGGAAAACGCTGGGCAAAGGCCGCAAAGAGGCGGTTCTTGGTTTCGCCTTCCACGCCGCGGCGCTTGCGACTGGCCATGTGATCGCGGACGCGTGCATCCAGATCGGAATAGCTGCTGTAGTTGCCCAATTCCTTGGCAAAGTCGTCGTCCAGCTCCGGCAGGGTGCGCTTCTTGATGGCCTTGACTTCGATCTCGTAAACCAAAGTTCTGCCGGCCAGCTTGGACTCGGCGTAATCGGAAGGATAGAGAACCTGGGCCTTGAGTTGCTGTCCGGGCTTGGCGCCACGGAGGGCGGCCGAAAAAGCCTCGACCGTGTCCTTGCCGCCGATTTCGACCAGCGTGTCTTCATCTGTGATCGGGGCGGCCTCGGCATCGCCCTCAAACTGCCCGGTATAGGTGATCTGCGCCCAATCGCCATCGGTCAGGGCGCGGTCTTCTTCGACGGGCTCAATGGTGGCGCGCGACTCGCGCAGTTGCCCAATCTCGTGCTGGATCTCTTCTTCGGTAATCTCGACCGGCGGCTTGTCTACAACGACGCTTTGATAGCCCTCGATGGAGAAATCGGGAACGTATTCAAAGACGGCTTTGACGTGCAGGGGCGCGCCGTCTTCGACGGTCAGTTCGGTCACCTGCGGCTGGCCGACGGGCTTGACGCCGAGGTCGAGAACAGCCTTATTGAACCGCTCGGGCAGCAGGCTCTCAATCACGTCCTTGCGAATCTCGGCGGCAAAACGGCGCTTGAGGACCGTATCCGGCACCTTGCCGGCGCGGAAGCCGGGAATCTTGGCGTGTCTGCGATAGTTCCCCACCACGGTGCGATAGGCCTTGGAAACCTCATCGGCGGGAATGTCCAGCACCAGCTCGCGCGTGCAGTCCGGGTTCAGAACCGGGCCGTGCTGATGATTGTGACCTTCGTGGGCATGGTCGTGGCCTTCGTGATCGTGGCCTTCGTGATCGTGGCCTTCGTGGGCGTGGTCCTGCGCGGCATCGGCCGCTTCAGGGTTAGAGCTGTTTTCGAGGGTGTCGGTAGAACTCAACGTTTTGCCTTCCAGACGCGCGCTGCGCGCCGATAAAACTGCAATTTCTGGCCGCCAAATCGGGATGCCGCATTCAGGGGATTGCCAACTGGAAACTCCCCCTGCCTGACCGCCAGCCACCCGTTCTTGGTACAAACCACTGCCGTCGCCAACCACCCCGAGCAAGCTCGGCGGCGTGTAGCCGGGGAAACGACTCATCTCATGGTAAGAGGGTTTGCTGGAAGGGTCAAACCGGCAAGCTGGGTTGGCGCGCAAAGCGCACCGCGAAAGGCACGTTACTGCTCAGTGACCTGGGGCTTACGAACGTAAGGCAGGAAGCGGGGATGGGCCGCGCCGCAGTGAGCATAGTGCTCCCGGGCCTCATTCAGGCTGAGGGCTCCGTTGACGGTCAGGCGAACCTCGGCTGCGTCGTCGTCCTCCTGGCCGTCGTCCTCCCACCAGCAGACCGGGCACAACGCCAGTGCGCCGACGGTCTCAAGTGTTCTGCATCCGCAGCATGGACAGCGAAAGCGAAGCTCCACGGAATTCTTCACTGGTGCATAGACGAGAACGGGGGCCTGGAGGTTTACACCTGCCATTTTTTCTCGCCTTCAACGATTCTTTTTTGATCAGGCCGCAACTTAACCGCGCAAATGCTGTCTGAATAATTGGGAGCCGGTTGGGAAGACAAACCCGAAAGCCGGCAGGTGCTGAGAACGTTGAATCCCCGGTCCAGATTGAAAAGGACGGGGCAGCACAAGGAGAATGTCATGAAAAGATTTAGCCTCGTTCTGTATGCAATGCTTCTGGCTCTGCCGTTCGCGGCAACGGCAAAGGCCCAAGTGGCTGTGGGTGTCGGCGTCGGCCCCGCGGTCGTTGACGCTCCTTATGCCTACGGTCCTCCCGTCTGCGATTGGGGCTACTACTCTTATTACCCGTATGCTTGCGCTCCGTACGGCTATTACGGGCCAAACTGGTTCTCTGGCGGATTCTTCATCGGCGCTGGGCCTTGGTACGGCCGGGGCTGGGGGCGTGGCTGGGGCCGCGGCGGCTACGGGTACGGCGGATATGGACGCGGTGGATATGCGGCTCGCGGAGCTTACGGCGGCGCTTATCGCGGCGGATATGCCGGCGGGGCACGTGGTTACGTTGGCGGAGCACGCGGCTATGCAGGTGGTGCTGCTAGAGGCGCCGCTCCAGCGGCCCGTGGCGGATTCAGTGGCGGCGCACGCGGTGGATTTAGCGGCGGAGGCGGTCATGCCGGTGGCGGCTTTAGTGGCGGCCACGGTGGTGGCGGCGGCCATGGCGGCGGCGGACACCGCTAATTTCTGAGGCTTTCCCCAGAGAGGCCCGTTTGCTTCGGCAGGCGGGCCTCGCGTTTTGCTTGAAGCTCTGCAACACTCCTAACAGCCCGTGATGAAAGTCAAAACTGCCGGTAAACATTCCTCGGTGGCTAATGGAAAGCGTTTCTTATCAATCATTTACGGCACAGCTAAGAGCTTATCCGTGCATTGCGCATTTGAGAAGCGCCGCTCTCCATTGCGGCTGTACTGGCGGCATCCTCGCCGCCAGCATCGCAGCGCGGGCCAGGAGGCCCGCACGACAGCCGACCTGGAGGTCGGCGCTACCGATTTACGGATAGCTCCAAAGCCGCCCCCATTCAAAACCAGACTTTCACCAAGGGCTTCTAACACCCGGACCGGTTCTTACGACTGTACAGGTGTCTCACCAGCCAGCGTGGCCAACCGGTGGGCAATGCGCTCCACAGCGTCGGGATGAGCCTGGGTTCGCGCCGCACTCGACATGGCGGCCAGCCGCTCGGGGGCCGTCAGCAGCGCGGTCAGTTCCCCGAGAAGTTTGCCGGGTACGTCCAGATCCCATTCCTGAAGCATGACGGCAGCGCCGGCCTCTACCATGGCTTCCGCGTTTCGCTTCTGATGCTCGTCGGCTGCCGCGGCAAAGGGCACCAGCAGGCTGGGCTTGCCGGCGGCAGCCAGTTCCGCTACTGTGGACGCGCCGCTGCGCGCCATCACCAGGTGCGCGGCAGCAAATCGAGCGGGCATATCGTCGAAGAAGGGCCTAACCTGCCATCGCGAGGGATCTGCACCGCTGGCCAGATAAGCCGCCTGAGTCGAATCGGCATGGCGCACCCCGCTCTGATGCAGGACCGTCAAACCCGGAACCGCCTCCAGAAGCGCAACGATCACCTCGGGCAGATGTGTATTGAAGATGCGCGCCCCCTGCGATCCGCCAAAGACCAGCAGGTGCGGCGCCGCGCCCAGCAGCGGCTGAAGATGGAAGAACTCCGGACGCACCGGAATGCCCGTGACCTCGCAGTTGTGGAACCACTTCATGGCCGAAGGGAAGTTGACCGCCGCGGCCTGCACCTTCATGCCGACTAGCCGATTGGCCAGCCCCGGCATGGCGTTTGGCTCAAAGGCCATGGTGGGCACCTTAAGCCTGAGCGCCGCGGCCATGGCCGGGCCTGAGGCGTAGCCGCCCACTCCAAAGACGACCGAAGGCTTGAACTCGCGGATCAGCTTTTTGCAGTCGGAGATGCTGCGCGGCAGGCTCAGCATGGTGCGCAGCCGGGTCATCAGCGATACGTTCTTGAGCGGGCCAACATCGATGAGGCGCAGGTTGAAGCCGGCCTCGGGCACCAGGCGAATCTCCATGCCCCGCGCCGTGCCCACAAAGAGCACCTCGGCCGCGTAGCGATCGACCAGCTCGTGAGCGACCGCCAGCGCCGGAATGATGTGCCCGCCGGTGCCGCCGCCGGCTATGAGAACGCGCAGGTTCGACAAATCTATTCCTTTCAAGTGCCAGGCTCAAACTACGATACAGTTCACAGCTTCGTAACTAAATAATTACCTGCAAGGTTTTGAAAATATAGAGGGGGGGTAGGGGGTGCGAGGCCTTTCCCGCGACCGCTCGACCGACTTCGGCGCTCGATCTATGCTTGTCATCCCCGTTCCTCGTGCTCTGTATAGATTGTGCGCCATAAGATGTGAATTGGCTGCAAACGGTCATTCCGGCAAAGGGCATTGGTTGTCTCCCAGGTCTCAGAATCGAGATCTGCGGCACCCGGCTATTTCTGGTTAACGCAACTTGGATATGGCTCCCGCTCGCCAGGAACCAGTGGACAAATCTTGACGGGAATTAGCTTTTTCAATCTATCTTTCCACTTTGCCTCGTCGTAGGCAATGGGCTGACTTGAAGCAGTGCCGCGTTCAGCCCACTGAATGATGTAGTTATCATCCTTGCCCTGAATGGAAACAATAAGGGAAGACTCACTATGTGCGCCTCCGCCATACTTCACGCTCCCGCAACCTGCCCACTCAATGTAAGCATCGTGTCCGTTAACCTTTGCCAAGCTAATTTGCTTTGAAGAGTATGTGTCTGGACAAAGGGCCTTGAAGCCATCTGCTCTTAGTTGCGCGCCCTTGAGAGCGCTCATATTCGGGTAAGCGGAAAACCCTTTATTGCCTATTACCACTATCTTTTGAGAGTAAAGAGCCGATGGTTCGCCATCCGGCAACATTTCAATCAGGTATCTATCGTTTTTCGAACTCTCTGAGCCTTGGTAGAATCCACTCGGGTAAGAATAGCTTACTAGTTCGCTGAAAATCGGCTTGACCGTCGAGATCGATGTGACCGGCTTTTTGTCAGCGCAGCTCGGATAAGGCGCCGCCTCTCCGGGCACGAGGGGGCATATCTTGATTGGATTCAGCTTCTGTAACCGATCCCCCCACTTCGCACTATCGAAGACCAAGGGTTGGCTTGAAGCGGGACCACGTTCAGCCCACTGAACAGTATAGTAGTCGTTCGTGCCGTGAATCGAAACGATCAAGGCGGATTCGCTATGTGTGCTACCTTCTCCGCGCGGTCCGCTTCCGTCGGGTATCACGGTCCCGCAACCTACCCACGCAACATATGCATCGTGGCCGCTGATTTTCGTCGGGCCGATTGGCTGGGAAGAGAATGTGTCCGGACAAACGCCTTTGAAGCCGGATACCATTTGATAAGAAAACTTAATCTCGTCTAAATTAGGGTTGGAGGCAAGCCCCTTTTCGCCAGACACCGTAACCATTTGCGACCATTGATTCGCCGTTTCACCCTTCGGCACCAGCTCAATCATATAGTGGCCGCCACGTGTGTTTTCGTAATCTGAATGGAATCCGATCGGCCAGGAAAGATTCACGATTTCGCTCCACACCGGCATGGTCCAGCTAACGCTGCATCGACTCTCACTCGGGTTGCTGGCGGCGCTCTTGGTATCGCCATTACCCAATCCGAACTGCGCATCCGCCAACGCAGCATCGCATGGGTTGTTCGTGTTGCTCTTCGCATTGCCTTGAGCAGTCAAGAAAGAGCCGGCATAAGATGCCAAGCATAGAATCAAAATGACTTTCTTGCACATAAGTATCTCCCGACTAGCATTATATTTATGATCGATAACATTTTTACAAGTTGAAAAGAAATCAACCGTGGTTTTCTCACATCACTCCGCCTTCCTGGTGATGTTCAGCAGAACCCCGATGCTGGCCAGGGTGAAGAAGAGCGAGGTTCCGCCGGAGGAGATCAGCGGCAGCGGAATCCCTTTGGTGGGCACCAGCGACAGCACTACGCTGATATTGAAAAAGGCTTGCAGCAAAATCGTGGTAGTAATGCCGAAGGCAACCAGCCGCGCAAAGGGGTCCTGAGAGCGGAATGCCGCACGCAGGCCGCGCACGCCAAAGAAGGCGAATAGCAGAACAAATGCAATGGCCCCGATGAACCCCAACTCCTCGGCAATATTGGCGAAGATGAAGTCGGTGGACGCCTCGGGCAGGAAGAAGAGCTTCTGCATGCCTTCCATGTAGCCTCGGCCGGTGGTTCCGCCGGTGCCCACGGCAATCAACGACTGGCAAATGTGGTAGCCGGCGCCCCCGGCATCCTTGCCATCGCAATTCGGATGAAGAAAGAACAACATGCGCTGGCGGCGAAACGGGACCATGAAAAGCAGGGCCAGCAGGCCCGGCAATGTAGCCAGCACCCCCCCCAGCAGGTACCGCCATTGCATCCCGGCCAGGACCAGCATCATGGCCGTTACCCCGAGCAGCACCAGCGCCGTGCCCAGATCGGGCTGCTTCAAGATCAGAAGAACGAAGACCATCGGCATGACAATCGCTCGCAGCAGCGTGTGCTTCCAGTCGCGCATTTCGCCCAGCCGGGTGTGAAGAAACCAGGCCAGAAACAGCACCATGACCGGCTTGGCGATCTCAGAAGGCTGAAAGGTGAAGTGGCCGCCAAAGCGTATCCAGCGATGAACATTGTGCGAGCCGGGAAGAAGAAAAACGAGTACCAGGAGGAGGGTTGTGACACACAGGGCGGGATAGATAAACCGGGGAGACTTGTAAACGCTGTAGTCCACGTGCATGAGGAAGAGCATGGCCAGCACGCCCGCCAGCGCCCAGCCGGCCTGCCTGCCCAAATCGGCAAACTCGGAGTGAAAGCGCTCCTGCGCCACCACCGCCGAGGCGGAAAAGACCATCGCCAGCCCCACTACGGTAAGCAGCAGCGTGGTGAAGAATAGCCACTTGTCTACGCCTACCCGCGCTGCCATGTCTTCCATCCCCGCCGTTCGCTCACCAAATCCTTGAATACCCGGCCGCGGTGTTCGTAGTTTTCAAACTGGTCGAAGCTGGAGCAAGCCGGCGCCAGCAGCACCACCTCGCCCGGCCGCGCGGCAGCAGCAGCCGCGCTCACCGCGGTATCCAGCGTTTCGCAAGATTGGATTGAGACGATTCCACGCAGTTGCGACTCGATCTTGGCCGCCGCCGAGCCGATGGTGTAAACCGCGCGCACCCGCGCCCGCAGCAGTTGCGCCAGTTGGGTATAGTCCGACCCTTTGTCCTTGCCGCCCAGGATGAGGTGAATTCCCGAGTCGAAGGCGGCCACGGCCTTGGCAGTCGCATCCACATTGGTGGCCTTTGAGTCGTTGTAAAACTCGACGCCGTTGACCGAAGCCACGAACTCCAGCCGGTGCTCCACAGCTTGAAAGGCTTCGATGGCGCGGCGAATCGCCTCCGCCGGCGCGCCAGCCAACCGTGCCGCAACCACCGCGGCCAGCACATTCTCAACGTTGTGCGCGCCTTTGAGCGGGATGCCGCTCAGAGGCATTACATTCTCCGTCGCAGCATCCGGCGATGAGCGATAGACCACGGCCCCCTGCTCCAGCCATGCTCCCTGCATTACAGAATGCTCGATGGAGAACCAATAGACATTGGCGGCCGAGCGGGATGCGGCTTCGGCGGCGCGCGGATTGTCGGCGTTCAGCACCACGAAGTCGCATTTGTGCTGCGCGGCAAAGATGCGCTCCTTGGCCCGTGCGTAGTTCTCAAAGCTGCCGTGCCGGTCAAGATGGTCAGGCGTAATGTTCAGGATCACGGCAATGCTTGGGTGGAAGAGCTCAGTGCTTTCAAGCTGGAAGCTGGAGACCTCAAGCACCGACCAGGTTTGGTCTGTGCTCTGGTCGATCAGCCCCACCACTGGCACGCCGATGTTGCCACCCACCAGGGTTGGAATGCCGGCGCCCTTCAATATCTCTCCCAGCAAAGCGGTGGTGGTGGTCTTGCCGTTGGAGCCGGTAATGGCCAGGATACTGCCCTTGAGAAAGCGCGCGGCCAGTTCCAATTCGCCGATCACGGGGAGGCCGAAGCTCCTTACTTGCGCCAGTTCGGGCGTATTCAGAGGCACGCCGGGGCTCACTACGATCAGGTCCTGACGGCGGAAGGTGAGCAGACCGTGCCCGCCTGCCTCCACCATGATGCCTTCTTCGAGCAGCGCGGGAATGTCCTTGGCCAGAGCCTCGGCGCTGCGCACATCGGAGACTGTCACCAAGGCGCCGCGATGACGCAGAAACAGCGCCGCCGCCAGACCGGATTTTCCCAGTCCCACAACCAGTACTTTCTTGCCTTTGAGTTCCATCATAGGCGTTTATCCTCAGGCCGTTGCGACCTCTTTATTCTGTACCGCATTGCCTCCGCACAAAGCTTGCCTAACGGAGTTTCAGCGTGGTGAGTGCAAACAATGCAAACACCAGGGCGCCAATCCAGAAGCGCGCAATGATCTTGGATTCGTGCCAGCCCAATTGCTCGAAATGATGATGGAGCGGGGCCATCTTGAAAATGCGCTTCTTGTTACGCAGCTTATAGCTGCCCACCTGCAAAATCACCGAGACCGCTTCGAGAATGAAGATGCCGCCAATGAATGGCAGCAGCATCTCCTGGCGAATGATGATGGCGACGGTCCCGATTGCCCCGCCCAATGCCAGCGAACCCACATCGCCCATGAAGATTTCGGCGGGATGCGCGTTATACCAGAGAAAACCGATGGACGCGCCCACCATGGACCCGCAAAAGACAGTCAGCTCCGCCACTTTGGGCATGTGCTGGAGTTCGAGGTAGTCGGCAAAGACCACATTGCCGCTTACCCAGGTCAGCACAGTCAGGGCCCCTGCGGCAACAATGGTGCAGCCGATGGCCAGCCCGTCCAGCCCGTCGGTCAGATTCACGGCATTGGACGAACCCATCAGCACAAAGATCACCCAAACCGCGAACGGCACAAAGGCCAGCAACCCCAGGTGCGGCAGCGTGCTGGGCCACCAATGCCACAACAGGTCGGGGCGCCAGCTCTTGACGAAGGGCATAGTCAATTGCGTTGAGAACTTGCCAAACTGCTGGAGCACAACCAGGGCAACGGCAACACAAGCTCCTGCCAGCGCCTGGGCGACCAGCTTGGCGCGGGCCGTCAAGCCCAGGCTGCGCCGCTTTACGACCTTGATATAGTCGTCGGCAAAGCCAATAGCCCCGAAGGCCAGGGTCGAAAAGACGGTGATCCAAACAAAGGGATTCGAGGGATCGGACCACAACACCGTGGGAAGCAGAATGGCAATGATAATCAGCACGCCGCCCATGGTGGGTGTTCCCGACTTCTTCAGGTGGGTCTGCGGCCCGTCCTCGCGGATGAACTGGCCGATCTGGAAGTCGCGCAGCTTCTGGATCACCCAGGGTCCGATGAATAGCGCGATCAGCAGCGCCGTGCCCGAGGCAAAGGCAGTGCGGAACGTGAGATAGCGGAAGATCCTGAACGGGTGAAAGAATGGAAACAGCTTTTCGTAGAGCAGCCAGTAAAGCAAGTGGCCTCCAGAGCCGGAATCAAGCGGGTTTCAACTTGATTTTACAGGGCCGAGGGCTTGCGGGTCCGCGGAAATTGCACACTGTGGAAGGTATCCCGATCCTTTGTCGGATTGCAGCCCCGCTTCAGCGAAACATTCGCTCGTCGTAGCGAAAGGGCTTGGGAGCGATCAGCCGAATTTTGCTGAAATCTGAGTGCCTGGGATTCAACAGCACATTCCAGTCACCCTCTACGACCGCCGAAGGAACTCGGAGCGCCACCGAGCGGCCGCTTGCCGCCCAGCCGGAACCAAGATCGCGGCAAACGAGGTTATTCAGTTCGCGCCAGTCGGAAGGCAGCAAGTCGTTAGTTACTTGTTCGACAAGATCGTCGGGGACTGCCGCCTCCGCCAGCGAAAGATCGTCCGGCGCTTCGTTCGGTTCCAGATTGACGAAGAACTCGAGCGCCGCCAGCGCCGGAGAGGTGGCGCAATAAACCATTGGCGTGCCCAAATGATTCCATCGTCTGGCAGCGTAGAGGCCGCCAACACCCGTGAAGGCCGTATCGCGGAAACGCTCCGGGAAGATCCTCCAAGCCTTCATCAGCTGTACATTCCGTAGGCAACGCTGTAGAGAATCTCCTCGACCGAGCGCACGCCCAATTCCGTGTCTAGCTGGTCGAAGGGCCGCCTTCCGCCCAAAGCGCGATTCGGCGCCACCATCCAGCGAGAGGCCTTGTCTTCTGTGCCCAGGATTTCATTGGCCAAAGCGACCACTCGCGCCATGCGCATGGTTCTGTCCGACTCGTCATGCGTCAAACGCGATTTCAGCGCCAGTCTCCGGCTCAGGGTGCGGGCCGGAATGTTGAGGCACTTTGCCACCTGCGCTCTCTGCAGTGACAGCGAATCGGCTAGCATGGTGACGGTTGAAGCAGGAAACCCGACCCGCACCTGCGCCACAAGGTCGTCCGCCATCCGGATGGGCTGCTTGAAGGTTCTCGCACCACCCAGCACTTCTACGATCTCCGCAATGCTCATTTCGGCCACCTGGCATTAGTATCGCGCCATTTGGCCTAAAGCGCAAGGGCTCCGTTTTGCCGATCGGGCACCCGTGTTCCAATCGATATAGATTGCTCTGGAATCGTCAATAATGAATACTGCGGTTGACCAGACGGAGGGCAAGCACATGACCTCAAGGCGCGTTCTATCGCTGGTGTCCGCCTTCTTGGTATTGTTCTTCTCTGGTTGCGCTTTGCGCGACAAAGATGTTGTTGGAAAATAATCAGTTCAAGCTCGTGATGGGTCTCAGGTATTGGCCGTTGACGTTCGTGGCAACGGAACTTTTACGGTGTATCAGTCAGTGGATGGGCAGGACTCTGGGAGCGGGAAATGGCAACTTAATCGTCACCCATATTTCGGCGAGGAAGGACTTGAGTTTGATGGGGGAGATTACGCCGATGAATTCCGACTAACTCGTCGAGATGGCAGGATTTGCATAGAGATAACGCCAAATAATGTTTATTGGTGCAAGCCATAAGATCGCCGGTAAGTAGCTAGAGGCACAAATTCATTGCCCTTCCAGGACCGCGATTCCGCTCTTCAGCACATCAATCGCCCTCTCCAGATGCACGCCGCGCGAGCCTTTCACAAGCACCACATCGCCCGGCTGCAATGTCTGCCTGAGCCAGCGGCCGGCGGCTTCGGCATCGGCGAGGAACAACGACGCCACCCCGCTTGCGCAGGCCGCCGAGGCCAAATGCACGGCGTTGCCGCCCACGCCAACGACCATATCGAGTCCCGCCTCGGCGGCGGCGCGTCCGCAAGCGGAATGCAGCGCGGGGCCTTGTTTGCCCAGTTCCAGCATCTCCCCGGCTACCAGGATGCGCCGGCCTGCCGGACGCCCGGCCAGGGTTCGAATCATCGCGCGCAGCGCCTCGGGATTGGAGTTGTAGCTGTCATTCAAAATGGTTGCTCCGCCGATCTCGATCACCTGGCCCCTCTTGTCGCCAGCCGCGAGGGACGCCAGCGCGGCAACCGCCGCATCCAGATCGACGCCCGCCTCCAACGCCACCGCAAGCCCCGCCAGCGCGTTCGATGCGTTATGCTCGCCCAGCAATTTCAGCGTGAGTTCGCTCTCCCGCTCTCCCGCGCGAAAGCGCAGGTGCAGTCCCTCCAGATCTTCTTTCGCCTCAAGAAGCCGCGGATCGGCGCAGGGACCGGCCCCGAAGTAGACGGCCCGACCAGGAAAGTCGCGGCCAAACTGCGAGACGTAGGGATCGTCGCAGTTGAGGAACGCCACGCCGCTGGCTGGCAGCGTCGCCACCAGTTCCAGCTTGGCCCGAGCAATCCCCGCTTGCCCATCGGCGAAGTTTTCAATATGCGCTGTGCCTACGTTGGTCACCACGCCCCAGTCGGGCGCCGCGATGCGCGCCAGCGTGGCAATCTCGCCGGCGTGATTCATGCCCATTTCGATCACCGCAATCTCGTGCTCCGGCTTGAGCCGCAACAGTTCGAGCGGAAGCCCAAATCCATTGTTCAGATTGCCTTGAGACTTGTGTACGTTGAACTTGGCGCCCAGGGCCGCGGCCACCGCTTCCTTAGTGGTGGTCTTGCCCGCGGAGCCGGTGACAGCCACCACGCGCTTGCCCCACTGGCGGCGCACCTGCGTAGCCAGCGCCTGCAATGCGATCAACGGATCTTCAGCAATGAGCAGCGGCACAGCCAGCACCGCATCCGGCAGGGTGGCCGCCCGCGCGCGCGACACCACCGCCGCAACCGCCCCGCGCCGGAGGGCTGCCTCCACAAAGTCGTGCCCGTCGTGCCGGTCCCCGCGCACGGCAAAGAAAAGCTCTCCGGCTCCCACGGTGCGCGAGTCGATTGAGCAGCCGCTCACCATCCGTGTTCCAGGGTTGCGGACGCTGGCCGGAGCTTCGAGCACTGCGCCCGCGCCAATTGCCGCCTCTGCAAGTGTGAGCTTCATTGCACATCACCATATCCCAATTCAGCCAGTGCCGTGAGTGCAACTTCGGCGTCATCGAAAGGAATGGTGCGGAACCCCAGGATCTGCTCTTTTTCGTGGCCCTTGCCTGCCAGCAATACCACATCCCCAGACTTGGCCATCTTGAGAGCCGCGCAAATCGCGGTAGCCCTATCCGGTTCAATGCTATAGCGAACTCCGCTAGCCTTCAGCCCCGGCTCAATCTCGGCCAGGATCGCCATCGGTTCCTCTGAACGGGGGTTGTCGCTGGTCGCCATCACAAAGTCGCTGCCCGTTCCCGCCGCCAGCCCCATCTTCGGCCGCTTGGTGCGATCGCGGTCGCCGCCGCATCCGAAGAGCGTAATCACCCGCCCGCCGGACTTCGCTGTCATCTGCCGCGCCAGCGCGATCAGATTGCGCAATGCATCGTCGGTATGGGCGTAGTCCACAATCACGGTGAATGGCTGGCCGCCGTCAACGGGCTCAAAGCGCCCCGGCACCGGCTTGAGGCGCGGGACGTACTCAATCAGTTCCTCAAACGCCACGCCACGCGCATGGGCAGCCGTCAAAGCTGCCAGCAAGTTGTGAATGTTCACCTCGCCGGCCAGCCTCGATGTCACCTTGGCTCGCCCGGCCGGTGTCTCCAGTTCAAGAATCGCCCCGCCCGGCGTGAGCGTATATCCGGCCGCGCGCCAGTCGCCTTTGCCGATTCCGTAGGTACGAACCTCCGCGCCCGCCCTCATGGCGGCAGTACTCAGCCTCTCGCTGCGCGCGTCGTGCGCATTGATCACAGCCACGCGCGGCGCCGGATAAACCGACCCGTCAAACAGCAGCCGCTTGGCCGTGAAGTACTTCTCCATGGTCTGGTGATAATCGAGGTGGTCTTGCGTGAGATTGGTGAAGACGGCCACGTCGAAAGCCACTCCGGCAGCGCGCCCCTGGTCGAGCGCGTGGCTTGAAACCTCAGAGACCAGCTCAGTTGCGCCGCGCTCCTCGCCCTCGGCCATCAGCTCATACAAGTCCCTCGATTCGGGTGTGGTGTGAACGGAAGGGCGAACTTCGCCGGCCACATGATACTCAATGGTCCCCACCAGCACCGTCTTGCGCTCCGCCGCATTCAGCAGCGCCTCAAGCAGGAACGCGGTGGTCGTCTTGCCGTTGGTCCCCGTGATTCCCGTGGCCGCGAGCTTGCGCTCCGGATGTCCAAAGAAAGCCGCCGAAGCCTGGGCCAGCGCGCGCCGTCCGTGTTCCACCTCGAGCACCGGCAGCCCGGCTTTGAAGACCAGCAGATGATCGAACTTCTGCGACGAATCGGTAATGATGCCGAGCGCGCCCGCGGCAATTGCCTTTTCCACGTAACGGTTGCCGTCCGTCGAGCCGCCCTTCATGGCGACAAAGACCGACCCCTGCCGCACCTTGCGCGAGTCGTACTCGACGCCTGTCACCGGCTGTTTAGAGTCCCCGCCCGCGCCGACAGCTGTTACTTCTTCCGCTATCTCTTTCCAATTCATCTTGTGGTCAATTGTAGATTGTTGCGCTCGCATCCACTGCTATCGGCAGTATGATGCTCGCATGAGTGAGGAAAGAAAACCATACCTATACGAAGGACTACAGCGCAGATTGGGCGGGTATCCGGTTGACGACTTCGTTCGGGCGTGCGCGAAGGCTTATCTGGAAGCGGACGTCGAATCCATCAGGAAGCTGTAGCAATTCCTGCTCGGCAAGGATCTCCTGCTCGATGACGAAATGGACTCCGGTGGGCCGGATGCTCTCGTTGGCGCGCCTCTCAAGCCTCGGCCTAATTTGAATTCCGGGGCGATCGCCCTCCCAGAACCGGAGCCTGAAAGGTTCGATCAGTAGGTAGCACCTCCTTGTCTTTGAACTCGATGAATCGGTCGAAGAACGGGGCGGCGCTCCATTGGTGCAACTTGAGCGCTAGGTGAGTATTCTCGGCAGGATAGCTGACACGCCGCTACTGCATTGACGCCATGCGCTTGCGATAGGCATCGAGACTCAGCCGCCCGAATTCCCATACCAACCACAGAACGGTGATGGCGCAGAGCACCACAACGCTCCAATGGATTGAAAGGTTGATCGAGGTCAGGGCTTCGCCATAGTGCACCTGGTCGATAGCTGGATTTCTGAGCAAGACATAGGCGTGATCCCGCACGGAGAGCAGAAGCCCCAGCGGAATCAGGCCGACGGCGCTGACGACGATGGTCTGCGCGGGGCGAGGGCGCGGCCAGCTTCCGCGAATCAGATCCGCCGAGCGCCAGGCCAACTGCACCACATTCACCCCTACCACCCACCAGTAGAACAGGACCGAAATCGGCGCCAGTTGGAAGGGGGAAGCATGCCAGTAGAGGACGCCGGGCCCAATCAGCAGATAAGGATGCTGCGGCACCAGCAGCCACCAAGCCAGGAATAGAAAGCCGAAGATGACTTCGGTTACAGCATGAGCGAAGCTGCGCGGCTTTTGACCGGCACTCTCGCCTTCTTCAAGCGGAGGCAACTCCGCGGGCGACCAGCCCGCCGAGGGAGCCACGGGCGGCATCCACTTCGTCTTGGAATGCGTGACCGCATACTCGACGATCACAAAGATCAGCGTCACCCAGGCTGCAGTCATCAGCAGCGTTAACGGAATGTGCTGGAGCACTCCAAACCACGCCGCCGGGCTGGTGTCTTTCTCGGCTGCAACCCTTACCACGCTCACAATAATGTTGATGACCACAGCCCAGGTACATGCCAGTTGCAGCACGTAGCGGTAGGTGGGAAAGATCGCCGGCCCGATCAGGTATTGCTGCGCCTGATAGGGCGCGGCCATCTGAATGGGCGACCCGAGTAGCTTGAGCCAGGCCATTGCTTCTTCGTTGGTAAGCGGCCGCCCCAGCTCAGCCTCTTTGTCTTCGAGCTGCGCTTCCAGGTTGGCCTTGAGTTCGGCAATGATGTCGTCCTGCCGCTGCCAGGGCAGGTGCTTCTTCACGGCTTGCAGGTAACGATCCAGAAGTTCCATGGCGTCTTCCTTGTCTCTTTACAGAATGCTGTTGATGGATATGTTGATGGCCTGCCACTCTTTGAGCAACTGGTCAAATATCTGCTCGCCGTCGCTGGAGAGGCGATAAAACCGTTTGTTGCGCTTTTCTTCTTCGCGCCATTCGCTGGCCAGCAGCCCCTGGGCTTCAAGCCGCCGCAGCAGCGGATAGAGCGTGCTTTCGTCGATCTCCAGGCCGCGCTCGGCCAGTGCCTTGCGCAGCGTGTAGCCATAGCGCTCCTGGCGCAACTGGGCGAGGACGGCCAAGGTCAAACAGCCGCGGCGGAGTTCCAGG